>MWWK01000135.1_pt1 | contig 12602 bp, 12 predicted proteins | sample 1047241 | NCBI WGS metagenome assembly MWWK01 (sample SAMN06349964, study PRJNA376086) | soil metagenome | isolation source: BG12-3 sample Antarctic (ecotone) soil | place: Antarctica | reverse complement strand
ATTATTGGAAAAGGAAAAATTTTATGAAAAACTTAACTCTCGTTGAATTATTGGCTGTGCAGAAACTCACAGACGAACACGCCAAAATTTTGACCAATCGAAAACAAGAGTCTGCGCCTGATCGCACTCCAGACTTCGGACAAGCCGAACGCACGGAAGCGGCTTTCAACGACATCAAGCGTCTAACGGTTCGGCATTCGGTAGCGGATAGCATCAAAAGTTTCGTCCTCAAACGTAATATGGAAGCGCAAAAAAAGAAAGAAAAAGCAAAGGAAAACAACCAAACATTCTCGCCTTTTTGGTATTAAATCGGATGTTTTTCTAGGTCGGTGGCATCTTTTAGGTAAGGTGGCTTGTCGGATGTGCTATCTGCTAAAGTCCTTGATTTTATTGACTTTTAAGAAATATCGGCTTCACGCAAAAATTCAAAATTTGAAAAATAAGTGGTTTTCCGGTTCGTTTGTGCTTACTTTTCAAAAATATGTCTGAAACTTTCACAAATTGACAGCTATATGAAAAACATAACCGAATTAAACGACGCTCAAAGTCGAATGTGCTTATATCTCACGTCTGGAATGTCCTTAAAAGACACTGCGGCGGCTTTGAAGTTGTCGGAACGAACATTGTATCGGTATTTGGAATTACCGATGGTGCAAAGCCGTATCCGCAGCATAAGAAAAATAATGATGGAACATTCAATCGGTCGTCTTCTGCGTCTGAATGATTCTGCAATTTCTTGTTTGGAGCGAAACTTAACTTGCGGCAATTTCGCGGCGGAGGTTCGCAGTGCAAATACTATTATCCGAATGAATCACGACGGATTGGAGTATTGGAATTTTGACAGCCGCCTGTCGGTAGTAGAGGCGAATTTTGAAAAATAACAGATTACAAAAGTTTGAAACAAAAACTGCGTCTGAACCTTCGTCCGAACAAATTCAGCAAGCAAAAGAATGGATGATAAACAGCGTAATGCAAGCCTATGACCGGTTGCCGAAAGATATTCAGCCGGTCTCCGAGTCCTTTGCAGAACTCGCACGTCAAGCAAAATTTGGTGTTCCTCGCCAATCTACTCGAACTATTTCGAGTGCATCTGAAAAAACGGATGAAATTTTACTTACTAAATTTGATTCGGGCGATGCGGAAAAAACGGATGAAAATTTGCCTACTAAATTTGATTCGAGTGACCTAGCTATTTTGGAAAGTTTGAAAAATGCCGAATAATAAAAAAGACTTTTCCGACAAAGATTTCAGATGCAAGCGATGTAATGCACACTTAGCAACCGAAAAACTTGACCGTCAAGTTCTTGTCGTCGCCGGGTCTTTGCTGGCAATCTTTAACTTTGCGTCAATCGCTTGTTTGCGGTGTGAGTCAATAAACGTCTGGCAATCGCCGAACCTAAACCGCGCCGAAAACGAAAACCCGCTTTGCCAGTATCCTGATAAGGTGACGGATTCGGCGAAACCTAACAAACGAGTCATCAAACGTCTGATGGATGTTCGGCAAGTTACTTAATCAATAATAGGCAAACCATTATCAGAACGATTAAGCCGATTATTAAACCTAACAAAATTCTCCAGCCTGAACTTGCGCCGGTCGCGGTCGCGGTCGCGGATTCGTCTAAATTTTCTTTTTCCTGTCGTTTCTCAAGTTCGTTTTCCACATCGTAAATTTGAAAATCAATATCACTCATTTATAAGCTCCGTCTGATAATCCTAAAAAACAAAAATTAAGCCGTTAGAGCGATTCTAACGGCTTTTCTCCTAATCGTTGCATTCGCTACAAAATTCTTCCCGTGCGCCCAAATACCAACCTTCACGGCGTAAGTTTGATAGTGTGTCTCTCTTATCCGCTCCGCATAAATCGCAAATTGCTGTTTTCGTTTCTTCGTTCATTTTATCCGCTCCGTTTTTTATTTGACTGACTCAATCAATCTATAAACAAGTATAGCGTTATAACGCTATACTTGTCAAGATAATAATGTCGTCTTGACGAAATACTTTCGATAGTTTATCGTTTCGTTTATGAAGGAATTAACGACAAATGAAGTAGCTGAAAAACTGAATATCAGTATTAGGCAAGTTCAAACTTTGATTAAGCAGGAAAAGTTACCAGCCACGAAAAAAGGGCGTGATTATTTCATTCTGGAAACGGATGTCGAAAATTTGCCGGAAAGAAAAAAGACAGGTCGCCCGAAAAAAACAAATGAATAAAAAAGAAGTTTCTGAATTTCTCGGCGTATCTACTCGTATTGTCGAAAAGTATTCTTCCGAAGGTCGGCTTGGTGAAGTTAAATATGTTCGTGGCAAGACTGGCAAACAAGCGGAATATGACCGTGAAGCCGTCCAAAATTTGAAAACGATGCTTGAATCACCTGACACGGCACTAGCCACGAAAAGCCCTGATGCGCGTCTGTTCGTGGCTCAATTAGTCGAAGCGATTGCAAGCCGTGAACAGACTAACATCGAAGCTATTCGGGGCTTGTTAAAAGAAAGCTCCGAACAGCCGCAAAACGGGGCTGTTCGGGTGGGTGAGAAGCTACTCTTAAACTTGAATGACTGCCGATTGTTGACCGGATTATCTGATAATAATTTGAGAGAAGCGATTAAAGCGAAGAAGCTCAAAGCAAAGATTATTGGTCGTGGATATAAAGTCAAACGAGCAGACTTAGACGAATTTATTAAAAAATTATAAGTATGGATTTAACGGCAACGAAAAAAGAAACAGTGCTGGAAAAGAATCGAATTGTTTGTGGTGATTCACTTGAAGTAATGCGTGAAATGCCAAACGATAGCGTAGATTTAATTATTACTTCGCCGCCTTACTTTCAACAGCGAGATTATAACAACGGGGTCGCCGGTATTGGTAATGAAGATTCTGAGAAAGAGTATTTGGATAATTTATTAAAATTATTTCAAGAGTGCGTGCGTGTGGTCAAAAAGTCTGGCTCAATTGTTTTCAATCTTGGAGACAAATATATAAATGGAAATCTTTCTTTACTACCTTTTAGGTTTGCTATTAGGGCTACTGAAGAGAACGATGTTTTTCTTATTAACCAATTGACTTGGGCTAAACTTAATCCGACTCCTCGACAGGAAAAACGTAAACTTATTCAAGCTACCGAGCCATTTTTTATTTTTGCAAAGTCTAAAGATTATTACTTCGATTTAGAGAGCTATTTAAGCCATTTAGATGAAATTAATAAAAACGGTAAAAACAAACCTTCCGGTCAACTTGGCAAGAAGTATGTTGAATTAATTGATAACTCAGGTTTAGACGAGAAAGAAAAGAGTAGTGCAAAGCAATTGCTGGATGAAACAATAAATCTGATTCATCAGGGAGATATTGTTGGATTTAGAATGAAAATTCGTGGAGTTCATAAGCTCGCATATGGTGGTCAAGAAGGCGGAAGAAATAATCAGATAAAAAACAATGGTTTTACAATTATCAAGATTTTGGGAAATCGGATGAAAAAAGACATTATCGAAAGTCCGGTCGAAAATACTAAAGACATTGGGCATCCTGCTGTTTTTCCTGTCTATATTATTCAGGAACTTGTAAAACTTTTAAGTAAGGAAAATAGTTTAGTTTTAGACCCATTTGCTGGAAGTGGAACAACCTGCTTAGCAGCCAAAATTTTGGGTAGAAATTATTTGGGTATTGAGATTAATCCTGAATATATTGAAATTGCCGAGAGTAGATTAAATCAGTCTAATTTACAGGAAGAACTTTTTATATGAAGAGAAACTCTAAAACTTTAGAAGAGACAGTAGCTGGATTTGCTTTGATGGAAGAGTGTTACCAAAAAGCGGTTGAAATGGCTTCACAGGAAGCGATTGCGGTATCTGAAGGTATTCGAGAGAGTGTAGATATTTTTATTGAAAATATTGATTCTGATAAGTCTTTGGTTTCAGCGATTGTTACGTCGTTGGTGAAAAAACTAATTTCACCGGAACAGGATGTTCGTTATCATATGGCGAAAATGGACAACGGTTATTCAGCAAGAGGGCTTGATAATAAAGTTACAGCACCATTTTTTAATAGATATTTTACTAAATACGGTAATAAAGAAACTGGATTTTTGACTAAAGCAACTCGTTCGGAAATTGTTTGGGATTCGACTGAAGGTAAAAAACTTCCGATGAGGACTAAGCAGTTGATTGACCCTTTTTTGGAGATAATGGACAAAATTCAGAATAATAAAATAAATCAAAAGGAATGTTTGACTTATATTTTGTTCAGAATGTATGTAATTACGCAAGACCAGCAATCTGTTTACGAGGATACTATTGAGAGTGCGGATTTCTCTGATGTTTTGAATATAAATACTGTGTTGGGAATGTTGGTAAATCACTTTAGAGGGCGCAAAAGGTCTAGATTGCCGGTAATTGCTATTTACTCTGCATATATCCAACTACTGAAGAATATAAGACGTTACGAAGGTAAGGTCTTACTTCCATTAAATGTTCATACTTCGGCAGACAGACACGGATATGGAGATATTGAAATATGGAGCGATGATAAAACACCATTTGAAATGGTAGAAATCAAGCATAATATTCCGATTGACAGAGACATAATTTTGAATGTTGCGAAGAAGACAGAGGGAACATCAGTGGAAAGATATTACATTTTGACTACTTATAGAAATTGTTTTCCAAGCGAAGAAGAAGAAAGATACATAAACAATTTAGTTCTGAAGACTAAAAAGGAAAGAAATCTAGAGATTATTGCAAATGGTATTGTTTATACCCTGAAGTATTATCTACGTTTTGTAGATGACTATCATGAATTTGTAAACACATATACAAATGAACTAATAAGCGAGTCAAAAAGGTCAACCGAAGTTACTGAAGCTCACTTACAAGATTGGCGGGAGATACTTGGACATCATCATTTGCATTTAGAGACGTTGGGTTAAACTAAGACCGTAAATTCTCGAACCTTTTTACCTTATCTACGGTTTTAATTTCCGTTGATTTTACTCAAGTATAGTTGAAAATGGAAGCTCCGAATAAACGTGCAGCGGGGCTTTCGGGGCTTCTTATTTGTCGAAGCAATGGCGCGCCGGACACTTTCACATTTCCGCTAAAAAAGCATTAAAAGATTTTTCGCCGCATTCGGGACACAGATCGCTGTGTATCGCTGGCGGTATGATTATCGGTGGCGGTTTATCGGCATCAGCGATAAGTTTGCTGATGTTGACCGCCGACAATAACTTGACCGCCGACGTTAGCCGAACCCGATAATTTTCGTGTTCAAGCCCTTCACGGATGACGGCGAGCGCGACTCCCGTCAAGCCCTTCACACGCCGCAGCTCGTCGCCAAAATTTTCACTTTGTTTCTCGCGTAATGCCTGTTGAAAATTTGTGTTTTGATTAACCCACGTTGAAATCGTCTGCCGAGCCACTTTTAGTTGTTCAGCCGCGCCCGTGATGCTTTCGCCAACTGCCAATAAATTTACGGCTTGGATTTGCGCCGGTGTCAAATTTTCTTTTTCGTCTTGATTCGTCATTTTTGTAACCTCTCATTTTTGAATGAAAGCGTTCACCGCAGCGAACGCCGCCAAGCCTTTTACAAAGCCTTTTCTACCAAGTTCAGAGCTTCGCGCCCGGCGGCGTTTTTTCATTCAAAAACCATAATTTGTAAAACGGGTGACTCAATATTTTTTTTTTCAAAAATTGACTTGAAACGAGAATTTGGATGCCGGGTAGGGGGGCAAAATAAACCGAACCTCTCTTTTGCCCACCATTGCCGAAACACTATGCGTGTTTCTCTCGCTCACGAAACGTTCACTCACTTTTGTAAATTTACTCGCGTAAATAAATTAAAACCAAATCCAAATCAAAACCAATTCCGAACTAATGACTAACCGCTCTTTTGTTCATCCGAGATTGGTAAATAGCTTATGATAATGCTGTTTATCAAAAGAAATTCACAGTCGCGGAACGGCTTCGAGCCGCTTGGTAAATTCAACCAACTCTCTGACCGTCAAGACCAACTCAAACAACGGCTTTTCGCATATCGGACAACACTCGCCTTCACAAAAAGCGCCAGCCTCCGGGCTTTCGGCGTTATCAGACGGCTCAAATATCCGGCAAAACTTCGCAAACTCACCGAACGCGCCGAACATACGCGCGCCTTTTATTTCCAAAAATTGTTTGATGTGCGATAGACCAAATTTTTCAATGTCGAGCGGCTTGGAAATATACTTGACGACTTCGCGCAAACCGCTCGAAATATCGGTGATTTTGTCGAGCCGCAAAACGTGGCTGTCGCCGGTGATTTCCTTCCACTTAGCACGAAGTACCGAAATGTCAAAGAAACGCCGCCTAAAGCCCAAAACGTGCAAATGCGAGTGCCAGCAGCCATCCTCACCAAGGGTAAACTCCACTGCAAACAGACCGCCCGCAAAATGATTTTCAAAGAATTTTCGCTTGCCCAACTTTTTGAACGATGCCATCAACCGTTTCCGGGACTGAGCAACCGTTTCGCCCTGCCGGTGCGTCTGCGTCAAGACCAGATGAACTGGCGTTTTGTTTCCAATTTTCAAAAACGCTGACGCCGCCGGGACATATTTTTTGATGATTCGCCGGCTTCGACGCCCGGCGCAAAATGGGCAAAGGCGAAAATCGCAATGGTGAAGCGGTTGGCGACTGATAACGTGGTGACCGCAAGTTATCGTGGCGAACTTCTGACTGCAAAGTTTCAATCGGTCAACCAATTCAACCTCACCAAGTTTTTTGAGTAAATCAATCAACTTCCCCTTTGTGCGGCGCTTAGCGTCCAATCGCCCTGACTGCGATGTTCGTTGACGTTTGTGAAACTTCTGTTCATTTGTTCCCCTATTATTAAAATAGGTGTGTCCCGGCGTTTTCGACTGCGATGAGTGCGCCGGTTGATGAACAGAATGAAACCCGTTGGTAACGAGGGGTTGACCGTCTGTTGACGGCTTCAAACTAACTTGTGGTTGGGCAACCATAACTTAAAAAATAGAAAGGCTGTGAACCCTAGATTCACAGCCTTCTTGCGCCGGTTTCAAAGCGGTTGCCCTCGCCTGAACTGAAACCGAAATTAAAATTATTGAAGTTTATTTACTTGCCCTTTTAGTAAAAGTTCGAGTAAAATAAAAATGCTCGAAACGGGCAAATAAAAATTGGTTTGGTTGGGGCAACTCTGGGGTGTCAAATCTAGGGTTTTCAACCGAACCTTTTTTCTTTGTTAAAGACCTAAAAAACTAAGTCAAAATATAAACCCGAAACACCGATTACACAAGCCCCAAAATGCTTTTGTACCCGTTGCCGATAAAGAATTTTCAATCTGTACAAAGGAAACACGAATAGACGCGCATCAAGCCTATTCGTGTTTCACCATGACAACATACATTTATAGCAATTTACCCAATTTAGTAAACAGCCTGGGGCTTCTCCTCAACATTAGCGGAGCATTACTTATCTGGTTTTATAGTTTGCCCGCACTCCTAACCGGAACAGATCATCCTGTTGTCAATGACGATGGCATAGACGAGAAAGAACTTGCAAAAGGAAAAAACTATTCGTCGGGGTCATTTTGGACTATGGCTATTAATAGCTGGCTTTGTCCTTCGTTTTCTTTGAATTCCTTATCTCTGTCATACCTCCATTAACCTACTTTCAAAGCCACAAAAAAGATAGAAAAACCCAACCAAGAATACAAGCAAAGACCACATTCCTAAGATGAAATAATATCCGATATCCTCCTGTGTCTCAGGTCTAATACATCCACGACTATCGCCTGTATTCACCGTCGCATTACAAGCAATAAATAAACTGCCTACTGCAACCAAAAAACTAACAGGCACAGTTATACCAATCCCGCAAGGGCTTAGACGATTCCATCCCACAAATGACAAGAGCGGCCGATTAAAGCCGCTCTTTTCTTTTACGTTCATCAGCAAAGCGAAAGCAGTGGTGATGCTTCGTGCGGAAACGGGACTCTCCGTCAAAAGGTGCGAATCGCTCGTGCGGGAAGTGACATTAATTCGCCGCTCTATACCGCTACAGTCGATACCAACCTATACGTGTGATTTACCGTTTCTCGTAAAAGTCCCCGCTCCACACTTGGGCCGATGAACTTCGACTCGCCCGGACCAAGTATAATTTCACGAGACGCGGATCGACTGTCGAGGCGACCGGGATTTTGGCTTTCGACCGTGTAGGTGGCGCGTATTTCAATGTCGGTGAGATTAACGATATAAACGTGCCACAGATCTGGATAGCCACTCTCTGGAACAGCGAAGTGTATAATGTTTACATAATCGGAAGCCGGCTCGTCCGGGCCGGCTGAGGTTCCGAAAGGCCTGCCATCTGACCACTCCCGTCGCCGCTTGGGAATTGTCGTTAGGTTATTCCATCGGCGCTCCTCCTCGTCGGATAGGTGGATCTCAGGGATTCGGAGCTTCTTCGCCCAGCGTGGCGAATGGATCACCGGACCCCTGTCTGGAAGACGGATCTCCGGAACCTTAATGTCTTTGGTACCACACTTTTTGGGACACCTCGTGCTACACTTACAGCCCAGCGCCGTAAAAAGTCCAGCTTCACCCATCAAAAAACCTTCCCCCTCGGGTGAAGTTGCTGTCGCGTCCCACCAAACGATCGCGGATACGATCGCTAAACTGATGACAACCGTCGCTATTATATTGATTTTTATATTGATTTTTTTCAACGCGAGAGCCTCCTGAAACAAAATTGACCCTCAGTCTATACGACATCATGCAAACCACGCAAGGTTTCTAACGGCGATTTATTGACAGTATGATTCACCAAGTCACTCTTTTTTGGCTTGTATTGGAACAGATTTCAGAAAACTTGCATACCCTTTTGCGGTGAAATCAATCAAATCTAACTTTGTCCAGCAGATTGGACACGAATCACCAATTTCGAGCGTCTTTGATTCCTCAATAAACTCAGTATATTCGCCTAATAACTCGCTTTTTTCTTCAATATCGGACTCGATTTCAATGCCGTGAAGAACGCCAAACGATAAACCGAACCTTTCGCCTTTTGAGTTGAGCATTTCCTGAAACTGTTCAATTTCTGAGTAACTTCACACCAGCCATATCCATCCAGTAATTACTGCCCAAGCGCCAAACAAGTTTGCTTGCGCGTCTGTTCGCCGTTTATATTCTTGACGTATGAATAAAAAAGAAGCGGCTGAATTACTAGACATCTCAACTCGCCTCGTTGAAAAATATGCTTCGGAAGGCAGACTTGGCGAAGTTACCTACGTTCGCGGAAAGACCGGCAAACAAGCAGAATACGACCGCCAAGCCGTCGAAAACTTGAAAAGGATGCTTGAATCGCCCGACACCGCTTTGACGGCTACGCGAAGCCCCGACGCGCGTCTGTTCGTGGCTCAATTAGTCGAAGCAATAGCAAGCCGTGAACAGACTAACATCGAAGCTATTCTGGGCTTGTTAAAAGAAAGCTCTGAACAGCCAAACAACGGGGCTGTTCGTGTTGGCGAAAAGATACTTCTTATTTTGAATGATTGCCGATTATTGACCGGTTTATCTGACAATAATTTAAGAGAAGCTATCAAAGAAAAAAGACTGAAAGCAAAAATTATCGGTCGGGGCTATAAAGTCAAACGGGCGGATTTAGACGAATTTATTAAAAAATTATAAGTATGGATTTAACGGCAACGAAAAAAGAAATAGTGTTGGAAAAGAATCGAATTGTTTGTGGTGATTCACTTGAAGTAATGCGTGAAATGCCAAACGATAGCGTAGATTTAATTATTACTTCGCCGCCTTACTTTCAACAGCGAGATTATAACAACGGGGTCGCCGGTATTGGTAATGAAGATTCTGAGAAAGAGTATTTGGATAATTTATTAAAATTATTTCAAGAGTGCGTGCGTGTGGTCAAAAAGTCTGGCTCAATTGTTTTCAATCTTGGAGACAAATATATAAATGGAAATCTTTCTTTACTACCTTTTAGGTTTGCTATTAGGGCTACTGAAGAGAACGATGTTTTTCTTATTAACCAATTGACTTGGGCTAAACTTAATCCGACTCCTCGACAGGAAAAACGTAAACTTATTCAAGCTACCGAGCCATTTTTTATTTTTGCAAAGTCTAAAGATTATTACTTCGATTTAGAGAGCTATTTAAGCCATTTAGATGAAATTAATAAAAATGGTAAAAACAAACCTTCCGGTCAACTTGGTAAGAAGTATGTTGAATTAATTGATAACTCAGGTTTAGACGAGAAAGAAAAGAGTAGTGCAAAGCAATTGCTGGACGAAACAATAAATCTGATTCATCAGGGAGATATTGTTGGATTTAGAATGAAAATTCGTGGAGTTCATAAGCTCGCATATGGTGGTCAGGAAGGCGGAAGAAATAATCAGATAAAAAACAATGGTTTTACAATTATCAAGATTTTGGGAAATCGGATGAAAAAAGACGTTATCGAAAGTCCGGTCGAAAATACCAAAGACATTGGGCATCCTGCTGTTTTTCCTGTCTATATTATTCAGGAGCTTGTAAAACTTTTAAGTAAGAAAAATAGTTTAGTTTTAGACCCGTTTGCTGGAAGTGGAACGACCTGCTTGGCAGCCAAAATTTTGGGTAGAAGTTATCTAGGAATCGAAATTAATCCTGAGTATATTGAAATTGCCCAGAACAGGTTAAATCAGTCTGTTTTGCAGGAAGAACTTTTTATATGAAGAAAAACTCTAAAACTTTAGAACAGACAATAGCTGGATTCGCTTTGTTGGAGGAGGGCTATCAAAAAGCAGTTGAAATGGCTGGTCAAGAAGAAATCGAAGTATCTGACGATATTAGAAAGAGTGTCGATGTTTTTATTGAGAACATTGATTCTGATAAGTCTTTAGTATCTGTGATTGTTACATCTCTACTAAAAAAATTAATCACGCCTGATCAGGATATTCGCTACCATATGGCGCAAATGGATAATGGTTATTCGGCTAGGGGGCTTGATACTAAAGTTACATCACCTTTTTTCAATAGACATTTTACTAAATATGGAAGTAAAGAAACTGCTTTTTTGACTAAGGCAACTCGTTCGGAAATTGTTTGGAATTTGACTGAGGGTAAGAAACTTCCACTGAGGAGCAAAAGGTTAATTAAGCCCTTTTTGGAGACAATCGATAGAATTCAGAGTAATATGATAGACCTAAAGGACTGTTTAGCATACATCCTTTTCCGAATGTCTCTTATTTCGCAAAGCAATCAAAGTGTGTATGAAGATACTATCGACAGCGCAGACTTTTCTGATGTCTTGAACATAAACACTGTATTGGAGATGTTAAGAACTCATTTTGAGAGCCATAAGAGTTCTAGGTTGCCGGTGATTGCAATCTACTCGGCTTACATCCAACTTTTCAAAAATATAAAGCGTTACCAAGACAAAGTATTACTTCCATTGAATGTTCATACGTCGGCGGATAAACACGGATATGGAGATATTGAGATATGGATGGAAGACAAGACACCATTTGAAATGGTTGAGATTAAACATAATATTCCAATTGATAGAGACTTAATTTTGAATGTGATTAAGAAGACGGAAGAAACGCCGGTCGAGAGATACTACATTTTGACTACTTATAAAAATTCTTTCAAAAGTGAAGCAGAAGAAAGTTACATAAACAATTTAATTTTGAAAACCAAGAAGGAAAGGAATATAGAGATTATTGCGAATGGCATTATTTACACTTTGAAGTATTATCTTCGTTTTGTAGATGATTACCACGAGTTTGTAAATACATATACGAATGAGTTGATAAACGAATCGAAGAGGTCAACCGAAGTTACTGAGAATCATTTGCAGGATTGGCGGAAAATTCTTGAAAATCACCATTTGCATCTGGAGACTTTGGGTTGAACTAAGACCGTTGATTGTCAGACCTTTTTACCTTATCTACGGTTTTAATTTTCGTTAATTTCGCTCAAGTTTAATTGAAAGTGCGAAGCTCCGAACAGACGTGCATCGGGGCTTTCGGGGCTTGTTAAAGTGATTTAATTATTGACATTAACTCGATTAAAACTTGTTTGTAAATCGTTGTAAGAAATAGATTTACTTTTTTTCTTGACAGTCTAAGAAATAAGTTTTACCGTCTATCTAAGTTTTTGCTGTAAAAAGCGAAAACGCCGCAAAGTTGGAGCGATGCGGCGTTTCTAAAACTGCAAACCGTTAGCGGCGGTTCGGTTCTATACTCAATTTAAGATTTAATCCCTTAATTGTCAAGTATTTTGCCTTACTACCACAAAGGCAAAGATTTGACTGACATAATCCCAAAAACAGAATACACGGCATCACAGACGGCAATTTACCGCCGTAAGATAACCGTCAAGATTGCCGACAGGCTGAAAAGTTCTGCCGACAAGCTCGTAACTCCGACTGCCGAACTTGAGACGCTTGAGATGGCGGCTGAAACAATGGCTATCTCGGATTGTCTTCGTGAGACGGCATCGCCGGAAAACATTTATCATTCTGTCAATCAACTAAACCGCAAAACCGGCGAAACTTTTTATGGTTACGGTTCGCTCGCCGTCGCGGTCGGCACTCGCCTTGACCCAAATTATCAAGCAAAACAA
>MWWK01000061.1_pt2 | contig 12613 bp, 15 predicted proteins | sample 1047241 | NCBI WGS metagenome assembly MWWK01 (sample SAMN06349964, study PRJNA376086) | soil metagenome | isolation source: BG12-3 sample Antarctic (ecotone) soil | place: Antarctica | reverse complement strand
TACTAGAAAAAAAATAGTAATTTTTATTGAGTTTTTACGAACAGCAGCGATTTTCTTTTCCAATGAAAAATGAGCGGTTTAATCGAATTTAGGCTCGATTTTTACCACTTTTAGCCGAAATATCAGTTTGTAACACGCCCTTTTCATTGAAACGCCGATTTTCATTGAGGACTAGCAATTACATAAAGGCTATTATCAGACACAAACAAGTCTTTGGTAAGCTAGTTTAGTATTAATCCATTGATTTAGTGAAACGCCTTCACGTTCCGCCTCAGCAGTTAATTGGCGGTGAAGATGTTTAGGCATTCGCAAATTTAATTTTCCGCTAAACTGACGCTTGTTAAGCGGTACAGGCACAGTTTCGCCGCTTTCTATCAAGTCTTTTAACACATATCCAACTACTTCTCGAATTTCCTTTAAGGCGTCTTCCATAGTATCGCCGTGAGCTGCAAGTGAAGGAAACTCTACTACCCGCCCAACGAATACTTCATCATCATCTGACCACACAACACTATAAATATATTCGTCGGCTTTGTACTGACTACCTTCAGTTTTGCGAACGAGTTCTTTTTTACGCATCGTTTTAATCTCCTATCCTATAACCTTTATCCTTCCGCTTTTTGGCTTCTTCCATTTCCTGCAATCTCCGCAGTGCTTCAACAACTTGGTCAACCTGATAACCTTTGGCGCTTCCTTTTTGGGTTTGGAGATTGATGCGAGGATCTCCTTTCCACGGCGTCTTGAAAATGTGATGGGCGCCGTTTATTCGCGGGTTTCCAAAGTTCTCTTGGCAAATGCGTACTAAAGCCGCAAACCGCGTGTTGTTCCTTTTTCTCTCTAATTTTTCAATATCATCAGCTAAAGCCATAAGGATACCTGTTGACCGTATGGTACTAAATGCGGTACTACGATGTCAAGATAAAATATCGAGTTGCCGTGCGTTTTATTGGCTCATCTTTTTTGAGTAATAACTTCAAACGCTTGGTTAATCCGAATCATTTTCTCGGAGTCGCCTTGCGCGTCCGGGTGATAAATTTTTGCTAAGGCTTTGTAGCTCGCTTTAACAACTTCGGGCGGAGCTGACGGCAACAAGTGGAGCGTGGCAAATGGTGATGCGATGCTTTGCGCCGGCGGTGGTCGGCTTGGTGTTTCGTATTCGTCAATCTCAACCGAATAATACCGACGCAACGCGCTGAACCAATTGTCAAGTAACTCCCGCTCGGTGATTATCCAGGTTTTCAGCGTCGGCTCGTATGAGCGAAAGGCTGCTGGAACAACTTCTTTTAATTCGGCAATCGCATATTTGAATGCTTCGCTATCGGAAGCTGCAATCTTCACGCCGTAGCCATCTGAGGTGTCGGTGATTTTTATTTTTATGTCCATCGTTAAAACGCAATCACAGACTCATTATATCAATTTGGGTTTCGGGGCTTTGCCGTAACCAATGCTCACGGACAATCCAACTCTGAATTTGATTGCAAGTTAAATTTTCTAACCGCTCGCCGGTCGCTGTAATGCTCAAATGGAACAAAGGTAGGTCTTTCCCTGTCCAAGGCAGTGAAACGTTGTCAGAGCGTAAATGTGCGTTAATGTAGCGGTCTCCCAGTGCTTTCAGTTGCGCGTCCGTCAGTTTACCTTGGGAATGTTTACCGACGCCGGCAACAAGGTCTTTCCCCGCTTGGTATGCCCGAACGGTTGGCATACCCCAAAGCAGCTCCTCCGAATCGTGATTTTTCGCCGCGTCAAATAAATAACCAAGCGCCAGCTGCCCGGATTCGTTCTCTACATCAAAAACATCTTCAATGGCAAAATCTTCAGTTACGGGTTCGGATTCGGTTACGGGTTCATATTCAAAATCCGGGAAGGCTTCACCGATTCGCAGTTCGACAAATTCGCGCAAAGCATCGGCTCCGTTGTTGAGCAACACATCATTCCAATCTTTTGCCCCTTCCGGTCGCATCCGAACAGCGCGAGCGCCGCGTGAACGTAAAACATTGACTAAACTTTCGGCTGCTTTATCGCCGGATTCGTCGGCGTCGGTTGCTACAAAAACTTTTTGGAATGCTAAAGCAGATGATAGCCATTCCGGGAAAGATGTTCCGACAATGGCAACGGCTGGCAATCCGCACAAGTGTAAACTGAGGGCATCAAAGACACCTTCGCAGACTGTGATAATTTCTGATTCCAATGCGCCGTGTGTTGCGAATAAACCGAAACTTTTCTTTCCAACGGATTGTGTTTTTAATTTACCTTTCGACTCTTTGCCGTCCGTAAAACGCCCGTTGAAAGCAACCAGTTCACCGTCGCGATTGTGCATCGGGAACAGCACGGCTGGACGTCCGTAAAAATCGGTGGAAAATAAAACGTTCGCCGGGCTTGCAAGCTCAATCGGGATGCCGCGTTTCTCAATATATTTCGCGCCGGCTGTTCCAAAGACAGGCACGGCATCTTTTAGAACTTGGCTTAATTTCGCCTCACAATCGCTTTCTATTTCCTGGGTAGGTTGTGGTGTAGGTTCAACACTAAAAGCGCGTGCTAGCGCGGCTGCTACGCGAACTTTGCGCGGTGTGAAGGTTGGTGTTGTCCATTTCTCTTTGATAAGTCCTTTCTCGCCGCATCGGTGACAAATATATGCGCCGGTGTCGGTGTTCAAAGCCATCGAGCGGTGAGCATCATCGCGCGGTTTGCCACTTCCGCAAACCGGACATAAAAAGCGGCGTTCGCTACCGTGTCTTTTAGCGTGGGTATCAAAACTTTCTAATTCTGTGAGGGATATTGCTTGTTTCATAACTCTCGAAAATTTTGCAGACGCCCGGAAAAAGCGAAATCAAAAGATATGCCCGGTATGCCGTGCCGGTTTTTGTGGATTGTGGCTTTAACATTCGTTTCGCCGTCAGAGTTTGGCGTCTCGTCTTTGCGCGTCAAGTCAATCACGGTTTCGCTTCCGTACTCCAAATCGCCGCTTCCCTTTCCGGCGTGAAGTCCGCCATCCGAACGATTGCCGGCGCGGTTGCGATGTGAGACCGCTATAATTGGACATTGAAGTTTTGCTCCGACGCCTGAAATGGCATCAAGCCCGGCGGTTATCAAATCATACTCGCTTGTGTTTGAAAGCTCGCCAGCAACACGGCGTGCCGATTTTGCCCAATTTTGAAGGCTGTCCAAAACAATTAAAATATGTTCACTTTTGAATTGTTCGCGCAAAAGTTCGGCGGCATCTTTTAGATGAAGCGGCGCGGCGTAAAGCTGCGTTGCGTCCATAAAAGCAAGGCACGGCAAGTTTTCGATTGTTCGCAATGCCAGACGCTTCGATTCGTCTCCGCTTAACTCGCCGCTTTTCAAACGTCCGAGATATGTTTTTGTTTGCCGGGCAACAAGTCGTCGGAACAGTTCAAGCAAACCCATCTCGCTCGTTACGTATAGGCACGGGTAAGCGCAATCAGATGCGATTTGCAAAGCGAAAGCGGTTTTACCAGCTCCGGGCGCGGCTTGCAGAATATGCACGCCCGGAGCGAGATAACCGCCCAGCGCATCATCGAGGCTATGCAGATTGGTTATAGCGCCGCGCGGTTTGCCGCTTTCACGAGCGCGTGCAGCGGCTTCGGCGTCGGCAACGAAATCGGCGAGCAGTCCGGCGAGTTGTGTAACCGGTGGTTTTAATTCAGACATAATTTTTTCGCTTTGGGTTTGTAATCATTTTTAGTGGTCAAGCTTTGTATTACGAGAGTCGCGAAAGTAAGCGTCCGCAGCGGGCGGGACAGTACGAATAGGTAAATCTAAGGGTGCTAATTTGCCTGTACGCATTGCTGTTGTTTTTGTTATTCGCCTTTTTTTAGCGGGGAGTAAAGCCCAGCCAACAGCTTCGGCGTAAAGCGTCAAAGCATCGTTCAACCGCCCAATAGACGAGTCAATTTCAGTGTCTAGGTTTGCGTCGGTAAATTCGTTCATTTGTCGAATATCCTCATCGGTGCCCGGACCATAAAAATAAATACTTTGAACCCGCTTCGCTTTTCGCATTGACGCATCCATCGTTTTTTTGACGGCGGGTGTGTCAAATTCACCGGACTCTATTTGCTTGCGCATCAACAAAGTCGTTTCATTTAGTTCACCAATGGCAACTCGTGCTTTTTCTGATAATGTTTTTGGCATTTTGCCTCCTCTTAAAATTAATAAATTTAAGCGAGACGCACGTCGCGGCGGTTGCGGAGCGGCGTATGTCTCGGTTGTATTATCTCAAACGGCGTGTGAGGCGTTAGCCGAATACACGCCCTTAAAGCTCTTAAAGCTATTAGGAAAAACACAACTTGAATTAATCGCCGTAAACAATGTCTTCACACGTAGTTACAGAAATGCGAAAAAAAATAATGTTACAAGCGGGGGGGGGTAATGTTACAAGCGGGGGGGGGTAATGTTACAAGCAGGGGGGGGTGTTAAAAAACAATTCCTATTGCTTGTAACATTTTATTTTTCAATTGAGCTTTGTGTTTTCTTTTAATTGTCTTTTTGATGCTTTGCTACACCGTCCGCAATGCGCTTTTCGTTGCGTCGCAAAGCTACTGGATATTGGATTTGAATTTGTCGGTTAAGCAATGTTTCAGATGCTAGTTTGCCCGCTAATGTCGTGTTTTCGTATTCGTCCTTTGACCAATTCCAGTTTTCAATCACACCGACCTTTTCTAAAGTTTCAAGCGCACGAACAAGTTTTTGTTCCATTTCGCTCGTTTTCCGAAACTTTGCGTAAGCAGCGAAAAGCCCTGTTTTTTCCAATAAGGTTTTAACCGAGAGAGTTTGTTTGCGGTAGCCGTTCATTCGTGAAAGTAATGCCAGATAGCCTCCACCGTGAATTGCCCATTTGTCATTGTTTGCGTTTAGCTTTAACAAACCTTCACCAATCAAAGCGACGTTGCGTGTATAGGTTCGCCATTCGTTAAAAGCAAAGTACTGTCCCGGCGCATAGCTGAATGTTTCCGGTTCCCATTGCAATTTGCCGCCCGGCTGAGAGGCAGTTTCTTGCGTGATTCCGCGTTGCCAAATTGGACCGGTTAGCAAGTAGGATTTGCCTTGCGGCGGCGCATACATTATCTTCATTTGGGCTTGCGTTAAACATTCCAAAATATTTACAACGCGCTGCTTAGTTTCTCGGTCGTGGTATCCTTTTTTGCGCGTGAATTGTAAGTCATCGCAAAAGTCTAAAATTCTTAATGTGATAAATTCGCCGGGAGCCGCGTCGGTTTCTGCATAGGCGCGCGCAAATAGTGCGATGTGCGCTTGAAGCGTCAGCGCGCTGTGTTTTTGCAGTAACTCCCACAAATTCTCGCCAACGTCTTGCTTATAACCAATTACACCGTATAAATCTTTGTTACTCTCTACGATATAAAGCGCTGTGTAGTCTTTAATACCAGTCATCCCGCGTGCTTCAAGGTTGTTGACGTCAGCTTTTACGTTGGTGTGTTTTTTCATTGCTCCGGGCGTAAACGCTCCAAACATATGTTGGTTAATTGGGTCCGCCGGACCGCGCAGAAAACCATCTACCGTAGCTAACGACTTTAGTTGTGGTTTTTCTTGACCCGTTTTCTCTTTCGCTTGTTTCCGGCGGTTGACTTCATCACGCAGTATGTCGCGGTAGCCTAAAAAATAACGAATAACATTTTCAGTATCCCCAAACGAGTCATCAAATTTATCTAAACGCCGGGCAAGTTCTGGACTGGCTTTTCTTGCCAATTCATCGTCGCGCTCGCCCAGTGTTGTCTCCCATCGAGATTCGTCCTTTGCAAGAAAATCGGCACGCTCTTGCGCCGAACCCGGTACAAGCTCATCGAATAAACTAACAATATCGTCGTACAACACACCTAAAACTGCTGACGCTTCTTCTGTGTGCGCTTTCGTTAGCGTGGGCGGTTCAGAGCCTTCTCTTATGTGAGGCAATTCATCGTATAACTGTATCGCGCCATTTTCTATCTGGTCGATTAAACTGTTTAAGGATATTTCACCGACTCTGAGTTTGCTTACTAATTCGTGTATTCGGTTTTTATGCATTGTCTGTTCCATAATTTGGTGCATCAAAGTTTTTTAATGAACTCATCCAAGTCCTCGCGCTTAACTCGGTAGGCACGTCCGATAATCCTGCCCTTCAACTTTCCGTCCGCGATAGCCTGTCGCAAAAGCTGGCGTGATAGCCCTGTTAGTGCCGCAGCTTCATCTAGTTTCAGCAATGGTTTATCGGCAATTGCTACGGCTGGCTTTTGCCCTATTGCATTAAAAATTGTTTCTATGACGTTTCGCGCCAATGCCGTGTCACCCGTTGTCGCGTCACTCCGCGCCAATGCCGCGTCACCCGTTGTCGCTATTGCCGGTTTAATAATTTCCGCATCGCGCTGCTGTTTATAGTTTTCTATTTCTTCCGTGTTGAAAATTGCCTCTTGCTTGCCCGAATCGCCGCGTTTGTAACGGACGGAAATCTTTTTCGATTGGACAAGACGTTGCAGACTGCGGACGCTGATTCCTAGCTCTATTCTGGCTTCTTCTTTGTTCATAATTTCCGGTATGCTGCCCCGCGTCAATCCGCGTCAAAGCAAAATGTCATCGGTTGACGTGCCAACGGGTGACAGGCGTTTGGCGCGAAGTGTCACCCGTTCTTATTTATTCGGCTTTTTTGTTCCGTTAGCTATCCAGTCCTCTATTGCTTTACGAACAATAAATGACAAGGTGACGCCGGTCTGTTTAGATTTTGCCCGGGCTTTGTCAAGCATTTCAGACGGGATTTTGATTGATAAGCTGGAGTTCATTTCTTTTTTGGTTTGTACATTCTTTGCCATATCTAAATCATAAATCTTTTGTTAGCCCTGCGTCAAGAAAAATAATTACTTTTCCATACTTTTTACTTGACAAGTATATATAGGTATGTAAAAATATATACAAGTTAAGCAATTAACTAATACAAAAAAGGAAGGATTACCAAAATGTTAGCAATTAACAACCAACAAAAATTTAACGCAACAGTCAAAGAAGCATTAACCAAATCGGCAAACTTTCCGCGCTGGCAGAATGCAATCAACAAAGCGGTTGCCCAAATCGAGCTGCACGGCGAGTTTATGACATGGATGCCGGAAACAAAATCGCTTTTGATTTGGAGTCAGGACTCGAATGACATTCACGCCGCGAACGGTGTTTGCGATTGTGAAGCCTACGAGCGCGGCTTTCCGTGCTGGCACAGAGCAGCCGCGCGATTGGTTAGGTTGTATATGAAAGCTCGACTCGAAGAAGGCAATAACATTCCCTATCTCAAACCTACAACTGAGCGTAAGGCAGAACGAATCGGCGGAATCAGAATCAACTAAACACGAAAGGCTTAGATAGCGTGAACTGTCTAAGCCTTTTCGCGTTGTTCCCAGTTTTTCTGTTTTTTCTAAATTTACATAAGGAGTTACCAAATGCAAACAAAAAATAACACGAAACAAAACGAAACTACAAGTCAGCACACATTCACAATGCACGTGCTGATGACTTTGCTGGCACTTGTAATCGCGGCGGTTTTATTCACCGCCGGACTTTATGTCGCGACGGCGATAATCGCGGCGATGATGGTCGAGTAAATAATTTTAACTAATCACGAATGATTAAATTTTTTGGAGGAGAAATTAAAAATGAAAACAGATGTTGCAACAATAAATGAAAGGCAGCGAAGAAGCTTAAACCAAATCAGCCACCAGGTTGAAATGGCTTTCGCAAGTGAGAATGTTTCCGACGATGTAAAAGAATGTCTGAAAACAATTATTATCGAAGCGTCAAACGAATCGGACTTTCCTTTATCCGATTTCAGTCTTGTTCGCGCCGCGCTGCCGAACATTATTGAAAACTTAAATTTTGAATACGGTCGCGGAGTTATTCACGCGATACACGCGATTATTCAATTCAATACCGACGCTTTTCAAAAGTTTTACGATGACAGATTAGACCAGGATACGGAAGATTTAGCGAATCTTTTATCACGGGTTTTGAAGCATCCGAAAATGACGACGAGATTGTATAACGTGATGGCAGACGAGCTGGTTGAAACTGACGTTGATACGGATTCATCGGAACACATTTTGGCGAGTCTCGAATTTCAGTTACAACGGGAAGCGGAGGTGGAAAACGAAAGCTAAATTAAAACAAAAGCCAAAACCCGAACGCGATAAATTTGAACAGAGGATTAGAGAATATATGTTAGAGGCGTATTCTGTTTTCATTGAAGATTATCCGAAAAATAGAGATAAGATTCTGTCGGGCTTTGACCAGGCTATTCAGCAATTTGAAGGTGAAAAGCACATCCAGGATTATTTTATTAAGGTAAAAACTGCATTTTTGGATGCCGGGGAAAAGATTGAACGCGAAAAAGTTCAAGGATAATTTATCCAGGATAAAAAGCAAAAAGTCGTGAGCGTAAAAACTTGCGGCTTTTCTCTTTCCAGACATACCCAAACCATTACCCGCAGGATAAAACGCGCCACACGGCAAATAAATTGACTCAAGGCACAGCTAAATTGAGAATTTTATTGACTTATTATCAAAAAGAAGTGTATAAAAATACGTCTAAGAAAACTGTAATTCAGTAAGATAGAAAGTTCTGGCGGCGCGTTTGGGCTTTATCCTGCGATACCCGGAGTTGGCGGCTTTGTCATTAGCAGTCCGAGCTTTTCATCCGTGGAGATCAGGTTGGGAGACGGAAAACGGCGGCTACAAATCGTTACAGACGGAACGCCCGCAAATAGCCCTTATGTACAGAAACTGACGAGGATGCAATTAGAATAAAGCACATCCTTTAATTTCCATTTCAAAACAGATGAATTGCAATTTTACTTCTTAGTATTTTTCGATGCAAAGATTGGCGTTTGATGGTAAAGACAGATAAACAATTTTCAATAACCTAATCTTAACAAGTATTTTCAGTATAAATACAAGAAATGATTTTACTAACTTAAGGAGATTTATAAATGTCGGACAAAGCAAAATCAAATAAAAATGACGCGGTTGATGAAGTTGATAAAGCCAATGTCAATGACCGCCGAATGTTTCTGAAAATGGGCGGCGCGGGCATTGCGGCTCTCGCCTTGGGTAGCACGAACCAAATAACGGCGTTTACCAATCCGGCTGCAACCAACCGGCAACAGCAAACAACGATTAATTTAGGCAGCGGTGACATCGGGATTATGAACTTCGCTTTCCTTTTGGAACAGCTCGAAGCGGATTTTTACACGCGCGTCGTGGCAAACAATTTCTACGCCGGAGCGACTGCCGAAGAACGCCAGATACTGACCGATTTGCGCGACCACGAGATTATTCATCGTGAATTCTTCAAAGCCCTGCTCGGCGCGAACGGTATTCCGCAATTGCCGGCGTTCGATTTCAGCCTGGTGGATTTCAACAGTCGGGACAGCGTGCTGACCAATTCGCAGGCGATGGAAGACACCGGCGTTTCGGCTTACAACGGAGCGGGACAGGCAATTGTCAGCCCGGACGTATTGGCGATTGCCGGTAAAATCGTCTCAGTCGAAGGGCGACACGCCGCAGCAATCCGCGATTTACGAATTCCGCGCAACGGATATTTCGCGCCGCATTCGGCGGATTTCGCGCTCGACCCGTTAGAGGTGCTGACCCTCGTTAGCCCGTATGTTCCCAGAACCGTAACCGTTAATGCCAGCGGATTGCCCAGAATAATTGTCGTCTAACCGGCGAATTTAGAGGAGAAAAATTAAGATGGACACCATATTTGATAAAGTTGATTCAGCCCTCGTTCAAAATTTAAGCGAACACCCGGAAGCGTTTCATGATTCGCGGTATCTGAATAGCAGTGCCGCAGCTTCCCAACAAACCGAAAATTCGGACTTATTTACACCGACAAACGGGCGAACGCCGCTCAACCAACCGTTGCCGCCGCAAATCATCGCGGCATTAAACCTGGGGTTGACCACCGAGTATCTCGAAACCGAATTTTACACCACCGGTCTGAACACGCCCGGTCTTATCCCGAACGAGCTGCGACAGGTTTTTGTGCGTATTCTCCTAAACGAAGTCGGACACCGCGAAACTTTGCTGACCGTTTTAGGACTCAACTCGATTCCAAAGCCGTTTCTCGATTTTACCGCCAGAGGCGCGGTACCTGATGTATTCAGCAACTTTCAATCGTTTCTAAATCTCGGTCGTACCTTTGAGGATCAAGGAGTGCGCTTCGTCAAAGGACAAGCCGGGAATGTGATGTCGGACGATTTCGTGCTGACGACCGCGCTGCGTTTTCATTCGACCGAAGCGCGCCACGCTTCCGAACTGCGGCGCATTGCCGGACTGAAAGGTTGGATTACGCTGAACCAGCGCGGCAATATACCGGCAATCTTTCAAGGTGTCTATGATGGAGAAGAAAACGTCGTTCAGGGCGGAATTAATTTAGTCACCCTGACGGGATTGCCGGCGACGACCGTCAGCGAAGCCTTTGACGAACCGTTGACAGCAGATCAAGTGCTGCGCAATCTCGCGCCATTCGTTCGTTTCCGTCGGGGAGGAAGAGGAATTTCCTTCAAAAGTGAAAATTCGGATGCGCCTGACTCCGACAATCAAAAGTAGAGAGTCGGCACGAGAATTCGTTGACTGTTACGTGAGATTCGGAAAAGCGTTGGGTGCCTGCTTTGATTGCCGACGCTTTAACTCAGCACATTTGCTTGCAGTCAATTTGCCGGATTGGAAATTATCATCCGACGGCGTTTGTTACTTTTTACTTCGAGACGGTTTTGAAAGACCGCCGCGAAAAGTATTTAAGGAGAGAATCGAAAAATGTTTACCAAGACAATTACTAATCTTTGCGCGGCGCGGTTCGTCCGAACGGCATTTTTATTGGCAATAGCCTGTTTTGCGCCGCTCGCGGCGACAGCGCAAACGCCGACGCCGACGCCGAAACCATGTTTTGACTTTACGGGCAGCGGGCGCACGTCGTTTGCCACCATCAACAGAAATACTACCAGTATTATTTGGCGAATTTTGGGCAACGGCGGCAGTCAAAGCGGCAATCTGCAGATAATTCAATTCGGACTTTCCGACTTGGATAATCCAACTCCCGGTTACTTTGACAACGACAACCGCGCAGACCTCGGTGTTTACCGTCCGACCTCATCCAGTTATTTTGTTCGTCCGTCAACTTCGACGACGGCAAATTCGTTTCGGGGCGTTCAGTTCGGTTTGCAGACCGACATTTCAGGACGTGAAGCCGACTATGACGGTGACGGCATAGACGATTTCACGGTTGTTAGAGACAGCGGCGTAAACCTTACGTGGTTTATTCTGCGAAGCAGCAACAATACGTTTGCGGCTGTCAGCTTTGGCTTGTCCGGCTTTACAAACGGAAACCGCTCCGGCGACCTTCCGATTGCCGGAGCCGATTACAACGGCGACGGTCGTGCCGATATTACCGTTATTAGAAGAAATGCAGACGGCAGTTCTACTTATTTCGCCGGCGACAGCACTACTGGTGCGCCTGTGGCGGTGCAGCAATGGGGCAATTTCGACACAGACTTTTTTGTTGTCGGCGATTACCTCGGCGACCGCCGGGCTGATTTTGCCGTCTACCGCACGTTCGCTGGCGGCACAAACGGCACGTGGTTCATCCAAGAAAACGGCGGCAGCGGAAGAGTTGTCCGCCCATTCGGATTTACATCACTGGCGTCAGTTACCGACCGACCGATCTGTGGCGACTACAACGGCGATGGCAAACAGGACATCGCTATTTACCGCTCGTCAAACAGCAGTTTCTACTGGCTCAACAGTCCGAATTTCGACACTTTTTCCGGTATTCAATTCGGTCAGCCGGGCGAGTTTGCAGTTGCCGGATTACGTGCCTTCTAACTTAAACTACACCTAACGTTATCTTGCTAACGACTGAGACAAAGTTTGCGCTTTGTCTCAGTCGTTTAGTGCTTCATGACTATGTAAAAAATAATCACCTAAGATTAATGCAGGAAAATATTGCGCTGTTTCCTTAAGCGAGTCGTCTGAGTATCAAGATTGGTGCGAAAACTTTTTTAGACGATAAAGACACCTCTAACATTTGTGATAAGCGTTACGCGGATAATTTGCGCCGCAATTATTACAATGCTTAGTCTGCTTCTGATGTTCGCGTGAATGGTTACGAAGCATAGCGTAGCTCGAAAACGAGCGGCGACAAGTTGAGCATTGGAAAGCGGTGTGGGGCATAGATTTAATCAATTATGATTGAAAAAAGTATTGGTGAAGAAAGTGAAAAAGGTGAATGTATTAGATTAAATACACGCCTTAAGTGTTGAAAAGTTGCAAAGAAGAAAAGCCGTGAGCGTTAAACTTACGGCTTTTGTTCGGCGGAAAGGCGGAAGGGTGTCTGAGGGTGATAAAATCTGACGGTAGGACAAAAATCAATTTTGCGATTAAAAATAATCCATTGACGCTCTCGCGGCTCGCATCTCCGATTCCATTTGCGCGTCGGCACGCTCTGCGATGAGGTTTGCCCTCAAGTGAATCCAAGCCTTTCTAAAATTACGAGCGCCGAATAATCCGCGGTTTGCCCTAAATCCAAACCGCAAAAAAATGTCGGCTTCTGTGCGTTAGCGAAATCTGA
>MWWK01000134.1_pt1 | contig 12645 bp, 13 predicted proteins | sample 1047241 | NCBI WGS metagenome assembly MWWK01 (sample SAMN06349964, study PRJNA376086) | soil metagenome | isolation source: BG12-3 sample Antarctic (ecotone) soil | place: Antarctica | reverse complement strand
CTCAAACGTAATCGAATTCAGTAAAATTTGGGTCGGATAACAAATCAAAAAGTTACATAGAAATCAATAGCCTAAACCTCAAAACCAAACAACCGGAATCACAAACGCTATGAATTAGCCTAAAATCATCTCAAACCCGTTCAATTGCTAGTTAAACGCTGCATCTAAACAAGTTACTGTTACATAAACCACTTTCCGGCTGGAATTTCACCATAAAAGACGATTTAACCCGCATTTTTCGAGTCGGCTATTGCTTTTTCAAGCTGCCACATCTCAGCACGTTTTGCCTTTAGATTATTTTCAAGCTGCCACGCATCAACTGAGAGGTCAACAGACTCAAGCCTGAGCTTTTCCGCTTCGTCATTGAGGCTTTTTATCTTAGCTTTATTAGCTATTGCCACTTCATAGGATTTATTTCTTAGTTCGTTCATTTGTCTGAAATCCTCAGCGACCTCGTTTTGCAAGGTCAATAACCTCTGTCGCTCTGCTAAAGTCCGACTGAAATATAGCTTTTCTTTAGTTGCCTCTAATTCTTGCTCCAATCTCTGCGTGTTAAGCGTCCAATTTTCCACGCCCAAAATATCTCTTTCGTTTAACATAATTTTATAACTCCAATTTTTAATGATTCGTGCATTTGTTTTTACGACACTTAAAACCGCGCCAAATGTTTTCAGAAGCAGTAACCATTTCTAAATGATTAGGATTGCAACACCCACGATTTCTGCACAGATGGTCAAGCTGCAACTTGCCGGGAATACCGCCAAAGACAAACTCATAAATAAACCGATGTGCAGAAGTGCGATTGAAATTTCCGTATCCGGCATTATTTAACGAAGCTAACCAATTCCAACACCCCGTTGTGCTGTCAACCTCAATTTTCCTAGCAAAACGGACAATCGGCGCAGCACGGAACGGCAATTTTTTCGCACTCTTGAGTGATTCGGACGACCGTAAAATTTTAATAATCTGATTCATATAATTTACCTTTCGGCACGTGCTTTGCAAGAAGACACTCCTCTTAAACCCTTTAGATAGAACATTTCCAGACCACTAAGAATCCTCCGGGCGCAGCCTACGGATTCCAAGACTTCCACTTTTCCGAAGCGGAAAACTTGCAGCTTCAAGGCGAAACGCCTTTCATCGCATCATCTTTAAGATTAAATCAGTGTTCAGTTACCCGTTTGGAGCATATTCAGCACCGGATACTGATTACCACTCAAATCTGTAATCAAAGCAGTAGGATTTCTTTCTAGAAAATTATCTATTCGCCATCTTCTACGCTTGGCTAGTTCCCTTCTCAGATAGATTCGAGCGTGTTCTATGCCTTCCGCCTCAAACTTTGCTATGAAATTCGCTTTCATATAACTTCTTTTGACCAATGTTTTATTAGCATTTGAAGTTTTGCCGTCAATTACTGACACTTTTCCTTGTTGGTTATCGCCGTCATTTACTCGTTTTGTTTCAAGATGAGTGCTTGACCCTTTGCGGTTATTACATTTCCCGAATGTCGAAATCATTTGCCGCCCGTTTAGAGCCTGTTCAACTGCAATAATCTCGGAAGCTGGCAAATCATCGAAGGTAGAGCCGGAACAAATGTATTTAGCCAATTCGTCAATAGCTTTCTCTTCATCCCAAATTGTTTGACGTTGAACGACCGCCAAACCGTTGGAAGTGGTAAAGTCCAACGTATAACCGAACTTTTTAGCGGCAATCTGCAAACATTCAGTCCATTCAATTTTTAGGTCTTCAACGTCAATCCATTTCCCAAAACAGATTGAATGCTTGTGCGCGTGAAACCAATCAATTTCAAAATCCCAAACTCTATTCTGCTTTTTATACGGCGCACCTAACGTGAACTCAGTTCCAATGACAGCACCGTAAATGTTGTCTTTGAAATACTCGCGCTTGCGAAGTAATGAAAAAGCGTAATTCTCTAAATCCAACGTATTTCCTAGACCAACTCCGATTAGCGGCGGACTCGTAAAGGTTATGAAATGCTTGTAAGCCCGTATTTTATTGTCCGCCAGATATTGCTTACAGAGTTCCCACGCGCCGAGAATAATCTTCTTACTCGTTTTAGACTTCGCTTTGACATAAGCGGAATCAAGGCTTGAGGGCGTTACATTCCAAGAGCCGTAGCCCGTATAGCATTCGCCGTCTTTCGTGTATAAGTTCTCAGCTACGAAATGATTTGAAGTTCCCGAATTTGCCAACAAATGCTCACCTGTAAACAATGCGTGAAGAAAATCATCGTAACTTTCAAGCTCTTCATAATGGTTATTTACGGCATAAAGCATCTTTTCAGCATTACGCTTGCGAGTGCGAAGCATATTTAATGCTTTCTCATACGGCGTAAATTCTCGCTTTACAGAGAGCTTTAGACCACGCCTCGAAATAGCTTGGTTATTGACATAACCCTTGTTTTCACATATACTTGTAACCATCGCAGTAGTTTTTTCTCCTAAATAATCACGGCACGATTACGGAGATTACGCAAAATAAAAGGCATACCCAAACTTGGATATGCCTTTGCTTTCTTTTACGCTTCTGCTAAACTACTTTTGCCTCGATAATTCGAGATTTACAGAAGCGTAGATAGAAACCGTTGCCGTCCAAAGCCTGGTTTTCTTCTGCGCTTTTTAATTATCTAAATTTCAATCCAACATTAGTAAATTCCCTTCAATTACAAGATTAAACTAAAACTAACTCACTTGTCTTCTCTGCGACAACTTCTCTGTTAAGAGGTTGAAAACCCAACCCTTGCAACTACTCCAAATAAAAGAGATACAGCGACAATTCGAGATGCACAACGAATAAGAAGAAAAATCAAAGGCAGTTTTTAACGAAAGGTTTATCATTGCCACGTCCAATCCTACCGATTGACAAAATTGTTAGTAATCGCCGGAGCTTTCACTTTCTTAACCAACTCCGACTTTTCCATAAATAGAGTAATGATGCCGCCGATAAGCGACAACACCAAAACACATCCGACCAACAATATAAAAATCACGAAGAATAAGAAAATCATAATTCGCTTATAAACCTTTCTAAGTCCGCCCGACGAATTACTTTAGAACCCCGTAAACCCGCGAATGTTTTTAGTCGCCCGTCTTTTACAGCCTTTTCCAAAAGCGTTACGGACAAACCGGAAACCAAAGCCGAATCACTCAGATTTAAGGTTGGTTTATTCTGCAAGAAAAGCAGCTTCTGAGCATCAGCAAGCGACTCTAAAGCCGTTATCATTGGAGTAAATGAAACTGTCTGATTTTGTCTGTCTAAATTGTCGGCTTTTGTCGGAATTAGCGAAAGTAAGTTTTGCGCGGGTGAATCATCAGTAGAAAAAGCCGGACGATGTTTTGAAGATTCGCGCTTTTCCTTAAAGGCTCTCAACTCTTCATCATCGAAAATTACAATGTCGCGTGTCTTTCCTTTTTCAAGTTTTGAAGAAATTTCTCCATTTTTAACCAGCCGTTCAAGTGTCTTTTCCGAAACGTCTAGGAACTTCGCCGCATCAGCCTTTTTCATACCGGAAGATTAGCAAACTACGACAATTAGGACAAGCAAAATGTCTCTATTTTCGGCTTTTGTCTGAATTCGCGCCAGCACCGCATAAGTTATAAGGGCAAAAGACGACTTGATAACAAAGTAGCTGTTTCGCCCTCACATCCATTGAATTGTTATGCGCCTTTTTGCTTTTCACGCACCGCTCTCCACGACAACCACAACCCAAAAACAAGCGACAAGGACGAAAACAATATCGCCATCCCCACAGAATCCAGAACTGCAGCAAGCGGAAATATCAACGATTTTATTCCAAAAGTGGAAATAGTTAACAATAAACTTATCAGAAAAGCGACGGGCAACAACAATAAACTTCGCGTCAAAAGGCACATTGCTAATGAAATGTGCGCGAGGGGTAGAATCAGCACAAGAGGAACCAAAAGCCAGCCATCAGAGGTCATATTACCAAGTAATTCATAAATCAAATATGAAGACGGTATCGTTCCGGCAACAATTACAAAAGCTGATAAAGAGCGTAATTTCGTTAAGCGTAACGGGCGAACAAACTCGCCGCGTTGCAAAAAGACAAGAAAAGCAGCAATTAAGCCGAGTGCGAAAATTAAGCTGGAAGCAACATACCAACTAAAACGAAATCCTCGCTGCATTGTATTGTCAAAAGGAAAAAAATATGGTTCGTAAAAGAATGATTCGAGCGCAGGCAAATTCGTTATCCAAGAGAAAAGTGCGCCTGCCAGCAGACCGCTAATGAGAAAAGTAATGGCAACTTGAAAAGTGTTGCTAAAAAAGAATTGTTGGATTTTTTGCGGGACGTTTCTCATCCGATTTCAAATTGTAGCACCGTTTATTTTATCACGAGGCGCATAACGATTGAGTTGACGTGGGGCGAAACCGGATTGACGCAAGTTAAGGGTAACGGACAACGCCGAATGAAAGTCGCTGTTTCGCCCTCACGTCCAATGATTTGTTCGACAGCCCGTTATTTTTAACACGCAACTTCATTTATTGCTTTTGGATAGAAGCGATTGGGTCTTTAGTACTAAAATCAATTCTTACGTCGGTCAAAGTTTTGCGTTGCTTTCCGTTCTCAATGACAACTTTTCCTGATGCTTCAAGTAAGAACGTCTTTTTATTAAATCGCACCTTCTCGGCAGTAATCGTCAGAACGTCGTAGCTTACGAAAACACCTGACGGAACACCATTTTTAACTTCAGCACCTTGATACTCTACGACATCTTCTTTCTCTCGGCGGCTACCATATCTAACGAGCAGAGTAAGAGTTGAGTCTAATGCTTTTGAAATTTGAAAAGACTCGCTTTGAAACGGGTCAATGTAGCGACACTCTTCACCCACAAATTTATTGTCTTTATCAAACGTGAGAATGTTTGCCAGAGGACAAACCACTAAAGTTAAGTTTAGTAAGTTACCGGAAGATGCTTGAACGCGAAACGGCGCACGTTGGGAAGCGCAGAAGCCGGGCGAATTAGTTGTTACACGATATACGCCAACAGGTAGCTCAATTTTATAATCGCCGTCGTCATTTGTTAATGTTTCACGTCTCAAAGTATCAGATTCAAAATAGACCTTTACATTCTGCACAACCGCTTCGTTAGAATCAAAGATAGTTCCCTTGACACTTCCAGAAGGCGCACCGATTTTTTGTGCGTTACCAATCGTGCAAATCGCTAGGATAACTAAAATTGCTCGAATAAATCTCATACTTATCATTTTCAAGAAGCCAATTCGCTAAATTAAGAAAGCTGTCGAACTAGTTATTATAGCGCAACTTTGCGGTCTAAATCCGAAATAGATATAAATTGCTGCAAATTTTGTCTCGAAAAGGTCTTCTTCAAAACCGCTAAAAGTGTAGCACCACAAGGCTAGGACATTACCGACAAATTGAAAAGGATGACTGAGTAGAATTCGAGAGTAAAACCCCGTCAGAATGGCAGGAAACGCAGAGAAAAGGCACTTCAAACACTAAGCATAAGACGAAAAAACCAGAGCAAAGGCGGAGATATATCAATAAACCAAATCTTTGCTCTGGCGTTCCGGTTGTGAAGGATAAGCACAACCTATTTTTTGAAATTCTCAGAGCGAAAACAAAAGAGGTTAAGGCTTCACTCTGAAAGCCGACGATGGATTTGCGCCGACTTTATTTTTTAGCCGCGACCAGACGACTTTCAACGAACTTTCGCAAATCGCTTGGACGATAACGAATACATTTGTCCTTCATTCGCACGAAAGGAATTAAACCTTTATATCTGTAACCGATTCTCAAGGTTGTCGAACTGATGCCAAGCACCTTTGACGCTTCGACTTCATTTACTAAATTCTCTATGTTTGTATTTCTCATTGTTTTATTCCTCACTTTATTTCTTTTTTCCACCGCCAATTTTCGCTGGCAGTTTTTTGTGCGGCTAGGATTTTCAACAAACCCAAAACACCGCGTCAAACCTTCAAAAATGGACTCACAAGCTCACTACCATTTCAAGAAGGGTATACCCGTCCATAAACAGTGCAAACACAACAGTTAGCTTTTTACCTACCTAATCTCAAACGTAATCGAATTCAGTAAAATTTGGGTCGGATAACAAATCAAAAAGTTACATAGAAATCAATAGCCTAAACCTCAAAACCAAACAACCGGAATCACAAACGCTATGAATTAGCCTAAAATCATCTCAAACCCGTTCAATTGCTAGTTAAACGCTGCATCTAAACAAGTTACTGTTACATAAACCACTTTCCGGCTGGAATTTCACCATAAAAGACGATTTAACCCGCATTTTTCGAGTCGGCTATTGCTTTTTCAAGCTGCCACATCTCAGCACGTTTTGCCTTTAGATTATTTTCAAGCTGCCACGCATCAACTGAGAGGTCAACAGACTCAAGCCTGAGCTTTTCCGCTTCGTCATTGAGGCTTTTTATCTTAGCTTTATTAGCTATTGCCACTTCATAGGATTTATTTCTTAGTTCGTTCATTTGTCTGAAATCCTCAGCGACCTCGTTTTGCAAGGTCAATAACCTCTGTCGCTCTGCTAAAGTCCGACTGAAATATAGCTTTTCTTTAGTTGCCTCTAATTCTTGCTCCAATCTCTGCGTGTTAAGCGTCCAATTTTCCACGCCCAAAATATCTCTTTCGTTTAACATAATTTTATAACTCCAATTTTTAATGATTCGTGCATTTGTTTTTACGACACTTAAAACCGCGCCAAATGTTTTCAGAAGCAGTAACCATTTCTAAATGATTAGGATTGCAACACCCACGATTTCTGCACAGATGGTCAAGCTGCAACTTGCCGGGAATACCGCCAAAGACAAACTCATAAATAAACCGATGTGCAGAAGTGCGATTGAAATTTCCGTATCCGGCATTATTTAACGAAGCTAACCAATTCCAACACCCCGTTGTGCTGTCAACCTCAATTTTCCTAGCAAAACGGACAATCGGCGCAGCACGGAACGGCAATTTTTTCGCACTCTTGAGTGATTCGGACGACCGTAAAATTTTAATAATCTGATTCATATAATTTACCTTTCGGCACGTGCTTTGCAAGAAGACACTCCTCTTAAACCCTTTAGATAGAACATTTCCAGACCACTAAGAATCCTCCGGGCGCAGCCTACGGATTCCAAGACTTCCACTTTTCCGAAGCGGAAAACTTGCAGCTTCAAGGCGAAACGCCTTTCATCGCATCATCTTTAAGATTAAATCAGTGTTCAGTTACCCGTTTGGAGCATATTCAGCACCGGATACTGATTACCACTCAAATCTGTAATCAAAGCAGTAGGATTTCTTTCTAGAAAATTATCTATTCGCCATCTTCTACGCTTGGCTAGTTCCCTTCTCAGATAGATTCGAGCGTGTTCTATGCCTTCCGCCTCAAACTTTGCTATGAAATTCGCTTTCATATAACTTCTTTTGACCAATGTTTTATTAGCATTTGAAGTTTTGCCGTCAATTACTGACACTTTTCCTTGTTGGTTATCGCCGTCATTTACTCGTTTTGTTTCAAGATGAGTGCTTGACCCTTTGCGGTTATTACATTTCCCGAATGTCGAAATCATTTGCCGCCCGTTTAGAGCCTGTTCAACTGCAATAATCTCGGAAGCTGGCAAATCATCGAAGGTAGAGCCGGAACAAATGTATTTAGCCAATTCGTCAATAGCTTTCTCTTCATCCCAAATTGTTTGACGTTGAACGACCGCCAAACCGTTGGAAGTGGTAAAGTCCAACGTATAACCGAACTTTTTAGCGGCAATCTGCAAACATTCAGTCCATTCAATTTTTAGGTCTTCAACGTCAATCCATTTCCCAAAACAGATTGAATGCTTGTGCGCGTGAAACCAATCAATTTCAAAATCCCAAACTCTATTCTGCTTTTTATACGGCGCACCTAACGTGAACTCAGTTCCAATGACAGCACCGTAAATGTTGTCTTTGAAATACTCGCGCTTGCGAAGTAATGAAAAAGCGTAATTCTCTAAATCCAACGTATTTCCTAGACCAACTCCGATTAGCGGCGGACTCGTAAAGGTTATGAAATGCTTGTAAGCACGTATTTTGTTGTCCGCTAGATACTGCTTACAGAGTTCCAAAGCACCGAGAATAATTTTCTTGCTCGTCTTAGACTTAGCTTTGACATAAGCAGAATCAAGACTTGAAGGCGTAACATTCCAAGAACCATAACCCGTATAGCATTCACCATCTTTCGTGTATAAATTCTCAGCTACGAAATGATTTGAAGTTCCCGAATTTGCCAACAAATGCTCACCTGTAAACAATGCGTGGAGAAAATCATCGTAATCTTCAAGCTCTGCATAATTCTTAGGCTCTGGGTTATTCACGGCGTAAAGCATCTTTTCAGCATTACGCTTGCGAGTCCGAAGCATATTTAATGCTTTTTCATACGGCGTAAATTCCGGCTTTACCGAGAGCTTTACACCGCGCCCCGAAAGAGCTTGGGTATTGACATAAGCCTTTTTTTCACATACACTTGTATTCATCGCAGTAGTTTAATTCTCCTAAATCACGGCACGATTCGGAGATACGCAAAAAGAGAGGGCAACATCCAAATTCGGACATTGCCCTTGATTTCTTTTGCGCTTCTGCTAAACTAACTTCGGCTCGATAATTCGAGATTTAGAGAAGCGTAGATAGAAACTCTTGCCGTCCAAAGCTGGTTTTCTTCTGCGCTTTTTAATTTTCAATTTTCAATCCGACATTAGTAAATTCCTTTCAGTTTCCAATATCAACTAAAAAGAACTCACTTGTCCACTCCAAGACAACTTCACTGTTAAGAGGTTGAAACCCCGACTCCTGCAATTACTCCAAATAAAAGAGATACAGCGACAATTTGAGATGCACGACAAATAAGAAGAGAAATCAAAACCGTTTATAACGAAAGGTTTTTCATTGCCAAGTCCAATCCTAGCGATTAACAAATTCGTTAATAACCGCCGGAACTTCTACTTTCTTGACCGGCTTTGACTCTTCCATAAATAGAGTAATGAGACCGCCGATAAACATTAGCAATAAAACAAACCCGACCAACAATATAAATAAAACAAATAATATAAAAATCATAGGTTTTGAAACCATTCTGAGCTTTGAAACTCTAATAAATCAGATTCTAAAATTATCCAAGTCCGACCTGGCTTTTTACCTTTCAATCTACCTTTACGCAGATAGTCTAAAACCCGTGTTTCAGACTTGCCTAGACGCTGCATCACGTCAGCAACCGAAACAAAACCCGTCTCACTTTGTGTAGCAATCGCAGTCTGTATATGCTTTACGCTTTGTGTAGCACGTTTCACATTTTGTGTAGTAGACACAGTTTGCGTAGCAGATTCATAAACTATTAAATCGGCTGGCTGGCAATCTAACACCTCACAAAGCAATCCTAAAATATCTAGCTGTAATGCCTTTGACTTGTTATGCCGTATCTTAGAGATAACCGATTGATGCAACCTAAATTTGCCGTCTTTCTTGCTTTTAACGTGCAAGGCGTAAGCGGTCAACCCTCGTTTCTCTAGCACTTCATTTAGTTTTAATCGAATCATAGCCCGTAGCATACACAAACTATGTAGGCTACACAAGATGAGAAAACCAAATCTACACACCTTATGTATTACTACATACTTTGTGCCGAGAATTACTACATAACCCGTGTAAAATTAGAGACTCACCAACACCGCTAGAAATTTAACAGGATGCTCGACTACCCTTTCCAGCCAAAAGACGCTCAGAAGCTCTGCAAACGCTTAAATTCAAGCATCTAGCAGCAACCTTAAGACGAAAAAACCGAAGCAAAAACGGAGATATATCAATAAACCAAATCTTTGCTCCGGCGTTCCGGTTACGAAGGATAAACGTAACCTAATTTTGGGTAAGGCTTCACTCTGACAGCCGATGATGGACGCACCAACTTTATTTTGTGGCTTTGACCAAACGACTCTCAACGAACTTTTGCAAATCGCTTGGACGGTAACGAATACATTTGTCCTTCATTCGCACGAAAGGGATTAAACCCTTGTATCTGTAACCAATTCTCAAAGTTGTCGAACTGACACCAAGCACCTTCGATGCTTCCACTTCATTTACTAAATTCTCTATGTTTGTATTTCTCATTATTTTGTTCCTCACTTTTCTTTTTTCCGCCGCGAATTTGTGTAAGCGACTTTTCCACCTCAAAACACTCATCTATGGATTTACCTAATAAATTCTTTATAAAGACCCCCATACGCCGAGTAAACCCTGTATTTACAACAGTTAGCTTTTTACCTACCTAACCTCAAGCGTAATCGAATTCTGTAAAATAGAAAACTTTCCGGTTACGATTAGGATTGCTCAATTCTCGCCGCTTGTAATCATTGATACGCTTACATTTCTTACACATCCGATTATTTCCATAAACATACAGATTCTTGCCGCTATACGAATGTCCTAAAGGACAATGCGTAATTCTCTCGATACGTCTTTGCCTGTTAATCAAATTGGTTACAAGCTCAAGATGCTCAGGATTACAACAAACGGTGTTATTACAAAAGAAGTGGTCAATCTCTAATAAACTAGCCTTTGCCGGAAGCTCGCCAAAGAAGTATGAATAAATAAAGCGATGTGAGCTTGTCATAACGCCGTTTACAGAGAGTTGACCGTAACCCTTATTTAACGACCCTTGCCATTCCCAGCAAAGAGTTTTTTCATTTACGACAATCTTTGCGGCGAATCTTTCAATCGCGCTGGCACTATTAGACAAACGCGGGTATTTCTCGCGCCCGTGAACGACAACCCGCTTTAATGTCTCTGAGAGCTTTATAATCTCTTCAATCGTTAATTTCTTATCCATCTTTACACCTGTCAAAAAACTATTCTTTTCTGACACCCTAAATTTTCAATTTCTGACACCGCTAAACATTGACGTTCAAACATTATTTTTCAGAGGGTTTATTGACAGCATCATTTGGGTCTTATAACGCTTTACTTTTCTATAAAACTTTGATTAAAAATTTCCAAGATTAAACAATAGGAATCACAAAGATTATTTATAAGCCAAAATCCATCTCAAACTTAGATAATCATTGGCTAAACGCTGTATCTAAACAGTTTACCGTTGTATAAACCAATTTTCTGGTCAGGATTTTACCAAAAGGGCGAATTAAACCGCCTCTCGAATCTCTTTTTCGAGCGCGTTCACCTCTCGATTCATTGCTTTAATTCCGTCTTCACAATTAAGAGTCGCGTTGAAATCTGAAAATGCCTTTTCCTTTAACTGCTTTATCTCTAATTCGAGTTCTTTTACTCTAGGAATAACCATTGCATCAGTCTCTAATGACACCGCCTTAAGCTCTGTAAGACGTTCGCGCTCGTCCTTCATCTGAGATTGCAGGGTAAGAATCCTTTGCCTCTGCTCCATCGTTCTACTGAAATGTAGTTTCTCTGAAATTTCACGTTGTTGCTGTTCTAAGTCCTGCGTATTATCTACCCAACTATTCACACTTAGCATATTTGTTTCTGTCATAACCGTAACTCCTTTATTCACTTCATTTGCAAGTGCTTGACCACTGGTCAAACCTGCTCGCGTTTCCCAAGAGAAACGCTGCGCTGCTTTGCCTAAGACTTACAGTTTTCCAAAGCGAAAACTTGCAGCGTCTGCGAAATGCAGACTCGCCTCATAGATAAGATTAAATCAGTGTTCAGTTACCCGTTTTGGAACAAATTCAGCACCTCTAAATTGATTCCCCGATAGCTCTGTAACCAATGCAGTAGGATTTCTTTCAAGAAAATTATCTATTCTCCACTTTCTGCGCTTGGCTAGTTCCTTTCTCAGATAAATTCTTGCCTGTTCTATACCTTCCGCCTCAAACTTTGCTATGAAATTCGCTTTCATATAACTTCGTTTGACCAATGTTTTATTAGGGTTTGAGCTTGTGCCGTCAATTACTGACATTTTTCGTTGTGGCTTATCGCCGTCAATTATTCGTTTTGTTTCAAGATGAGTGCTTGTCCCTTTTCGGTTATTACATTTTCCAAACGTCGAAATCATTTGCCGCCCGTTTAGAGCCTGTTCAACTGCAATAATCTCTGAGGCTGGCAAGTCATCGAATGTAGAACCGGAACAAACATACTTAGCCAACTCTTCAATAGCTTTTTCTTCATTCCAAACCGTCTGCCGTTGCACAACCGCCAAACCGTTGGAAGTGGTAAAGTCCAATGTATAACCGAACTTTTTAGCGGCAATCTCTAAACACTCCGTCCACTCAATTTTTAGTAACTCGACATCAATCCATTTTCCAAAGCAGATTGAATGCTTGTGAGCGTGAAAGAAATCAAGTTCAAAGTCCCAAACCCTATTTTGCTTTTTATACGGCGCACCTAGCGTAAACTCAGTCCCGATAACAGCACCGTAAATGTTGTCTTTGAAATACTCGCGCTTACGAAGTAATGAAAAAGCGTAATTCTCTAAATCCAATGTATTTCCTAGACCAACTCCGACTAGCGGCGGACTCGTAAAGGTTATGAAATGCTTGTAAGCACGTATTTTGTTGTCCGCTAGATACTGCTTACAGAGTTCCAAAGCACCGAGAATAATTTTCTTGCTCGTCTTAGACTTAGCTTTGACA
>MWWK01000133.1_pt1 | contig 12716 bp, 18 predicted proteins | sample 1047241 | NCBI WGS metagenome assembly MWWK01 (sample SAMN06349964, study PRJNA376086) | soil metagenome | isolation source: BG12-3 sample Antarctic (ecotone) soil | place: Antarctica | reverse complement strand
GAGCACTATATCTTGTGCCTGTTCCCGCGAATCAAACCGGGTGCGCGTGCGCCAACTGGCCGGTGATGTCGAGTATTTCAAGGCCGACTAATTTCCGACCGTCATAGATGCCGATCACGCCGTTTTCTAACTCATCATCTTCGCTCACAAGCGAGCGGCTAACAGTCCCCTCAAAGTGAATACAAAGCGTGTCCACATCATCCTGATAATCAAATCGCATCGGCACGCGGGGCAACGCAATGCGCTCCGACACTCGCGCAAGGATGTCGCTGTGCTCAACGCCTTTCGGCATCATAGGAATTTTCACTTGCCCGCCGCTTTTCTTGTTTAACTTCGCCATAAAATTTGCTTCTTGTTCATCGAAGGCCGGATGCCTGCGGTAATAATGAAGCCGTCGCTTGCATTAACTTCTTTGTAAACGACGTGCAAGTAACCGGACTTGCCCAAAACAACGACGGCCACAAGCGTCCCCTGATAGCCTCGTAAAATATACTCCGGGTTTTCCACAGTATCAAGGATCGTATCCATCTCGTTATAAGAAAACTCTTCATGTCCCTCAACAATGTGCATCCATCTCTCTTCAGTAAGACGGATCGGCACACCGTTAATAGAGTTTGCAGTTCCCAGAATCATATCGCGCCCTCAACACCCTGTAGCCGGTGATAGCGACAAGCCGCCCGAAGATACCGCACATCGTTGGAATCAAGTTGCACCACGCGCCCGCGCTCAATTCTCACAACCTCCCAAGCTGCGCCCCGTTTGCCGTGCCACTTCGCGCACTCAGTCGCCTTCGCAATCAACTGGTGCTTGTGTCCGCATGTCGTTGTAACTTGCGCGCCCTCGACGTTGAAATATAGTTGCGCTCGGCGTTGTTGCATAAATAGCTACGGAGACGGCAATGCTGGTAATCTTGATGTGTGACCAAGAAGAAAACCAAACGCACCTACCGTCTCCGCAACTGGAGTCAATATAACAAAGCTCTCGTCCAGCGCGGAAGCTTGACCGTCTGGGTCAGCGAAGATTCGCTGTCTGCATGGCAGAACACAGAGCGCACCGGAAAGCGCGGCAAGCCGGCCTTCTACGCTGACGCCGCCATCCTGTGCATGGCGACTCTCGAAGAGGTGTATCGCTTGCCCTTGCGCGCTACCGAAGGATTGACCCGCTCGGTGCTCAAACTGCTCGGCATCGAGTTGAGCGTGCCCTGTTACACGACCTTGTCTCGTCGTCGCCGCTCGCTGGAAGTCGAGTTGCCGCGCCTGTGCAAGTCCGAGCCGTTGCATCTGGTGGTGGATTCCACTGGCATCAAGGTCTATGGCGAAGGCGAATGGAAGGTGCGCCAGCACGGATACTCGAAGCGCCGGACATGGCGCAAACTCCACTTGGCAGTGGACGAAGCCACGCATGAGTGTGTGGCGGTCGTTGTCTCGACCAATAACTTCAAGGACTCGCAAATCCTGCCTGACTTGCTTGAGCAAGTGGAGGACGAGATCAAACAGGTCTCTGCTGATGGAGCGTATGACAGCCGCAACTGTTATGACGCACTGCGAGCCAGAGGAGCGATTGCGGCTATTCCGCCGCAAAAGAGAGCGAAGATTTGGCAGCACGGCAACACGAAAGCAGAGAGGCACATCCGGGATGAAAACCTGCGTGCGATCAGGCAGAAGGGGCGAGGAGAGTGGAAGCGCGCGTCGGGCTATCATCGACGCTCTTTGGCGGAGACACAAATGTTTCGCGTGAAGACCATCTTCGGCGAGCGCGTCAGTGCGCGCACGTTTGAGGGGCAAGCGGTGCAACTGCTGGTGCGATGTGCGGCGCTGAACCGGATGACGCACTTGGGAATGCCGGACAGCTACGTTGCGTGAGCAACGGTTGATCTCAATTGTGGAAGAGGCTGTGCTCATTTCGATTTATGCAACAACGCCGTTGCGCTCTGTATTGCATCTTCTTAGCTTCCCCTTCCAAAAACACGCCACGCGCCACGCTACGCGCGAGAATTGACCACTGACCGGGCATAGGCGACCGTGCGGCGCGCATAATCTGGCCGCTTGCGTGCCTTCTCGCTCAGCTCGCACAATTTCGATTCAACCTCTGGCGAGTCCCATCCGCGACCAACTGCAAGGATGCTCCAATTTTTGTCGGCGTCGCTTCTGTCTGCGCTGCCGTCGCCTTTGCGTTTCGCTTCGCCCATACATCGCTGATAGTCCGGCCACTGGACGGGCGCGCGGTTGGCGCGCGGCTTGGATGACGGCGCGAGTCGAAGATTAGGAGACACAGGCGCGAGCATGTCAGAGGCTTCTAATTCTGCGACCGTCGCCACCCGCCCGGGATTAGAAGAAATCAAGCGCACCATAAATTGATCCCGCCCTGCTTTGAAATTTATCGAACCCGGCCAGCGCATCGCGCCCGACGCACCCCGATCTGCGCCGACCCCATCAAGCAGCCGCCGCCGCAAAGCGTCACGCTCGTCTTTACCGATACCAGGCGGAAGCGCGACCCATGCCTGATAATTGCCCGCCGACGTTTCGACAGTCATAAAAGCGAAAGATTGCACGCGCTCGACGGTGGCGCGGCTCAAATCGTCGGCCTGAATGAGATTCGACGCGACCGGGCGCACAATTACCGACCGGCCACGCTTCGCGCCGTGATCCAAAATAGCGGGCAGCATTTCGGACAACTCGCCGCGCGTGAGAGTCTCAAACCCCGCCGCTTCACCTTTCGGCGCGGCATCGTCCAAAATGGTTAGTTGATACTGTTCGACGCCGCACGCCTCGACCGCTCGCGCGGCCATCTCGACGGCGACCGGCGCGTGAGAAATAGGCGCGGGCTGTGTTTCTCTGTTTTTGTAAGTTGTTGATTCTGTTGACTCGTTCTGGGTGGAAGTTTCTTCCACCTGCCCCCCTTCCACCTGCGTTTCCACCTGCAAAAACGGCGGCTGTGTTTCCATGCTTCTTATATAAGAATCTTGGGTGGAAATGGACTCCCCGAACTCGCCCGCTGCGTCGAACTCTTCCAGCGCATCTACAACTGTTTGCCGTAGCTCCTGCAACATCTCCCAATTTGGATTTTTGACCATCGCCCGCAACTGCGCCGCCCGTCTTAGAGCGTTTGCCGCCATTTTTACTTTGCTTGCCATAACATCGGCGTCGGTGCGCGGCGGGCGTTTCTTGCCTTTGCGGAGTGCGCCGAGCGTCGCGCCGAGGGAGACGGAAGCGGCGGCATCTTCCAAAGCTTTTAATCTACCTTCTGCGCCGCGCGTCCAGTGGGGCGACGTGCGCGCCTCCTGTATGGCCTCGACCGCCAGAGCCGTTATCTTGCATTTGTATGCGTGCGGGTGTGACGCGTGAGTGATGGGATCGCGCCAGTTGTCTTTGATTTCAATTAAAATTCCGTGCGCGTCAACTTCTCGAAATTCGTTTCGATAAACTTGTACGCTCTTTGTTGAGCGGCCTAACCGTTTGGCTAATTCATCATCGGTGATTTCAACGAACTCCGGTTCGCCCGCCGTCGCGCCTATCACAGCATCAATGAAGGCGCGCAACTGTGGCCGGTTGTCTATATCGGCGATCAGAAGGTTGGCCGCGTCCGTTGCCTGGGCGAAGTCTTGCGCGAGCGCGGCGGCTGCATTGTCTGACTCGCCTAATAGATGAAGTTCGCGCGCCGCCGCGTCGCGTCTCGCATTGCGAAGCCACGCGCGAGTGTCGCCGGATTCTGAATTGTCGTTGGAAAGAAAGTTTTGCGGAGCAGGCATATCAGCGATCCCCTTTTCGGACTCGCTGATATTTAGGCTTGAAGTGTGCGGGTTAAATGTGTAAGATCGCGCCCGTCGCACCGCTGCTCTTATCAGCGAGTGTAAATCGAAATGGACGGCCACCCTTTTTCTTGTCACGGATTCGGGGTGGCCGTTTCCATTTATAGAACTTGCGGGGATGATACTCCCGCGCCGCCAGTTTGATCAATCAATATCTTGTATCCGTCCGTGACCACGCATACAAGACTCTGGCCTTAACCTTTTGCCGCTTTCAACGTCTCGCGGCAACGACCAACATCAAAGCGAAAATTCCGGTGATGAGTAAAGGCGCGTTGTCAGCTTCAAGGTTGAAAAGCGATCCGGCATCTGACACGCCCGCGCCGCCCGTCAATTCAAAATGCGGAAAGTCTTTTTTCAGGAAGCGACCGCCCCAACGTAGCCCCTGCGCTTCGCCCGCCGCCCCGGCCTGCGCCCAAGTGCCACCGGCAACCGAAAGATCAACCGCGTTTCCGGTTTCATGTTTCGACGTTCCCGGCACGGCGACCGGGCGCGGGTTGCTCGCGCGTGCGACATAAAGCGCGCTCTGTGATGCGTAACTGCGAAGCCCACTGATAACGCGGATCGTGATGCCCCGCGCGGCCAATGTCGCCGCCATCGCGCGCACGCGCGCCGCCAGTTCGGGCGCGACCTGACTTAACTTCGCTTCGCTCTGTGCGTCCATAAATCGAAACCTAAAAACGTCAACAACTTTTCAAACCGTCCGACCGGGCGCGCGAGTTCAATCGCCGGCGCGATGCCCCGCCCGTTGATGTTTTCAGCCATGTACTCATATTGATGGTGACAGTCGTACTCTGCGAGAAATGCGCGCTGGCTGTCTAATTGCGAAAGAATCAAGTCTCGGTGCGCGCCGCCGATGCGCTCCACTTCGCCCTTTGAAATGTCGAGCAATGCCAGTTCAAGCGCATCGCGTTGCTTTAACAAAGCCAACAAGCGCGCCCGCGCTTCGTCGCTAATTTGATCTGTAAAATCCATCGGCTTTACCCTCTGAATATCCGCATGGCGACGATCAGCCCCGCGCCAATCAGAAGCATCGTTTCGAGTGAAGGCAGACCGCTTGGATCGTTGCCGCCGCCGCCGTCCACATCTTGAAAGTTGTAGGCGACCCTGACGTTTGAGTTGAGCGGGTAAATATCAATGTCAGCTTGGGAGTTGTTGACGACCAAACCGGCAGCTTGCGCCGCTCTCAAACAATCGTCTCGAATGTCCACGCCGCGCGCCCGGTCTATCCGCGAACGCCCCGCTATCTTCAAAACCACCCATCCGGTGCGCGACGTGGTAGGCGAATCAAATTCAACGGCAATGTCACTGGCGACGTTTTGCAGCCCGCCCGCGACGCGAAGCCGCACGCTGTTGTCGTAAGTGAATGAAACCGCGTTCCAAATGCCGTGCGCCGCCGCGACTCCAAACTGGAAGCCTTGCCCCGCCTTCACATAACCGTTTGCACCCTGCATTTGCCTTACTCCTTCGTCAAAAAAATAATGAACAGAAACGCGCTGCCGTACAGTAAATATTTGCTCCAATCAACGGGCGGGGCGGGCAATCGTGGCGGTGGTGCGTTCGGGTTGTCAGTTGTCGCGGCCACGCCGCCGCCGGAGAGTGCCGCGCGTGTCTGCGCTCCGACCTGACCATCCGCCGAGATGCCGACGCTTCGCTGAAACTCCTGCACGCGCGCCGCCGTGCGTGCGCCCCATCGGCCATCTTCGGAAAGCCGCCCGAGCGACGAAGGCAGTTGATTAAGCCGCTTTTGAATTTGCTGAACGTCGGCGGAAAAGCCAGAGGATGCGACGGCGGAAGAAGTGCTCGCCATCGCCGCCGTGCCGCGCGGCAATGCCCCGCGTCGCGGGTCTAATACACCGTTGGGCAACTGAATGACGTGCAGGAGGCCGTCCGAAGTCTTGACCGCCTCGTTGTATTTGCCTTGATACTGCGACACGAAAAGCAGAATGGAGTCATAAGGCCATATCCACGCCCCGCGAAACTCCCTTGTGAATTTGTAGCGCAGAGGACTATCCGGTATTTGCTCCGCCGTTTGATTCTCACGATCCCATGTAATCCAGCGCGGCAATGTGAAACCAGCCATAAACTTCTCCCTTCTAAAATTCCCGTGCGTTCGGGTAATTCATAGCAAGCGGGTAAGACATCTCCACCGGCGACGCTTCCGGCAAGGCGGGCGGATACTCAAAGCCAGCGACTTCCGACCGCGCCGCGCCCGTTATCCCGTCCGCCTTGGCGGCTTCCATCGTGTTGTCCGATTGCCCCGCATCGCCCGCTAGAATCTTCTGAATAACGGAAGCGATGGGAGAAGCCAGCGCACCGACCACCATGCCCGCGCGGACGCTCTCAGGCGCGAATACGTGCAAGCCATAGGCGAGCAATAACTGCTCGCCGATCTCCGTCCAGCTTCCCGGCGCACCGAGCGGCAAGACCTTGACGGCCAAGCGCGACGCGGCGACGCCACCCGCCGCACCGACAATATCGGCGACACCGATCCCGGCGATCTCCGCTTCACCAATTCGGCTAAAAAGGCTTTGCGGTTGCCGCGCGCTTTTCCTTTGCCGTGCCGGGTTCATCTCATATTCGCTTTGTGAGTAAGTCGGGCGACGGCGCATCCGGCCAGCGTAAGATTTCCGCTCGCGTTCCTCTGCCGCCGCGATTGCCCGCCGCTCGCGTTCTTCGATCTGCGCCTCACGCTTGCGCTCCGCTTGTTCCTGTAGCATCGCCTTTCGGTGCGCGGCCTCTTCCTTGTCGCGCTCGCGCTGCTGCGCTTTATGCTCCCGATCTTGCTCCGCGCGTTGTTGCTTCTCCGCTCGCTCCCGGTCTTGCTGCTCGCGTTTCGCTGCGGCCTTGCGTGCGGCGTCGTCACGCTTGCGCGTGGCGGTTTCTTCGCGGCGCATCTTTACCGCGCGCTCTGCGACCTGTCTGCGCTCGCGCGCCGCTTCCAACTTGCGCGCGGCTTTCAACTCTTGACCGTATGCCCGCTTCGCCCGTCCGAGCGAGCGGCTACTACTGACCGCGCCGCCGATGCTGCGCGCGGCGAAACCGAAAATGCCGTTTTCCTGTGCCGGTGTTGACATAGCTCAAACCCTCCTAACTCGCCCGCGCGGTCTGCGCCATCTCGATAATGTTTGCGCCGCCCGATTGCGTTTCGCCGCCGTCTGGATCGTCGCCCTCGCCATCCGGCCTCAACTCGTCTTGCAAATTCTCAATGTAGAAAAGCGAAGTTGCGTATGACCTGAGATCGCCGCGTCCCGTCAGTTGTTGAATTGTCGCCAGCACTTGCTCAGGCGGCATCTCGCACAATTCATTAACCGCTTTCCTCAACTGCGGAAATGAGATCAATTGTTCCTCGACAACATCGGCAAGTCTGCCGGGTCGTTTCCCGCGCGTCATATCGGCAACCGCGATGTGTGCGATCAAGATCATCGCTTCGGTTTCGTTTTGTGGTTGTGCCGGTTGCGCGGGCGCGGCCTGTGTCGCTTGCGCGGGTTGTTGCGGCGGCATCGGTGCGCCGAGCGGCGGCGCGTCGGTTACGCCTGCGCTCTCCATCATCGCGCCTATGCGACCGGGCATCATGCCCGCGATGAGCGGCGCGAATTGCGCGAGCGCGGGCGCAGACTTCGCTATGCCCTCGACCGTGCCGAGCACCTTATCGAACCATCCGCGTTCGGCATTGTCGCGCTCGCGGATCGGGTTGATGCGTTCTGAAATTTCGGTGAACTTCTCGAATTGTGAAAGGAAACTTTCCGCCGCGTCGGGTGTCGCGGCTTGCTGTTGCGGCGCGGGATTGCTTGCCATCGCTTGCCGTCGCATTTGCTCTTGCAAAGTCATCGAACGCTCTACGAATGAAAAAGGATCGACGGGCGATGCGGCGGGCTGTGTCTGTGCAACTGCATCGCGCACCGCATCGGTAATCATCTTTAGAATGTCGGCGGGCGACGGCGCGGCGGACGGTGACGGCTGCACTTCTCTTAAAAGTTCCTTCGTCGCGCGGATCGTTTCGGTTGTGGCGTTAATGGATTGCGCCGATGATTGTTCAGCTGGCGCGGGCGAATTGGACGGCGCGAGCGGCGCGGCGGGCGTTGCTCCGGTTGTCACTTGTCCGCGCGATGATTCAATTTCTAGCTTTTGGCCTTTGGGCTGAATGTGAAAAACGTCGCTGTCAATAACATCACGACCAGCGACGCTTTGCACATAGTATGCGCCCGCGTTCGGTGCTAACTTTCGCAACGTACCTTCCAAGTCTTGAGTGTCATTCAGAGCACCGACCTTGCGCCGCGCCTTTAAGTCGCTCCGACCGGCAAGCGGCGAACTGGAATACCATTCATCAAGTGCATAAACTTCCGTTCGCACGTTGATGTGTTTACCTATCTCGTCACGCGTGCTCGACAATTCCAATTCCGCATCCATTGACGTTTACCTTTCCCGTTAGTACACCCGTCGCACGACTGGCAACGCGATCCGTTAAATCCCGTGATTTACCCGTGCAACGTGTAGACGGCCACGCCACGCGCGGCGCGTTGAACTCTCCCCGACTTGTGCGGCGCGTGGCTACACGCGCAGGACGGACGCGCTAACGCGCGACGATTAAAGATGCTGCGCGTCTTGGGTCTTTAAGGTAGTGGGGCGATCCTCGTGCCTTTCGACGCGGCCACTATCTGACCGCGCCGCCGCCGCTTGACGAAGCACCGACGCGCAACCCGCCGCCGCAATCACCCGCTTCAAAATTTGCCCGATAGGTTCAAACTCCGAACCTGACGGGCGCGGCGGGTTAGTCGTTGTCGTCCGCGTCTGGATCGGCGTCCTCGGCATCTTCGATCACCTGCCATTCGTCGGTATCGCCGACCTGCTCGACCGTCGTATCCGGGTCGGCCAAATCTGCGATAAGGTCTAACGCCTCGCGCATTTCCTCTTTCGTCGCGCCCGCGCCGTCCGCCGTGTTGAAAATGCAGTTAATCAGGCTTTCCAAGTCCTGCTTGCTAAGTGTGCTGCTTGCTTCTCTCGCCATCGTTTTTTCACCTCAGAAAATTAAATTTTGAATCGCACGGCCTGTGCCTTGCGGGTCGTCTTGCAGTTAATCCCAATCCCCAATTTCTGTCGAATAGTCCCGAAATTAAAAAAAAGTTGAGTGAATTACGGAATACTGTCCCGTAATTCACTCAACTTTTTTGTTAATTATGGAATAGAGGCTTAAGCCCTATGCCCTCTTAATTTGAGTTCTTTGCACAAGTCGGCGCATCCCTTCCCAATCAAGCCCCTCGAAGTGCGGTTTGTACGCAAAAAAAGTTTTTCGCCACCATTCATCGGGGACGCGAATTTGATCCGTGCGCTTCCCTTGCCCGTCGAATGTCCCGCCGCGTGTTGTGTATTCCGTGTTCCACTTCGCCCGAATCTCTAAAATAGTTTTGTCCGAGTATTCATGCGTTGGCGGGCGACCGGGCAACCGCTTAGAGGTAGCAGCCTTCGTTAGCTTTGAGAACGCCGCGAGCAATTCCCCCGCGTGTGCTTTGATGTTGCTGCGCGTTTCCTGCGCCGATGCCGACCAAAGGCCGCGCTCATCAATGAATCTTAGAACCGCGTTCATGCTTGGATCGTTTGAGTAGAACCTTGCCGGGTCAACGCGCGGCGGTTGTGCAACCGGCGCGGCTTTCAACTGGCGCGGCGGCTGCGCTCTAAGAGTCTGTGGGCGACGTGAAGGCGCGCGAGTTGAGACGCGGCGGGCTGGCCGAGCCGCGAACGCCGTAAGCCTTTCCATTAATTCCCAATCAGTCTGCGGCAACGAATTTAAGAAGGCGCGGAACTCTTCATGCTGTGGCGACCAAAGCCCGTACACCGAATTTAACGAATCCCACCGCTGTTTTACCCACAACTTATACTGTGGCGGGTTGTTTAGCTTCGCATGTCTAAGTAATCCGTCACTGAAAGCACCCGCAATTTTGAATGTCATCTCTAAAAATGCCGCTACTGTGCTCATAATTCATTCCCTCACTTCTTGGCTTTTGTTTTTGCCCTTGATTGTTTTTCTGCTTTGTAGCTTAAAACTTCCGAGCGGCGCACGAAATTGCGCCCCCACATTTCAGCCGTCTGCAATCGCCCGTTACTAATGAGCCATGCCACGCCCGCGCGTGTTATACCCAACACGCGCGCCGCTTCCACTTGCGGTATTAAGTCCGACACGTCGGCAGCTTTGTTTTGTTTTTTCGCTCCGCTCATTACTGCGTGAATATAACACACTTGACAGACGTTAAGTAAGGGTTTACTTTTGTTGCGTTACTTAGCAAATGCTAAGTTGTCGCCCACGTCGAAGGGAGTTCACACAACCAAACGAAAAGCGCGGCGGCTGCTACTAACAGCCCCGCGCATGGCATCAACCCGCAACCCCGTTAAGGAGCAATGAAGATGCAAAAAAAGAATACGCCCGCACCCGGCGAAAGTTCAACGTCTGCCAATATTCCGCGACTCGACTACGATTCATTTTTGGAAGCACGCGCCCGCGCCCAAGCCGCGCACCTGACCCGCGACGGCGACACACCCGACCAAAGCGAAGCCCGCTACATAGAACAACTCGAATCCGTCCGCGAGCATTATGAAGAGTGGCGCGCGTTGGGAAACTTTTATGCCGATGCCCTCGATGATGAAGACACACCCGCCGAACTCGAACGCACCATTCAGAGTGATTTAGACGACCTGCAACACATCGCGCAAATCTCATTCAGTGGCACGGACACATTGCGCGAGTTCTACCCGCTTTTGCGTTTCCTCGAAAACGACGACCCACACGGCATCAAATACAACAACGTCCGAAGCGATCACCACGTCAAGCGATATTTTGCGGAACGCGACGCGGATCACGTTGCCGAACCGGACGCGCCGACCGAGCCGCGCGAGACCGGAGAGCATGTTGACTTCGTTGAATATCTCTCCGTTATCCTGACGCATCCCGCCGTGCCGCGCCCCGCGCTTAACTTCCTACGCGGTCAGTTCGACGTTTTAGCCAACCAAGCCAACCTATCTTTAGAGCATCCGCAAATCGTCAGGACAGCCGCGCGCCTCATCTTCGACTATCACGGCAGAGACGCGAGCAACACGATTTATGAAATGCTTTGTGACGGCGTTGAACATGCGAGCGGCGGCAACTACGGCCAAGTTCTAAAACTCTTCTCGACAATTCACGCGCGCCCGCCCGTTGCGCTCGACACAGAACCCGCCCCGCGCAAGCGGATCATCTTTCCCACACCGCCGACGCAAGACGCGGCCTAAACTTTCGCCTCTACCGTGACGGAGGCGATTGATAGCGGCGCGGCAGATGCTTACCTAGCAGAGCATTTGCCCGCCGCTTTTCCTTGCCCCGCAAACCACCCCCGAAAAACCACCCCCGAAAAACCTACGCCGGGAAAAGTCAAGAAAACAGCCCCGAAAATGCTACCGCGAAAACCTCACTCTATGCTATAAGCCCGCCCATGCCGATGAACAAAAAGCAAGCCGCCGCTTTTCTTGGTGTCACGATTCGCAGTATTGAAGGCTACGCCACAAAGGGAAAACTCACGCCCGCAAAGGCCAAAGGCGAGCGCGGCGATATAACAGTTTATGATGAAAGCGAACTGGAAAAACTGAAAGCCGAGCGCGAGCAAATAGTGTTTGTCGAACGCCCGGAATCGCAAGCACTCACACCCGTTGAACAGTCGCCCGGAACAGCGTTGGAAATTCGCCGCGAGATTGACGAAACGCGCCAAGCCTTGCTCGCTTATCTACATGGACAGAAAAGCCAGTCACAAGCCAGCGTAGGCGAAAAGGTTATGCTCAGGCTCGCAGATGCCGCCGCACTTTCGAGCCTGTCAGAGAATCATTTAAGGGAAGCGATTAAGGCCGGGAAGTTGAAAGGCCGGATTATCGGCAGAGGTTATAAAATCAAACGCCCCGATCTTGATCTGTATATTAAGAAGTTATAAGCATGTTCCCCTCAGTCAACCACTTTACGCAAAAACAAGGAATACAATCCTATGACATTTGTTATTAAAAACACGTCGGGGCAATCGTCAAACAGTAGTAGTACCCCACTACATGTCAGCTTGCGATGTCCCTCATGTAAACAACAAGGCACGTTTGAATCTATAGGTCTTCGTGATGCCGTAACACAAGACGGTGAAAAGATGGGGCAAAGGCGTTGCCCCAACGATTCTTGTTACGCTCATGTATTCATAGTTAGGGATAGGGGTAACAAGGTTATTCTTAGCTATCCTGCGGAGCGTATTGAATTCGACACAACAAATATTCCGTCAGCCATCACTAACGCCCTTGAAGAAGCGATTACCTGCCACGCTAACAGTTGCTTTATAGCAGCCGCAATCATGGTACGAAAAACTTTAGAGGAATTATGTAGCGCGCAAAATGCGAAAGGCGGAAACTTAAAGGACAGGATAAAAAATTTAGGGGCGAAGATTGTTATTCCGAAAGAACTTATTGAAGGGGTTGACGATTTAAGGCTTTTAGGAAACGACGCAGCTCATATTGAATCGAAAGAATTCAATCAAATTGGACAAGACGAAGTTGAAATAGGAATTGAATTTACTAAAGAAGTCCTTAAGGCTGCCTATCAATACTCCACACTGTTGGAACGGCTCAGAGGATTAAAGAAGAAACCTGAAATAACATAATAGCCATTATCAGTCTCTTTGTTGAAAACGGATCGTGATTTTCAATCCAAAGCACAAAATGTTGTGGCCGCGTCCTCTCGAACGCGGCCACTTTTGCGCCGTGAAACATCCATTTTCAAAATCGGATGCCGAGCACTATATCTTGTGCCTGTTCCCGCGAATCAAACCGGGTGCGCGTGCGCCAACTGGCCGGTGATGTCGAGTATTTCAAGGCCGACTAATTTCCGACCGTCATAGATGCCGATCACGCCGTTTTC
>MWWK01000132.1_pt1 | contig 12717 bp, 23 predicted proteins | sample 1047241 | NCBI WGS metagenome assembly MWWK01 (sample SAMN06349964, study PRJNA376086) | soil metagenome | isolation source: BG12-3 sample Antarctic (ecotone) soil | place: Antarctica | reverse complement strand
CTGGAATACCCGACGATTGGCGAGGCGGCCAAAGCTTGCGGCGTCTCGGAACGTTCGCTTTGGCGATGGTTGCAGCGCGACGACTTCCAGAAACGTTATAAAGACTCGCAGCGCGCAGTGGTGGATTCTGCAATCACGAAGCTACAGGCCGCGACCGTCAGAGCCGTCGAGACTTTAGAGCGCAACCTTAGTTGCGGAAACTTCTTTGCTGAAAACGCAGCGGCCCAAGCGATACTCACTCACTCATTCAAGGGGATTGAGGTGCGCGAATTGGAAGCGCAGATCGATGAGATCAAGACGTTACTGGCGTCACGTGGAAGTGGAAAGCATGAACCTCGCCGGACAGCTTGAACGCTTGCACGCTCACGCCGTGATGCTCGGTGGCGAAGGAACGCCGCCGCTCTCACCCGTCACGCTCGCCGCACATGCCGGCTTCACCCTGGATGCATGGCAACGAGATGTCCTTCTCTCTGACGCTCATCAACTGATTATTCTGGCGAGTCGGCAGGCGGGCAAAAGTTCCGTTAGCTCAATCAGAGCACTACACCGAGCACTCTACACGCCGGCATCGCTTGTGCTTCTACTCGCACCGTCATATCGACAATCAAAAGAGCTTTTTAAAAAAGTAAAACATGCGCTCGGCAAGCTTCCCTTCGCGGTGCCTGTGGCTTCCGAGTCGGCGCTTGAATTGGAATTTTCGAACTTGTCGAGAATCGTCGCCTTACCGGGTAAAGAGGAAACCATCAGAGGCTTCAGTGGTGTCTCTCTGCTCATCGTTGACGAATCTTCAAGAGTACCCGACGCTTTGTATCAAGCCGTGAGGCCGATGCTCGCGGTCAGTGGCGGCGACATCATTTTACTTTCAACACCGTTTGGAAAACGTGGCTTCTTTCATCATGAATGGATGGAAGGCGGCGCGAGTTGGCATCGCGTCAAGGTCACGGCGGATGACTGCCCGCGTATCTCGCGTGAGTGGTTGGCTACGGAACGCAAGACAATCGGTGAATGGTGGTTTCGCCAAGAATATCTTTGTGAATTTGTTGAGACCGACGATCAAGTGTTCGCCTATGAAGATTTACAACGGGCGCTTGATACCTCTGTCAAACCGTTATTTGGTGATGTGAAATGAATCGATCGATAGAGCGGGCCGCGCGCAACAGTCGGTATTTCGTCGGGCTGGACTTAGGACAGGCCGCAGACTTTACAGCACTTGCGGTGCTTGAACGACAGCCACGGCAGACGGGCACGGATGCACCCGTCTTCCACTGCCGGCACTTGCAGCGGTGGCCGCTCAGAACGTCCTACCCGTCAATCGTGGCGGACGTGGCTCGAATGATTGACTCATCACAGATGAACGGGTTCGACAATCCAGTACTGGCAGTTGATGCCACGGGCGTCGGCGCGCCAGTAGTTGATTTATTCAAGCAAGCGCAGCTTAAAGCGCGATTGATGCCGATTCAGATCACGGGCGGCGATTCGATCAGCTTTGACAACGGCGTTATCAGAGTGCCAAAGCGCGATTTGGTTTCAGTCACCCAGGTCGCCTTGCAAAGCGAACGATTGAAGATTGCCAGCGAGTTACCGGAAGCGACGACGCTCATCCGCGAGATGCAGAACTTCCACGTCAAGATCAAAATCGAAACGGCACATGACTCTTACGGCTCATGGCGTGAAGGCACGCACGATGATTTAGTGTTAGCGGTCGCGCTTGCCTTGTGGACAGGCGTTCATCGCGGCGAGCCGGAACTTAAAGCAGAGCAACCCCGCAGCTATGCGTATAGCTATCTAACCGGCGAGTGGATGTGAGCCGATCAACTACCGCACGATGGCAAAGCGCAAATTTGCGCTTTGGCACGTTCCGACACACCCTCTCGGCGATGAAGCGAGAAGTCTAAAATTGTGCTTCGAAGCACAATTTTGAAAGCACGCCCACATCTTGCGGCCATTGCATAATCTCAAATCACCTTCCGCACGCACCTTTACCCGCCGACAGATGCACAACATGTTGTGGCGTGTGCTTTCCCATAAGAGAGTATGCAGCCCTTTTGCATAATCCGCGTCCGCTAATTCTTTGTTATGTTCCACGCATCTCTCGCGGACGATAAAGGGCTAGTTACTTTGATAGATGAAGCTGTAAAGGGCAAACATGGTGGCGATCACGGCAATCAGTATACCAGTGGCAAGGGGGTGATTCACCCCCTTGCTACCGACAAGAAAAGGGGCAGATCAACTAAGCTCTTGCGTCGACTTCGCCAGGATTGCCCTATGCTGAAACGGGTATGCTGTGGGATGGACTGAGGGCTGAAACGAGCGTACAGCGAACGTGTGAGGGCGTGGCGGTGTGGTTCGGTTTGCCTTCAGTATGAGAGATAAGCGACTAAAAGGTATTAAGATCGAACTCTCAACCGCTATCACTCATCCTTCACTTTCGGGCCCGGCTTTAAGCGCGTGAGCGCGATCACATCCGCGCGGTATACCAGCCGCTTTTCGTACCGCTTCACCGACGACAAGCGCCCGCGTTTGATGTAGCTGCGGATCACCTCAGGGTGCACTTTGCGTAAACGAGCCGCGTCGTTTACGGTTATCAATTCGTCGGGTTTGTGAGTCTTTTTCGTCATCAAATAATTATGCTTGACAGTTGGCCGTAACAGGGCATAGCATGACGCCCGGTCATTCTCGGCGGGCGCGACTGAGAGTGTAAATCAGACCTATCGTCCACTACAACCTTTCGCCGCGCCCGCTCGCTCGGAAGTGGTCTTAACTTCCGACTCTGAAACCAACGAAAGGTAAAAAGATGAAAAGCCACACTAAAACACTCTCGCTCACGCTGTCCGTGTTGTTGATGGTATCGGCTTTGCCGCTATCCACTCGCGCGCAACAATCTCAGGACGAAATACAGGCACAGATTCAAGCCGAGCTAGAATTATTTTTGCAGACGAGCACAGAAGATGGGTTGCGCGCCGAAGTTTGGCGTCGCGTCAATGAAGCAGAACAACGAGATACTAACAACCCGCCAAGTAGTGCATCGAGTGACCCAATGAGTGGTTTTGAATTAACCATGCCCTCAGATGACCCTAGCGCAGCTTGCGCTAGAGCATACACAGCCGCTTGCCGAAGTGCTTATAATGCCGACATAGCCGGGGCGGCAGCGCAAGCAACAACAGTGCTTGCGGGATGTCTCGCGCTCACGACGGGATTAAATTTGATCCTGTGTGCGGCGCTCGCTTTAGCCGTCCAGCAATATCTATCGCTTCAAGCGCGCGACCGCTATCAAGCATGTTTGGCGATAATCCCGACCGTGTGCGATATACCGATACCGTGCGCGGTTGAAAGAGTGCAAGAATGAAAATGAAAATAGCCCTCGGCGTGTACTTCGTCGCTTTTACAGTTATTCTCGCGTCGTATTGGCGCGACGCGGACCCCCCGTCGGTGTATGTCGTCGCACTGCTCGCGGTCGCTGCGGTACTGGTCGCGGTAGTCCTTATGATACGTCAGCACCCGACCCGGCGCATGTGAACCTCGGTGCCGGTGTTGTCAAAGAAAACGGGCGGCTGCTACGTCTAAAATTATAGATCGATCTATAATTTTGAAAGCGCGCCCACATGCGCGCGGCTTCTACGTCTCAGCACTTTTTACACCACTGGTGGAAAAAAGCACGCCCACATCCGCGCGGCTTCTACGTCTATAATTGTGGTACGTACCACACTTTTGATAGCACGCCCACATCCGCGCGGCTTCTACGTGATTGACTAATTGCATCAATTGATGCATTTAGCACGCCCACATCCGCGGGGCTTCTACCAAAGCAAAAGAGGCCAGCACTAAAGCCAGCCTCTTAGATACGGACATCGTTGTCCATTTTACCCGCGCTTACCGCGCTTACCTTCTCTGCATGACGGCAACCGCCACCGTCAACTCTTCCAACTCGCGCGCCGCGGCGTGCAGAGCGCGCCTGATGTCGTCCGCCGTGTCGAAGTCGAGCAGGCGACCTTCTGTCGTCTGGACGGCCCGCGCTACGGTGCGGACGCGCTCGCGCACCCGTTCTAACTTGCGCGCGGGCGTCTGTGTCGTTGTGTTAGTATTTTGCATGTGAGTTGACCTTTCATTTCGAAGGGTGGATGTTGAGGGCTTGCCCGTGTATCCGCACAGGCAAGCCCTTTTTGTTAGTGACCGCGCCGTTCCGCCACATGAACGTGTAGAGCGAGTGCTGCTGCTGAGTGTTTGCAAGGCACTCTCGACGGACAGTTGCAGTCAACCATCTTCTTGCCATTCGCGCGGTAGCAAAGCACTGTGTAGGTGTTGCCGGTGCTGCCTGTCACAAGGTACTCGCCAAACTCAACCATGCGGACTTTCGGGTGTAATGCTTTGGCGTTCGTGATGGCGTTCTGTATCTGCGCTTTGTTTCTCAGGATGAACATGTGTCTGGTCGCCTTTCGTGTGTGGTGTCTGACAAGGGAAACTATATGCTATTAGAAACCTTTTGTCAATAGAAATCTTTTCATTGACAAATACTTCTTTTTGGTTTATTCTGACGGACATGGGAAAGCTATTGAGCACCACTGAAGTAGCCGCGCGCTTAGGTATAAGTGTGCCGCGCATCCAGACTTTTATCTGGGAAGGCCGGTTGCCAGCGATGAAGGTTGGCCGCGCTTACGCGATTGATGAAGACGACTTAAAACTTGTCGGTAATCGAAAGACGGGTAGGCCGCCTAATCCCAAGCCCGCACAAGCGAAGGGTAAGAAGAGAGGTAAGAAATGAATAAGTCACGCGGTTTTAGTGATGACCCACGCTTCGCGCGTGCTCTCGCGCCCATCGGTTCGGTGCTGTGGGCTGAGTACGTGCGCGAAAAAATGCAAGGTGCTGTGTGGGATGAATGCAAGACCATAATTAGTTTCACATCTGACATGGCGTGTTTCGTTGAACACCAGGGATGGAAACAACTCACGAACGCCGACGGTAATCCCTTCAATAGCTTTCGCGCATTCGCGCTCACTCTGCAACCGCACGGACTCGGTTGTGATAGCAAGCAATTAGCGGTAATGGTGCGTGAGGCTGAGAAGAGTATTAGTGATTCGGCGAGAGAAGCAACACCAAATCCGCGTCATGGTGAGATAGGCAACGGTAGAAGTAGAGGTGTTCACAACACCTCTACTCGTGGCAGCACAAACGCCGACTACCTCACCGCCCGCATCGCACGTGACCATAAAGATATCCTTGAACGCATGAAAGCGGGTGAGTTCTCATCTGTGCGACAAGCTGCGATTGAGGCGGGCATCGTGCGCGTCCGCAATGGATTCGACCAACTACTGAAATCATGGCGGAAGGCAACCCCGGAAGAGCGAAGGCGGTTCTTGGGTGTGATCCATACTGAACAAAGCTAGTAGACAACAATCGAACGCTAAGAAGTTATCAAGTGGCAGCACACCTTGATGTGGGGCGATCAACAGTCAATCTGTGGTGCCGTCAAGGAAAGTTTCCCGGTGCGCGGGTGGAAGCATCGCCAGTCGGCGACTACTGGATGATTCCTGAGAAGGATGTGAGGGACTTTCAGCCGCCGAAGAAAACGGGGCGACCGCCCAAAGTCAAACCCGAACAATCAAGCGGTAAGAAGAGGGGTAAGTCTTCGCCCGCTACGGACAAACGCACCACAGGGGCAGTGAACGCCGACAAACGCGGTTCTACAAGTAAGAAGAAGGGCGGGAAGAAGTGAGCGATTCTCACCGGTACGGACTTCGGGTCTACGTCAACACGAACGGCGCGGACACGTCCACAACGCACGGCGTGTTCTACAGCCGACGCGCGGACGGGCCCTTCTATCGCTGGCATTATGAGGCAGAGAGTGACCGGTGGTGCAGCTTGCGCGTTCACCTCGAAGCGAAGCCCATATCATTCCGCATGGCGCAGGGGCATGTGCCGTCCGCGCTACGGACGCGGCTCTTAGAACACTATGAGGATTAGAAAGGCGGCAAGCGATGACTGAGAGAAAAAAAATAACCACCGTTGCCACTATCTTCGTGGTACTCGGCGTGGTCTTCATCCTCGCAGGCACCTTCGTGTGCGTTGCCATTGCCGACGTGCTTAAGAAGATCAGCGGCGAAGAAAGATAGTAGAAAGGCGGCAGGAAGTGAAGGAACGCGAAGTGTTCCAAGACAAGGTGCTGACGTGCGTTGACTGTGGCAAAGAGTTCACATGGGACGCCGCCTCGCAAAAGTTCTTCCGCTCGAAGGGCTTCACGAACGAGCCGAGTCGTTGTCAAGAATGCCGGCAGGCCATCTATCTACGTCACGCCGAGCGGGACGCAAGACGCAAGAAAGAGCATTAAGAAATGAGCACCAACAAATTTAGGGAAGCCGGCAAGCGAGCCTTCCCGAAGGAAAACAAGCCAACACTGCAAAACGTCCGCCCGCATCTCGTGCTCGTGCCATCGCCAGTCTCTGACCACCCGGCACCGAAGGTCGCGCCGTCGCCGGAAGTCAAAGAGATGCTGCGCGAGATGAATCAGAATCTCGCGCAGGTGAGGGACAGCGATCCACCCGAAGCGGCATGAAGAGAGGTTATAAATGAAGCCCCGCACAGCCCCGTAGCGCGTCTATTCGGGCCTTAGGCTATGAGGTACTGGCAAGCCCCGAAGACCCCCGAATGCGGGGCTATTGCGGGGCTTAAACGGCAATTTAGAAAGCACCGAAGACCGCTATTCTTTGGCCTAAAGACACGATGAACAAAAAAGACGCTTCCGCCGTGCTCGGCGTGTCTATCCGGCTAGTTGAAAAGTACGCATCCGAGGGGCGCTTAGGTGAAGTCAAGTATGTGCGCGGCAAAACGGGCAAGCAGGCGGACTTTGACCCGGCGGGCGTCGAGAAGTTGAAAGCGGAATTAGAGTCAATCGACTATCAGTTAGTAGCCCCGAACAGACGCGCAGCGAGCCTTGACGGGGCTTTATCCGAACAGTCGCCGGCGCTCGTCGCGTTCGTGGATATGGTCAAGGGCGCGATGTCGTCACAGGTTGATTCACTGACCAGCGCGGTCGAGGCGCTACGCTCTGCCGTTGACAGTCCCACAATGAGGCTCACGGAAAAGTTGACGCTTTCATTCAAAGAGGCGGCGCTACTGTCCGGCGTACCGGAATCACATCTGCGAGAGGGGTATGCGCGAGGCATGTTGCGCGGCGCGAAGATCGGCAGGGGCGTGCGAGTGACGCCCGAAGATGTGCGGAAGTATGTCGAGCAGAGAATGAAGGGTAAGAGATGAAGACTTGGATGCTTACGTGAAGAAGTTATAACGACTTCGGCTCGCTTACTCGTGCGTGGTGGATTGCAACCGCCCGCGCGAGGACACATCGCGCAATCCCTGAGCGACGCGAGCCGAAAACTTTTCAGGGCAGGGCTACAGGGGGCCTATTGTGACAGAGGAACAGACCCACCAGCATCCTAAACCACCTTTAGACTATGAAGACTTCTTGCCGTATGTCATGGGGTTACTTCACACCGTCCACGTCAGCTCGATCAGGGATGAGTTTGGCGGCGAACTGATATTGATCTACCGCAAGGATGAAAAAGGGCGAAGGAAGCTCATGGACAACTTTGAGTTATTCCTACTAAGAGACCGGGAAATACTCAAGCGCATGCTGCCTCAAGCCCAGGAAGAGTACAGGAAACGTTTGTTTGAAAAACTTAGGGCGGCCTCAGAGGGACTTGTCCAGGAACTGCTCGCGCCCATCTATGAAGCAACGGGTTTGCCGTGGGATAGGGTTGTTACGTCTTTTTCTCATGACGACCTCACGCTGAGCAAACCCATGTACTTCAAGCGCACGATAAAAGACGGCCAGATAGTATATCGGCCATTGAAAAGCGCGGGCGGTCGACCTCGACACATTGAAGATGTGGAACTTGAACGGCGCATCATAAAAGCAGTCGTTGGACTGAAGAAGAGGAATCACGGGCGGACACCTACGTTGTCCACAGCAGCAGCAGTGATAAGTAAGCGGTTTCCCATTACTGAGGCTGCCTTGAAGATGAGAATGAAGCGAGCAGGCTTGTCGTGGAAAGAGATTAGAAAAGTAACATAATGATATTTTAGTTTTGTTACTAAATACACGCTGGGATTAGACTTACAGCTATTGACAAGCGACGTTTTTTGATTTTAAATACGTTTCAGCTATTTGCAGAATTAAACAGAACGAGCGTCACCCCTGACTTTCGCGGGCCGGTGGTGACGCTCGTTAACTGATAACCGCTTTGTTCGGCGGCAGGCGCTTTTTTAGGGCGGCCTTCCCGCATTCTAAAGCCCGCCCCTGAACAAAAGCAATTCACAATTTACGAGGTGAGCCGATGACTTCCAACGTTTCGGTTTCCGGCGACTTCTACACGGTCGCTGAATTAGCCAACGAATGGCGCGTCACACAGCAGCACCTTTACGCGCTCATTCGTCGCGGACGACTGCCCGCGCACAAGATCGGCGAGCGCGTTATCGTGCGCCGTACCGCTGCTAAAACTTTTCTTGAACAAAATTCTACTGCCCGCGCAGCCGCATAAATTACGAAGGCCACACAAGCGCGAACTTGTGTGGCCTTCTTTGAACCTGTTGATTTTCAAGGCGACAGGTTAAGGACGAACGATGCAAGACTACACAGAATCCCGCCAAAAACAAAGCGCTAATTCCAAACATCGCCCGCCACAACCCGCCGCCAACGGCGAGATACGGGGGGCGGCATGAGCGCACAACCTGCCACCTTCAAGCCGTTCACGCCGGAAGAGCGTGCGTCATTTCTCGCATATCGTTTCGGCAGCACGCTCGATTGGTCGAGTCGGATTCTCGTCGAGATCAATTACCCGACGGAAGAGTTGCGCTGGTTCGTGGACGCCGTACAGGGCATCTGCAAAGGCAAAGAGTGCCGCATTGCACACTCGACGCTCGCCACACGCGCTGTGCGCTTCAAGAATCCTGCGCAAGCAAAGTCACTCGCCAAGCGAGCCATCGAAACGAACAACGAGTGGTCACGGCTCAACCGGTGCATGATCTTCGACATCGAAGCGCCGAAGCCCGGCGAGCGAGAAGGGAAAGACAAGCGGGCGCGCACTCGCTATACGGATTACCTGACCGCCGCCGCCGTTCGCGCTCAAGAGTCTGAGCACAAGGTCAAGAAGTCCGACGAGTTGCGGTGGAAAAAGGATTCAAAGTTTCGCTTTGAGACGCGGCAGAAGATTTTAGCCAAGGCGGTCGCGCTGCTGCCGCACTTTGATAGCGTCGAGGAAATGCCGGGGCCGCCGCCGCCGCCTAAAGAGTCACAGCCGATGGCACTCAGCGAATACGCCGAGCAGCGCCGGAATATTATGCTGGCTGAAAACCGCCGCGTACTTGATCGGGTCTGTGACGGCGAATTAGTCGAAGTTGACGACATCGAAGCGCGGCGCGCCACGCTGGAAGTTCATTACTCGAAAACCCTGCTCGAACTGAAAGACTCTTTCGAGGCTACGCGCAGCTATCTGATTAAGCAGTGCAGCACCCGGCTTCGGCGCGCCGCCAACGCTGTTGAACCGATAGAAGCGGTCGCGTCGGTCGATGAAATTCTCGCTCAAAAGAGTGCTGCCGATGTACCCCTTACTAAGTGCAAGTCAGATAAGAACTTAGGTGGTGATTACGATGTTGTCTGGGGGGTCGCCCACGACCCCCTTAGTGATGACCCCGCCGCCGGGCATGCCGACTGGTTGAATGAGATCGTCACGCCCGGCGAATCAGCACCCCTTAGTGCCCCACCCCCCCATGGTAATACTAGTACTAAGGGGGTCGCCCACGACCCCCTTAGTCCCCCGCCCGCCGAAGACGCGCTCGCCGAGTTTGAAGAGGTGATTATCGGTGACGTGGCTGCCCCTGCCGCCGTGTTTTCGCTCACGCAGCGCGATTGCGCGCTAAGTTACGCCGCGCTCGGACAGCCCGTCTTCCCGACGAAGACAAATAAATCACCCTACACTGCGCGCGGTTTCAAAGAAGCGACCACGGACGAAGCCACAATCCGAGGGTGGTGGCAAAAGCACCCGGACGCAGGCATCGGCATCCCGACGGGCAGGGCTTCGGGTTTGCTCGTGCTTGATCGTGATGATCGTCACGGCGGCGACGCTTCACTTTCCGCGCTCGTCGCGCAGCACGGCGATTTACCGCCGACGCAGCAGGCCACAACCCCTAGCGGCGGCGCTCACTACGTTTTCAAATACCCCGCCGGCATGCACATCGGAAATACCGCTGGAAAACTCGGCAAGGGCCTGGACACTCGCGGCGAAGGCGGCTACATCGTCGCCCCTGGTTGCGACCCAGCTCGTCGGTGGGAGAACGCGCTCGACCCTGCGGACGCGCCAGAGTGGATGATCGAGGCCCTGCTTTCCGAGAAGCACGCGCCCGTCAACACTGATCGAACAGTGTTTCATTACCCCTTCAGCGGCGGACGTTTCTTTGATGAAGGCGAGCGCAACACCGGCTTGCGCAACGTGGCATATGGTCGTTGGATTCATGGATGGGCTGAGAATGAGAACGACCTCATAGCGCAGGTTTTACAAGTCAACGCAAACCGCTGTGTACCGCCTTTGCCCGAAGATGAAGCAACCAGGCTGGCAGAGTCAGCGGCACAGAAGTTCCCCCGCGGCGAACGCAAGCAAGAGGTGACGGCATGACGATGACAGATGCTTTACTCGTCGTCACGCGCCGCGGCGTGCGTCTTGTCATCACCGGCGACGAACTGCGTGCACAAGGCAAGCGGGGCGCTGTCAACGACGCGCTGCGGCAGGGCCTCGCCGAGCACAAGAGCTCGATCATTGAAGCACTCGGCGACGGGATATTTCCTGACGACACGCTCCCGGATGAGATTGTCATTCCCGTTTCTGTGCCAAACACGATTGAGGCCATCAGATCATGCGTGGACGCGCAGAGAATGAAGGTGGTGCAATGACAAGCGTCTACATTGTCCGAGCGGATAGCTTTTTCCGCGTCAAATTAAAAAGCGACAGCACAGCGGACTTTGCCCGATGCATCGAAGCGCTCAAGTCGGCCATCACGCACGACAGGCGCTCATTCAAAACGGCAAGTCGCGAGTGGGAAGTGGACGCAGACGCAGACGCCGAGATCAAATGTTGGCTGAAATACTGTCACACGGAAATAGGGGCGGACGTGATCTGGATGAAGGGCAGCGAGCATCGCCAGCGCCATACCCATCCACCACGCGAACACCGTCAGAAGCCCATAGACCCATACGTTACGCTTCACCTCTTGCCCTCAGCCCCGACCGAAGTTATCCGAGCAGCTTTCAAAGCACTGGCGATGAAGCATCACCCAGACCACGGCGGCGACGAAGAGCAGATGAAGAGATTGAACGCCGCTTTCAAGATATTGGCAGCATGAACTAATCACACACAAAAGAAGGAAAAACACACCATGGCAACTACAGGAAATCGAACCATCGCTTCGAGAAAAGCGATATTAAAAGACCCAAACTTCAAGCGAATTAAAAAAGTTTTTACGACGAAGCGTTCCAAGCCAGTCACCAATAAAGGGAAGAAAAAATGAGCGAAAAAATACGCGCACCTTATATCGTCCGTCAAATTCCACAAGATCAAATCGAGAGCGGACGTCGGCTACAAAAAGTTATGGAATCGATAGACGCTGAGGAAAAACGAGAGCAGAAAGAACAAGACCGAGCGGTAGAGGCGGCCCGTGTCGAAGAGGTCCGGGCAGCCGACATCGAAGAGGCCCGGCGAGCAACAAGTGCGGCAGGCCGCTACATGGACGGAAAGTATTCTTGGGTTAATAACCCGAAAGGATGAACGCGATGATTAAAGACATTCAGGAAGAGTTGGAAACTTTATCCGCCCGCCGTGCTGAATTGCAATCCGAGCTCTTGCGCGGCGATGTTGAGGTGTCCTCGGCGCGAGAGTGCTTACTACAGGGAACTGTTGGCGCTGTGCAGTCTGTGACGCTCGCCCACTCATCCGCCGAGGCGCTGCGAGCAGCGGTGAACGCGCTCGACGAGCGAATTAAGCAAAAGCAGATCGAGTTGACGACGGCGCTTGACGACGCGCGGCGAGAATCTGAGTTTGACAAGTTGTTGCAGGTCGCCCGACAAGCCGAAGAGCGTTACAAGGAATATATCGCCGTGCGTTCACGGATGAACCAGACACTGACAGAGATGGCAATAGCACAGCAGACGGCATTTGAAAGCTTGCTGACGACGCGGCAAGAGTGGGTCGAGCTGGTCGACAAGAAGCTCTACAGAGAGCTTGACGTTGCACGTCTTGAGTCGAACGGGGTTGATTTAACCGGCGCGCAGATTTGCTGGTCAGGCAGCCGGAAGACGAAGCACGACATCACGGTGGAACACCCACTTCCGCATGTCTACCCGTTCGGCAACATCCTGCCGGTGATTTATCAGTTATGGGTTCAAGCTCTTGAAGAACAAGAGCAAAAGACGAAACAGGCGGCGTAGCTTCAGAAGGCAGCAGGTGAGCGCAGATGGCAGGAAGTAAAGGGCACGGCGAGAAGTTAACACGCAAAGCTGAGCAGGCGATTGCGGCGCTACTGGAATACCCGACGATTGGCGAGGCGGCCAAAGCTTGCGGCGTCTCGGAACGTTCGCTTTGGCGATGGTTGCAGCGCGACGACTTCCAGAAACGTTATAAAGACTCGCAGCGCGCAGTGGTGGATCTGCAATCACGAAGCTACAGGCCGCGACCGTC
>MWWK01000131.1_pt1 | contig 12821 bp, 9 predicted proteins | sample 1047241 | NCBI WGS metagenome assembly MWWK01 (sample SAMN06349964, study PRJNA376086) | soil metagenome | isolation source: BG12-3 sample Antarctic (ecotone) soil | place: Antarctica | reverse complement strand
CTCTTGAACGTGGTCCAACGCTTCGGAAGCTGTGTTTGGAACTTCCAAGGGAAGAATGGTTAAAAATTTTGTATTTGCGGGTGAATGCGGTTCAAGTCTTTAGGAGGCGTGCGCTTATCGGACGTTACCCGTGTGCGAAGTTTGAATCTCTGTCGGGTGAAAGGTTCGGTGATGGTTGGAATGAATAGTTTTTACACTAAATTAAAAGTTGGAGGATAAATTTATATTATGACGTATGAGGAATTTGATGATCAGCTTTATGCTGAGTGGGATATACCTACTGATGAGCTTGATTATGTGCCTAACGGTTTGCCTGAATCCGGTGGGAAAGAATGGGTCTATAGTATTTATTCGCGAAGTATGTTTGATAATAAGTGTGATTGGGATACCAGTTACTATGAAACACCTGAGCAGGCTCTTTCTGGTGGCTTCATGTGTAGGGTAACTAAATCTGCTTTCGAGAAGTTAAAGGAATTGGGTAAGCTTTCTTTGGTACGACTTAGCTGCTTTCGAGAAGTTAGAGAATTTGAAGCGGTTGGACGATTGGAAAGTTTAAGTAAGGATTAAAGATTTTATCTTAGTACAGGACAAAAATAGCTGTTTGAAATGGCATAAAGCTGCATAAAAGCCATCAAGCAGTTATGCTCTGACAAGATTTGCGACTAAACATTTCTTGTCGAGGTAACTGGTGATGGCTGACCTTCGCCGTTTGGAGCGAACGCTGGCGGAAACTGTAACGTGGAATAAAGCTCGTCGCAACTTCTTGGCGAAGTTCACGGTCGCGCTTGTTCAAGTCAAGAGTGTGAGTCTTGTCCAAGTCTCTTCTGTGATGCAGGGAAGAGCCAAACCAGACTCGCATTACAAACGATGTCAAAGGTTCCTGCGTCATTTCGACTTGCCTTTTGCCGAGATCGCTGTGCTTGTCATCAAGTTGCTTGGGCTTCAGCCTCCGTTTGTCATTTCGGTTGATCGCACCGATTGGTATCTGGGCGAAAGACCCTTGAATATCTTGATGCTGAGTCTGGTCTACAAAGGTGTCGCGTTCCCTCTGCTGTGGACGGTCTTGGAAAAGAAAGGATGTTCCGACACGAAGGAAAGAATCGAACTGTTGGAAAAGTATGTGCGTCTTTTCGGCCAAGATTCGCTTGCATTCGTCACGGCAGACCGCGAATTTATTGGCACCGATTGGTTTTCTTACCTCAGGCGCAAGCAGATTCCGTTCCGCATCCGCATCAAAGAGAACCTCAAAGTCTCGAATGCTCGCGGCACCAAGCGGGTGCAGGCCAGAAATCTGTTTCGCACACGGCGGGCTGGTGTCGGAGTTTTGCTCTGTGGAAAGAGAAAGGTGTTGGGGGAAGAAGTTTCGTTGATGGGCATGCGCACTCAAGAAGGCGAATATGTGATGGTGGCAAGCAGTGATGAAACTGAAGAGATACTGAAAGAGTACGCGCAGCGGTGGAAGATCGAAACGCTCTTTGGTTGCTTGAAGACGAGAGGTTTTTGTTTGGAGGAAACGCACATCACGCAGAAAGAGCGGCTTGAGAAACTGCTGGCGCTGCTGACAGTGGCTTTTTGCTGGGCCTACATCGCGGGTGAGTGGTTGGCACGCAGCAATCCGATCAAAATCAAGAAACACGGTCGGCTGGCGAAAAGTCTTTTTCGTCATGGTTTTGATTACTTGCGCCGCATCTTATGCAATCAGGACTGCCCAACCAAACGCTTTGATTTCATTAGACTTTGTAACCTTTTGTCCTGTACTTAGAGATTTTATATGCACTAGTGCATTGTTGCTCGCGCAAGATTTTAAAAGTTTAGGTAAGCTGTAGGCCAAGGATAATTATGGAAAAATACAAAGAAAAAACGCTAATGGAATGGATGCAAAATATTGTAGCGATGGATGAATCTGCATTAAATGCTTATGGGCCTTGTGCTCACCTTACGGAAGATAACCGCGTTTTAACGGGTGGTGATGATTGGATGAAGAAAGAAAAAATATCTTGGATGAAAGATAAGATTCATACATTCACTAAAAACATTGAAACGGAAGCGGAGCGGCGTGTGGTTGAAGAAGCTAACGATTTTGTTGAAAGATTTTACTTTGGCGATGAAGTTTGAATAAAAAAAAGCCATTCGTGTTATCTGTGGACTGGCGTTTGCGTTGGGGCGTAGTGGTAGTTAGAAACAATCAAAATTGAAAAGGGAGATACTGTGATGCAAGCACTCACGCGGAATTGCTGTTGTCCGTCTAGGTTATGGTTTTTAATTGTCCGAGAAACCTGCTGTTGACCTAGATGAAAATTAAATTATTAAGAAGGGTACTAGCACAAGCTGCTGTACCCTTCTTTCGTTTTAACGGTACTTGGCTGCTTCGAGGTAGTTGTTTACGAAGTATACGGATTCCATATTTGCTTGAAGCTGCAATGCAATTCCTCTTGTGGATTCCAAAAGAAATTAGTTCTTACGGGTGGAAATACAATCTTATGTTTTAGCTCTGCTGCTTGAAAATTTTTCCAGCCGGGTCTTTGTCCTGCGCCTTTTAAAGCTTTATCTGTTGCTCGGTTAAACCACATATCTACTTCTTTCCATCGGGTGCTAGTGGCGTGTTTATATTGTTCATAAAACTTTCGATAATGGTCATTAGCTATTCTCAAGCGAAAATTTATTGATGCGTCTCGGTGTAAAAAGTCTTGGGTTTCTTTTTTAAAGTGTTCAATTTTGTATGGTGCTGCTGAGGCTCTTACTTCCTGTTTAATGTTGGTCTTGCCGTTTTCGCGGGTCTTTATTTTCTTAATTGTTATCGAGTAGCCGAAAGCTTCCAAAGGTTTGTAGCGTAAATCAAACGATTGATTTGGCGCTGTTCCTAGTGCGATCCACTCTGCGCCGCGTCTTAAATATCTGAATTTGCCTCTGCCTTCTCGTTTACTTTTTTCTCTAATATCGATGTTGTCCATAAAGCCGAGTCTTCGATTTAGTTGTTTATCATGTTCTAAGTAAGCGATGGATTCTATAAGGCGTGCTGCAAGTTTGGCTCTTAATCCTTCAACTAAATATGTATTAAAAAGTTCTTCGGTGTTGTCGAGTTGGATGTGTAAGTGCTCAAGTCCTGCTTGAAAATTCTCTAAAGTAGCACGCGGAAGTGTGCCGGTGGCGGCGTGAAAATACTTGTTTGTGTTGTTAGTAAATCGGTAGAAGTTAGCTAGGATATCAAGCTCATCGTAGTTATACCGGTATAGATGGGCGTGTAAATGTGTAAGGGGTGCAAGTATTAAATCTGCTGTGAAAGCTCTGATAACGGGTTCGAGGTAGCTTTCATTTTTAGATTTTTTGAAGTAATGAGCGGCTAGTTCTTGGGCATATTCTCTTAAAATCTCATTCTTGAAGTAGCTGGTTAGATTGCCTCTACGGTTCAAAATTTCCTTTTGTATCTTACTTACTTTTGATTCAAGTGGTGATAATTCAATCATGTTTGGAAAGCTCCTAAAATCGGTCTTAAATATCTAAATGTGCAACATTTAGTCATCTTACTAAGGGGCTGCATATAAAATTGTACCTCTGAAAAAAAGTTCTTGCTCCGGTCGTAAAAATCGTTAATTCTGAAAGTAAGTCGAACCTTAAAAATATTTCGACAACGATTCTTTGAAAACTAAAAAGATTTCTCAAACACTAATTTTTCGCGGTCATACTTTGCCAAAAGTATAAGCGGGGTGACTCCTGCTGTTTGCGTGAAAGATTGGGTGCTGGAGAGCCGGTTGCATTTATAAAGTGCCCGTCCGGTTCGGGAGGGGGTGTTGCAAGGTGAAAACTGAAGCGGCATCTACCTCATCGAACGCAACCTTTCGCTTCACTACTTTTAATTAAAAGTAATAACGTGGCGCGGTTGGATTTTGGGGTTGGTGCGCTTGGATAGCAGGAATGCATTTGCAAAGGGGGATTGATTCAATCAATTTACCTTTAGCTCTTATGGCGGCGGCAAGGGGCGAATTAAAGCCTTTGCCGTTATAGCAGTCATGAAAAAGCCTTCGGGCAAGAGCTGGGGTGGTGTGGTAAGCGTGAGCGAAGATTTGTATAAAGATGATTGAGCTAGTAGGACGAGCCGCTGCAGTCCGTAGTCCGAAAGCCGAAGCGATGCGCGCCTTTTTGGTCGTGTCGTGGTGGTGAGCCGAATGGCGAAAAGAATGCTCAATGTCAGAGAATCTACCTAATACCATCTAATCATGCATCGCGGGTAAAATCCGCTAAGCTTCTTTTAAAAGAAGTAATCTTGTGAATCGAGGATCGCTCTTATTCTTTTAGGTGTGGCAACCTAAAAAGAACGGGTGACAGAGGCTCCATAGTAAACCTTAAATAGTGCTCAAACCTGCAAGGGTTGTTTGCGCGAATTAGTCATTCGCTAGAACGTAAAATAAGGCGTGAATATCTCAACCTGAAAAGGTTGCGGGGTCGAAGGGAGCTAGGTACAGGTTTGAGAAGTCTTTTAGTTTTTAAGTGGGAATTAGATTTTTACAAAATCCAACCGTCCACAAAAGAAGGGTAGCGCACTAGCTGCCTACCCTTCTTACTTCAAGCTGCGCTGTTCAAGTGCGGCTGGCTGTGCTCTGCCCTATTAGTTGTGGTGCCTACGTAAAGATATACAATTCGATTTCTCCAAATTTGACCTATAAGCGATTTCCCGCCCGCTATCCTACCCTTACCCTGTCCTGATGTGGATGCACTAACCGCGGCTAATTAGCATTTCCGTTATAATCGTGCTTGTTGAGGAGGTGTGAAACTGTGATCAAGTTAATAGTCCCATTTGAAAGTGAAACCGTTTTAAGTGGGGGAGTCGAACATGCTAATTCGAATGTGCTGGTAAGTAAGAACGCGATTAAAGCGGTGTTGTCCATAAGCTATGAACATCCTCGTTCGTCTTATGGGGCGGGGGTTGTACTGAATTGTGATAATGAAATTTTTGATGGGGTCGCTTTTCGTTGGCTACGCGACCGTTATGGTGCGTGGATTGAAGCTGAAGATGTGACCAAAGTCTGCCATGCGCTTGGCGTGCCCGATGGTGAGCTTGGCATCATTTCCCTTTAGTAGAGCATCCCGTAAATGCGGAGTGGCACGGCTGATTGCTTAAAGGTCAAGGGCGCGCCGTTTTTTGGCGCGTCGCGTTAGCGATATACCCTTGACCTTTAAGCTGCCGTGCTACGCTGGCGGACGGGATGCTTCTTTTTACTTCGCTCTACGCAAGTTGCTTTTGGCGCGCAGTTCATGTTTTCGTGCGATAGCTTCTTCCCGAAGTCTTTTAACTGCTGCTTGGCAATAATCTGGGTTGTTGTCTATTAACACTGATTGTCTGCCTGATGATAATGCTGCTATGCCGGTGGTGCCGCTCCCGCCGAATGGGTCGATTACTAATCCGTCATTGGGGCAAAGTAATTTAATAAAGAATAGTGGTAAGTCGACGGGAAACACTGCTGGGTGTCCTTTGTTCTTTCCGACCAGTGCTAGGCTTAAAACATTGGATGGTAGAACGGTTTGCTTTCCTACCCATTTGGATATGTCGCGCCCGAATCCGCTATCATTAACTGAATTGTGTCTTGATAGGTCATTGTCTCCAAGTTTGGTTAGTCGTGATCCTACCCAATCACCTATCGGCTTTCTTACTGCATCAGTGTTGAAGTACGGGCGTTTGGATTTCGCCAAGTGAAAGCAATACTCCCATCCGTCGCGCAGTCGTGTGGGCCAAAAGCCCGGCATTGGATTTGTCTTGTGCCATAGGTAGTCATCTATTGCATACCATCCGTGTTGTTCCAATGCTTCGATAGTGCGCCAAACGTATCGATGTCGGACTCCGTTTACTACTTTATCTTTCATGTTGAGCACTAAGCTGCCTGTGGGTTTTAGTGCTAAAAAAAATGGTTCGTGAAAGGTTAGAAACCATTCTACAAATTTGTCTGGGTGAACGCCTTCATAGTGTTTCTTTCTCGCGTCTGCGTATGGTGGTGAGGTAACGATTAAATCGACTTTTCCTTCATAGGCTGCCAGTTCTTCGCGTGCGTCTCCGCATATTACGGTGCAACCGGCATCTTCTTTACTCAACGTCAATTTCAGAGGCAGCGTCATCTTTTTTTCCTTTTGCTGGTTGGGTGATGAACTTTTGAAATTTATCTGGGTCAATGCGTCCGGTGTTTGGGTCCACTAAATTTAGGTTCGTTAGTTCTGCTGCTAGTAAAACGGCGCAGGCTTCGCGTTGTGCTAAGGTGTGGAATGGTAGATATTCTCCTACCTTTCCTAATGCCCTTTTGTAAACTTCTGTTGCCGGCAGTCCTGTGATGAATGGGAAGATAAAGCCTGGTGTCCATACTTCGCAATTTGGGGAGTATGGATATCCTTCTCTGTTGTGTTTAATGCCGCGTGCGTTTTCGTAAGATCGAATCTTCCCGCTTGGCGGTGTGGCTATGCAAATAACTCCGAGAAACGGTCGGGTCAAATTTTTATCTTCGCGTGCCATGTCTTCTATTCGGCTAATCATTCCCTTTACATCTTGCCCGCCTACTGTGTCGCCGCTTTTCTTCACGGACATGTATAGCCTTAGCCCTTTGGTAAAGCCGGGCGTGTGGATATCTGATTCGACGTCTCCTTCCCTTTTTCCGTCGAGGGTTGCGGGGAAACGGTAGCGCATTAGTTCAATGACCAAGTATTGATAGAAAACTCCTATCTTCATTCGCTGGCGTTGCATCTCGTGCGCTACGGCATCGAGTTCGAATATTTCTTCAACGCGGCACTGGCTTAAAAATGAAGGGCTTAAAACTGGGTCGCTTCTTTCGCGTAAATGCTTTACGCATAGCTTGACTAGTTCTTCAGGTGACTGCGGTAGTTTGGCTATATCGCCGCTCTTGGATAAAAGTGATCTCTCGAATGCTCGTTTTATTGCTGCGTCTAATTGGTTTTGGCTTAATGCTGCTTGGGGTTGTGGGAATAAAGAATCATCGGCTAGGTAGCTGTCCTTTCTTCTTGGATAGCCTTGTAGCGGGCTGCTTTTCCTTGTAGCCATCTTTCCAGATTGATTCTAGTTCAAGATTGCGGAGCATCTATTCTCCATTTTATACATTAAAAATTCTGAACATAGCTATCTAAATCTGTTCGCTTAATTCTCCAAGCTCGACCTGATATTTGCGCCTTTAACTTCTTTTCCTCAATCGCGGCTCGTAATGTCTGGCGTGATAAACCCGTAAGTGCTGCTGCTTCGTGTAGCTTCAATAATGGTTTGCTCTCAATGGGTACGGTGGGTTTCTGCGGTGGTCGGAAAGCTTCAAGTATTGTTATTAGTCGATCATCGTTTTTAATGGCTAAAGCTTCTTGTGGAATTGTGGTTAAAGCTTGGCTGGCTGGTTTGTAGATAATGCTTCTCTGTTGTTCTAAATATCTGCGTAGTTCTTCGTCGTCGTAATCTGCCTCTGCTCCTGTTTTACTATTTTTATAAGCTACACTGATTTTCCCTTGTTGGCTTAATCTTTGAAGTGTTCGGGCTGATACTTTTAAGAGTTGGGCTGCTTCGGTCTTATTCATAGGATGGGCTTATATCATGTGGCTGTGGGGGGCGACAAGGGGCGTCGTGGGCGTTGGCGCGAGTTGTCCGGGGTTAGGGTAGGTCGGGGGCGTCACCTCGCGCCACGGGGCTGTCATGGGCTGGCGTGGGTATCTTTTGGGGGTGTGTTAAAAGGTAGCGCTATATCTTGTACAAAAGTCATTTGCGCGTTTTGCTTTTTGGGATTATGCTTTACGTAGGTTTTAGCTGTTCTTTTATAAATTGATAGTATAAAAGCGAAAACGCCACGAGGGTCCAATCTCGTAGCGTTCTCTAAAGTGACGAAACCGAATATGGCGGTTCGACCTCTGATTAGATTCTAGCAAATTTCCCTTCCTAATCAAATGTTCACTGCCAACTTTTTTGGCGGTGGTGGCATTTGAAAACAAATCTTGAATTAAAACTTAATAGTATAAAGCCGCATCGTGATGTTCGCGATGTCGCTAATTATCGCGTCCGGCGAAGCTTTCAGGTGGCTTCTCGTCTGCAAGTCGCGGCTGTTGCGGCTGAGAATGTTGCTGCGATGGGCTGCGCGGATCGTCTACGTCTGTGTGGTTCTCCGTCTAATGTTTGGCGTGGTGAAGATTTGCATAATGAAGATGGGGAATGTTTTGATGGTGTTGGCACGCTCTGGCATTGCGGGCAAGTGATTTGTCCAAGTTGCTTATCTGAGCGCCGGCGTCGTATGCGTCGTCGTGTGCGTGAAGGTGTTTCGCGCGTTGTGCTTATTAAACAAGAGCGGTGGCGATTTCTCACTTTAACTTCTCCGACGCTTCCGGGTGTTTTTCTCGTTAAAAAGAATGAGGTTCTTAATTATGCTTTCTCGCTTTTACGCAAGCGTAAGTGGTGGTTGGATAATGTTCGTGCTGCTGTTAAGGGAATGGAGTTCACGCTCGGTGATGAAAAGCGGTTGGAACGTGAAGGGCGAGAATGGGATTTTAATGTTGATGGGTATCATTCGCATATTCATACGATGGTTGCGTCTGGATGGATATCGTGGAAAGTGTTGGGTGAAGAATGGACTTGGTGCTTAAAGAAAGCTCTGCGGAAATACCGGTATAGCGATGAAATAAAAACTTCTCACGGTCGGGCTATTGTGGATGTTCGGCTGGTGGTGGATAAGAAGCGTAACAAGTCGCGTAACACGATCACGCTGGACGGCGCAGTCGAAGAAGTTTGTAAATATATGACTAAAGCTGAAAGCTGGTTAAAGATTCCTGATGATCAGCTCGTTGAAGTGGCTTCGGTCGGTCGGTGGGGTCGTATGGTTGAGCTGCTAGGCGTTTGTCGTGCTCCGCGTCTTGTTGAAGCTGCTCCGCCTTCGGAAGATTCGGAAGTTGAAGATTTACCGGTAATTTTAAATGCATTGCATGAAGCTCGCGGTGATCTCGATGAAGCTGTTAATGAAGTTTATAGGGATGCGCTTGTCGAATTGGAAGCGGCGCGGGGAACATTATTTGAAACACAAGTGCGTGCGTCGGTGGCGAAGCGTTTGCGGCGCGAAGCGGCTACTTACATTTATACTCAGTGCTTATTTGACGGCGGTTCTTCTTCGGCTTCTTCTGGTAAAGCTTTCAAACGTTCGCGAAGTGCGGCTCTTGAACGTGGTCCAACGCTTCGGAAGCTGTGTTTGGAACTTCCAAGGGAAGAATGGTTAAAAATTTTGTATTTGCGGGTGAATGCGGTTCAAGTCTTTAGGAGGCGTGCGCTTATCGGACGTTACCCGTGTGCGAAGTTTGAATCTCTGTCGGGTGAAAGGTTCGGTGATGGTTGGAATGAATAGTTTTTACACTAAATTAAAAGTTGGAGGATAAATTTATATTATGACGTATGAGGAATTTGATGATCAGCTTTATGCTGAGTGGGATATACCTACTGATGAGCTTGATTATGTGCCTAACGGTTTGCCTGAATCCGGTGGGAAAGAATGGGTCTATAGTATTTATTCGCGAAGTATGTTTGATAATAAGTGTGATTGGGATACCAGTTACTATGAAACACCTGAGCAGGCTCTTTCTGGTGGCTTCATGTGTAGGGTAACTAAATCTGCTTTCGAGAAGTTAAAGGAATTGGGTAAGCTTTCTTTGGTACGACTTAGCTGCTTTCGAGAAGTTAGAGAATTTGAAGCGGTTGGACGATTGGAAAGTTTAAGTAAGGATTAAAGATTTTATCTTAGTACAGGACAAAAATAGCTGTTTGAAATGGCATAAAGCTGCATAAAAGCCATCAAGCAGTTATGCTCTGACAAGATTTGCGACTAAACATTTCTTGTCGAGGTAACTGGTGATGGCTGACCTTCGCCGTTTGGAGCGAACGCTGGCGGAAACTGTAACGTGGAATAAAGCTCGTCGCAACTTCTTGGCGAAGTTCACGGTCGCGCTTGTTCAAGTCAAGAGTGTGAGTCTTGTCCAAGTCTCTTCTGTGATGCAGGGAAGAGCCAAACCAGACTCGCATTACAAACGATGTCAAAGGTTCCTGCGTCATTTCGACTTGCCTTTTGCCGAGATCGCTGTGCTTGTCATCAAGTTGCTTGGGCTTCAGCCTCCGTTTGTCATTTCGGTTGATCGCACCGATTGGTATCTGGGCGAAAGACCCTTGAATATCTTGATGCTGAGTCTGGTCTACAAAGGTGTCGCGTTCCCTCTGCTGTGGACGGTCTTGGAAAAGAAAGGATGTTCCGACACGAAGGAAAGAATCGAACTGTTGGAAAAGTATGTGCGTCTTTTCGGCCAAGATTCGCTTGCATTCGTCACGGCAGACCGCGAATTTATTGGCACCGATTGGTTTTCTTACCTCAGGCGCAAGCAGATTCCGTTCCGCATCCGCATCAAAGAGAACCTCAAAGTCTCGAATGCTCGCGGCACCAAGCGGGTGCAGGCCAGAAATCTGTTTCGCACACGGCGGGCTGGTGTCGGAGTTTTGCTCTGTGGAAAGAGAAAGGTGTTGGGGGAAGAAGTTTCGTTGATGGGCATGCGCACTCAAGAAGGCGAATATGTGATGGTGGCAAGCAGTGATGAAACTGAAGAGATACTGAAAGAGTACGCGCAGCGGTGGAAGATCGAAACGCTCTTTGGTTGCTTGAAGACGAGAGGTTTTTGTTTGGAGGAAACGCACATCACGCAGAAAGAGCGGCTTGAGAAACTGCTGGCGCTGCTGACAGTGGCTTTTTGCTGGGCCTACATCGCGGGTGAGTGGTTGGCACGCAGCAATCCGATCAAAATCAAGAAACACGGTCGGCTGGCGAAAAGTCTTTTTCGTCATGGTTTTGATTACTTGCGCCGCATCTTATGCAATCAGGACTGCCCAACCAAACGCTTTGATTTCATTAGACTTTGTAACCTTTTGTCCTGTACTTAGAGATTTTATATGCACTAGTGCATTGTTGCTCGCGCAAGATTTTAAAAGTTTAGGTAAGCTGTAGGCCAAGGATAATTATGGAAAAATACAAAGAAAAAACGCTAATGGAATGGATGCAAAATATTGTAGCGATGGATGAATCTGCATTAAATGCTTATGGGCCTTGTGCTCACCTTACGGAAGATAACCGCGTTTTAACGGGTGGTGATGATTGGATGAAGAAAGAAAAAATATCTTGGATGAAAGATAAGATTCATACATTCACTAAAAACATTGAAACGGAAGCGGAGCGGCGTGTGGTTGAAGAAGCTAACGATTTTGTTGAAAGATTTTACTTTGGCGATGAAGTTTGAATAAAAAAAAGCCATTCGTGTTATCTGTGGACTGGCGTTTGCGTTGGGGCGTAGTGGTAGTTAGAAACAATCAAAATTGAAAAGGGAGATACTGTGATGCAAGCACTCACGCGGAATTGCTGTTGTCCGTCTAGGTTATGGTTTTTAATTGTCCGAGAAACCTGCTGTTGACCTAGATGAAAATTAAATTATTAAGAAGGGTACTAGCACAAGCTGCTGTACCCTTCTTTCGTTTTAACGGTACTTGGCTGCTTCGAGGTAGTTGTTTACGAAGTATACGGATTCCATATTTGCTTGAAGCTGCAATGCAATTCCTCTTGTGGATTCCAAAAGAAATTAGTTCTTACGGGTGGAAATACAATCTTATGTTTTAGCTCTGCTGCTTGAAAATTTTTCCAGCCGGGTCTTTGTCCTGCGCCTTTTAAAGCTTTATCTGTTGCTCGGTTAAACCACATATCTACTTCTTTCCATCGGGTGCTAGTGGCGTGTTTATATTGTTCATAAAACTTTCGATAATGGTCATTAGCTATTCTCAAGCGAAAATTTATTGATGCGTCTCGGTGTAAAAAGTCTTGGGTTTCTTTTTTAAAGTGTTCAATTTTGTATGGTGCTGCTGAGGCTCTTACTTCCTGTTTAATGTTGGTCTTGCCGTTTTCGCGGGTCTTTATTTTCTTAATTGTTATCGAGTAGCCGAAAGCTTCCAAAGGTTTGTAGCGTAAATCAAACGATTGATTTGGCGCTGTTCCTAGTGCGATCCACTCTGCGCCGCGTCTTAAATATCTGAATTTGCCTCTGCCTTCTCGTTTACTTTTTTCTCTAATATCGATGTTGTCCATAAAGCCGAGTCTTCGATTTAGTTGTTTATCATGTTCTAAGTAAGCGATGGATTCTATAAGGCGTGCTGCAAGTTTGGCTCTTAATCCTTCAACTAAATATGTATTAAAAAGTTCTTCGGTGTTGTCGAGTTGGATGTGTAAGTGCTCAAGTCCTGCTTGAAAATTCTCTAAAGTAGCACGCGGAAGTGTGCCGGTGGCGGCGTGAAAATACTTGTTTGTGTTGTTAGTAAATCGGTAGAAGTTAGCTAGGATATCAAGCTCATCGTAGTTATACCGGTATAGATGGGCGTGTAAATGTGTAAGGGGTGCAAGTATTAAATCTGCTGTGAAAGCTCTGATAACGGGTTCGAGGTAGCTTTCATTTTTAGATTTTTTGAAGTAATGAGCGGCTAGTTCTTGGGCATATTCTCTTAAAATCTCATTCTTGAAGTAGCTGGTTAGATTGCCTCTACGGTTCAAAATTTCCTTTTGTATCTTACTTACTTTTGATTCAAGTGGTGATAATTCAATCATGTTTGGAAAGCTCCTAAAATCGGTCTTAAATATCTAAATGTGCAACATTTAGTCATCTTACTAAGGGGCTGCATATAAAATTGTACCTCTGAAAAAAAGTTCTTGCTCCGGTCGTAAAAATCGTTAATTCTGAAAGTAAGTCGAACCTTAAAAATATTTCGACAACGATTCTTTGAAAACTAAAAAGATTTC
>MWWK01000130.1_pt1 | contig 12864 bp, 10 predicted proteins | sample 1047241 | NCBI WGS metagenome assembly MWWK01 (sample SAMN06349964, study PRJNA376086) | soil metagenome | isolation source: BG12-3 sample Antarctic (ecotone) soil | place: Antarctica | reverse complement strand
CCTTTTCCCAGCGCAATGATGCCATCCTTTGAACCTTGGTGCATTCCTGAAGGGGCTTGTGCGTAAAGCTAGGGCGGGTTACCTCTATTCACGGATTGCCTAGAAGGTTTGTCTTCTCGGAAACTCGCCGTGTTGTGGCGCTGTGTCCGCGTACACAAGGAAGCGCGAACACGGAGGTACCGCGCCTGGTAAACCGAAGAACACTTGGGCTGATGTCAGCCCAAGTGTTGTAAGCGCGGCGCCAGAGCTACCCTCGAAACGGGCATGGCAAAACGGCGACCGGTCGCCGTTTTTGAGCTTGTAAGCGCGGCGCGTGTCAATCTCCGGGCTATCAGCCGGCCAGGAGGAGCAGAATGAGCGAGGGCAGCGCGAACGCCACCCCCACCGCTATCGCCCGCATCAGAGCACCACGGCGTCGGAGCCGTGCCAGCACTCGGAGCACAGGAGGTCGCCCTCGAAGTAGGTGAGGCTCTCCAGGACCTCGACCAAGTCCCTGTGACGGAACCGGGAGCCGCATCCGGAGCACGTCGCGGTCTTCGCCTTGACGTACTTCGCGGCCACGACATGCTTGTCAGTCTCGCCGGCGGGGGTCCGGTGGCTGATAGCTGGTGAGGACCGGCTCCAGCGAGCGTACGGCGTGCGCCTAATGGAAGCCTCGCTCCCGTCGTGCAACTCCGGCCGTCTCTCGCTAGACGAGAAGATAGCGGCACTGTTATGCTGGCCGAGAATGTTGGAAAACTGAATAGGAGGCGGGAGACCACGGACCTAAGCAATCTAAGTCTCCCGCACAAGAGCAACACCTAAGGAGGCGTTGTATTGAAGGATAATACCCATAGCGGAGCAACGACGCAAGAGCCGTCCGCTTCTTTTTTAACCCCGAAGGACCTCCAGCGAGAGCTACAAATCGGGGAGAAGCTCGCATATCGCCTCCTCAAGAGCGGCGCCATTCCCTCTATTCGCGTGGGAGGCGTCTATCGCATCCGCCGCTCCCAGCTAGAGGCGTTAGGGGTCCCCACCGATTTAGAAAAGCCGGCATGAAGACAATGAGAAAAACGAGGTCCCTACACCGACCAAAGCTCGGGACCCCCAGACACTCCACTCACAAGGAGCTTCCATGACATCTTACCCGACTAGCGATAAGATGCCACACCTATCTCGTAAGCATGAACACATGCTCTCGCACGAATCAGGGATAGATTCCGGCATTGCAGCCGAGCGCGGCTACTACACTGCCCGGCGACCCTCGGAGGTTCCGGAGGTCTTCAAGGATTATCAGCGCCGGCCGGGCCTGGTCGTTCCAATGTTCTCGCCGGACGGGGAGAGGGTCTGCTACCAACTACGACCCGACAAGCCACGCAAGAACGGCCCGAAGTACGAGACCCCCAGCGGTATCCCCCCGGTGGTCGACGTACACCCCCGGATGCTCGAAGAAGTCCACCACGGCGACGGCCCCCTCCTTATCACCGAGGGCGCGAAGACCGGCGACGCGGCTACGAGTCGGGGGATACCCACCGTGGTGCTCGCCGGCGTCTGGATGTGGTGCGTCCCGAGAGTCAAGCCCTACCGTCTCAAGCCGTGCTTTGACCACGTGAAGCTCCGGGGACGCCGGGTGTTCGTCGCGTTCGACTCAGACTGCATGTCGAAGGCGGGCGTACAAGACGCGCTCGCGGCGCTGGTGGCCGCCCTGGAGGGACGCGGCGCCGAAGTGAAGGTTATCGACCTACCCGACGCTCCGGACGGCTCCAAGCAGGGCGTAGACGACTACCTCGTCGCCGGCGGGACCATCAAAGAGATGTTTATGCTCGCCCGCGACTTCGAGCCGGCGAATATTGGCACCATCAGGATGAGCCGAGACAAGAAGCTGCGCGCCCTGGTCGAGGACCTCGAAAGGCGCTGGTGGGCCGAAGAGTGGAAGGGTCGCGGTGGGCACTCCGAGCGCGACGTGGCCTTGAAGCTCATAGAGGTCGCGACCCGGAGCGGCAAGGTTCACCCGGACGGTCTCCGGGCCGTGGTGTCGTGGGGCGTGCTTCGGGTCGGGGCGAAGGTGTCGCCTCGGACGCTGGCGAAGGCCCTAGTTCACCTCGAAGAGCGTGGGTTCCTCTACCGGGACAACGAAGGCCGAAAAGGCGAGACTACCGGGGCTTTCGTGTTGAAGGCGAACGCCCGCGCAAAGGTATACCAGTATGGAGGGAGGGACACGCCAGAAAAGAAAGCAACAGGGAAGTTACAAGAGGAAGACCCTGTTGGTATACCTTTGCGCGCCCCCTCCGAAAGGCTACCGGACGTCCCCCGTCTGCGGTGGCCGCGACCGAAGTTCACGCCGAAGCGCGGGACGGTATCGGGCACTCGTAAAGTGCGGGAGAGCAAGCCGCCGGCGCCGCGTGAACGTATCGAGCGCCTGGGCAAAATCCGGGGCGCGATAGTGGACGCGCTGGAGGTCGCCGGCGGGGAGCTGGCCCTACCGAAGCTCTGCGAGGTCCTGCACCGCAATAGAGCGCGGGACGTAAGGAGGCGTATCTTGCCGATGATAGAGGATGCCGGGATTATCGAGTGCGAGGGGGACGTTATTAGGCTCTCGCGGGAGTGGCGCGAGAAGCTGGAGGCGGAGCGCCGCGAGAAGGGCGAGGTGGAAGCCGACGAGCTGGCCGAAGACCGCCGGAAGAGGAAAAGCCAGGCCTACCGCGAGCGCGACAAGGCGCCGGTCTCGAAGCCGAGCGCGGCCGGCCTCAAAGCCGTGAAGCACAGCGAAGAGATGCGGGCCGAGCACTTCACCGAGCACGAGGAGCACCAAGCCAAAGCCCGCGCCGCGACCCTCGAAGCGAAGCGGTTCGCAAAGAGATTCGTTCACGACCGTCTCCAGTCTCTAGGACGCATCCGGCTAGGTCTGCTGCGGCAGATATTGTGGGACGTGGGCGGCGTACCGTCCTACGCGCTGCCAGCCGCGAAGAGTCTCGGTTGCACCGTCGAGGTGTTGCCGGAGTACGGCGGCGAGGAGTTCGTCTTCGCTCCTCGGGAGTGGGGCGAGAAAGGCGCCGCGTGAGCGCACTCTCGTTCGTCACCGTAAACCCTGGACTGCAGACGCTTGTTTGCAGAGAGGAGGGTCGTGGACCTGTTTAACGCAGTGGATGTCGAGGGGGCGGACCGGGAAATCGACCGGTTTATCGAGCGCCGCCACCAGGAGACGAACGGCGAGCAACGACACATCGAGGTCCTCTGGAAGGAGTCGACTAGGCGGGAGCGGGATAAACGGAGGCGCGAGAATGCTGAGGCCTGGTACGGCCACCACGAACACATGCGGGAGCTGCATTCGAGCCTGGCCGCCGAACACGAGGCGAGGGCGCGGGCGCTCTTGGGGGGAGGGGGGGCTTAGTTGACGGTCCAATGCAAGGCGAATAAGCGGGACGGAACGGCATGTACCTTGCCCGCTACCGGGCAGGGTGGCCTTTGTTGGGCCCACGACCCGAAGAACGCCGAGAAGCGCCGTAAAGGGCAATCTCGTGGCGGCAGGGGTAAGCCGACCACGGAGATACGAGCCCTCAAGACGCAGCTCGATGACCTCGCCGCTGGCGTCCTCGCCGGGACTGTAGATAGAGGTAACGCCGTGGCGGTTAACCAGATACTCAACACCCGCGCCCGGCTTATCGAACTCGAACGTAAGGTCAAGGAAACCGAGGAATTGGAGGAGCGCATCGAGCAACTCGAGCAGAAAGGAGGCGAGCGGTGGAGGGCGTAAGAAAACGTTTGGAGCGCCTGGAGCGGCTGAACCCCGGCGAGGGGAGGCGGCCTCGGAGCCCCAAGGACGTCTACGACCGGATAAGGCGGGACGCGAGGGAGAGTATCGCCCAGAGCCTGGCCGATGGCGAGGAGCCCCTCTACCGCATTGCGGAGAACGGGGACGTGCTTTTCGCCGACGGCCGGCCGGTGGACCATTTGGGCGACTTCATCCGCGCCCTCGACGAGAAGATAGCGACACTCAATGCCGAGATAGCGGCCGAAGAAGAAAGAGAGAGATGGGAGACGTGAGACGCCGCCTCGATAGGCTGGAGCGTGACTTCGCGGGTCCGGAACCCGAAGCGAGCCCCAAGGACCGCGCCCGCACCCTACAGGACGCCGAGCAGAGCATCGAGCGCAGCAGGCGTGAGGGCGGGGAGCCGGTCTTCGAGATAACCCCATCCGGCGAGGTGCTCTGTACCCACGACGGCCGGCCGGTCGAGGACTGGCACCAAACCCTGGCGGAAGAGTGGTACTGGATGCAAGTCGAATACCACACAGCGGGCGTTGGACACTTCACCCACGACCAAGAAGCCCAAGCCTTCTACACCTCGAAGGGGGAGCTGGCCCTTTCGAGGACCGCGTGTCACCTGGATCGCCTCTTCAACGGCTTGTAGGACGAACCGAAAACGACCGACGACAAAGGAGAAAGACATGTTCGAGAAACAGCAGATGGAGCAGGCGATGGAGCGCCAGGAGGCTCGAAGGGGCCAGCTCTACCGGGAAGACGGCGGACGCCTCTTCGGCGACAAAGAACACGCAGAGCGCGAGGCGGCCATCAAGCAGGAATTCAACGAGACAATGGACGCCATAGAGTCGGGTGTGGACGAGAAGATAGCCAGCGCGGAAGAGTCCCTCCTGGTCATGGAGAACTCCGACCCGACCGACGCCCTCACTACGAGCGAGCTGGAGGGCGCCAATGCCCGCCGCCCATTTGTAAGCGATGAGGTGTACACGATGGAGCTGGACAAGCTGGTGGACCGCTGCCGCGCGGTCCTCGCCCAAGGCGAGCGCCCGGTGATGTTTCTCTACGCGCTCTACTCCAACCAGCGTGTCGGAGGGGATGCGGGGAGCACTGCCGGAGAGTACCTTGGCAAGAAGTACGGGGAGACCACGGGCGGCTTTGCCACGGGCGCCAAAGCCGAAGCCGTCCGGGAGGTCGTCATCGAGCTTCAGCGGAAGCTAAATCCGTCTGCGGCGAAGAAGGGAGAAGCGGCGCGCAAGACCCTCGAGGAGGCGAAGAGTCTAAAGAGCGATATCTACTTCCGCCGGCGCGGGGTCAGAAGCGCGGGCGAGCTGTACTTGAAAGAGAAGTACCGGCGCGTGAGTTGACACCCCTCGCGGCTCGAATACCGAAGGGATGCAGAGGAGGCGAGCGAGGTTGCCGTCTCGGGGCTTGCGAGAGGGCCGTCAAGGGTACCTTACCCTTGACGTAGGGGCGGACACGGGTAGTCCACGGGGAGACGGCGGGTGGACTGTGGGTAGACAGCGGGTAGACCTGAGAACGGCGGCGTTGCTGCTAGGAATATCCTCGGATGCCGTGCGGAAGCGGGCCAAACGCGGGAGCATGCATTATGAGACCGGGGTGGACGGCAAGCTGTACGTGTGGGTAGACGAGGGGGTCCCCTCGCCAGGGGAGACAGACGACTACCCGAGAGAAGCTGGGGACCACCGCGAGGAGCTGGTAGAGGAGCTGCGCGGCCAGGTTGACTACTTGCAAGGCATCATCGGAACCCGTGACCGCGAGCTATCGGAGATGCGTCGACTACTTGCCGGAACCCTGGAGCGTATCCCGGAGCTAGAAGCGCCACGAGATAGCCCGCCAGAGCCGCGAGACGCCCGCGAGACGACCACGGAGGATGTTGGTGGTACCGGGACACCCGTCGGTGATACAGGGCAATCTCGACGCTCCAGTTGGTGGCAGAGATTCCTTGGCGTCGGCGAGTAGCACACCTCGACGGCGGAGGTCGGCCACTGCAACAAAACAACGACCGGTCGTTGTTTTGCCATACCCTGACCGCACACCTCGCAACACGCTTGACACACGGCTTGATACCGCCCTCCGTGAGCAAGCCGGGCGAGGATGCAACCGGTTGCATCAAAGTCCCGCAACCGACCACTTTCGAGTCGCCGAGAGTACGCTTTCTCGGAAACTCAAGAAGCATGAGGATAAAAAGAGAGCCGGGGCTGTATTAAACCCCGGCTCCAAGATAGCGAGAGTACCTCCTATTGCTGCAGACTTTGCTCCATCTGCTCGGTGGACTGTCGGTCTTGGTCGTACCTATCCTCGAAGTCCTGTAGTGGGGTTACTTTCGTCTTAGTTATGCCCCAGAAGGGTATTCTCTGCAGTGACGCGTCTAGCTCCTTGGGAGAATCTGAGTCTACGATAAACGCTATAGCTCTCTCTCCAAGAGGATGCCCTCCGGCTAGGATTTTCCCCTCCGATTTCAAGGTCTTGACGGCCTCATGTCCAGGCAGAACCACTTGCCTCAACATCCCGGCATACTGCTCGATGGGCAGCAAAGGACCGGGGTCAACGAAGTCCATGCGGACGAGGTACTGCATCCTACCTTCCTCCTTTCTCCCGCCTTCCGTGGCGGGGTACCTTTTCCCAGCGCAATGATGCCATCCTTTGAACCTTGGTGCATTCCTGAAGGGGCTTGTGCGTAAAGCTAGGGCGGGTTACCTCTATTCACGGATTGCCTAGAAGGTTTGTCTTCTCGGAAACTCGCCGTGTTGTGGCGCTGTGTCCGCGTACACAAGGAAGCGCGAACACGGAGGTACCGCGCCTGGTAAACCGAAGAACACTTGGGCTGATGTCAGCCCAAGTGTTGTAAGCGCGGCGCCAGAGCTACCCTCGAAACGGGCATGGCAAAACGGCGACCGGTCGCCGTTTTTGAGCTTGTAAGCGCGGCGCGTGTCAATCTCCGGGCTATCAGCCGGCCAGGAGGAGCAGAATGAGCGAGGGCAGCGCGAACGCCACCCCCACCGCTATCGCCCGCATCAGAGCACCACGGCGTCGGAGCCGTGCCAGCACTCGGAGCACAGGAGGTCGCCCTCGAAGTAGGTGAGGCTCTCCAGGACCTCGACCAAGTCCCTGTGACGGAACCGGGAGCCGCATCCGGAGCACGTCGCGGTCTTCGCCTTGACGTACTTCGCGGCCACGACATGCTTGTCAGTCTCGCCGGCGGGGGTCCGGTGGCTGATAGCTGGTGAGGACCGGCTCCAGCGAGCGTACGGCGTGCGCCTAATGGAAGCCTCGCTCCCGTCGTGCAACTCCGGCCGTCTCTCGCTAGACGAGAAGATAGCGGCACTGTTATGCTGGCCGAGAATGTTGGAAAACTGAATAGGAGGCGGGAGACCACGGACCTAAGCAATCTAAGTCTCCCGCACAAGAGCAACACCTAAGGAGGCGTTGTATTGAAGGATAATACCCATAGCGGAGCAACGACGCAAGAGCCGTCCGCTTCTTTTTTAACCCCGAAGGACCTCCAGCGAGAGCTACAAATCGGGGAGAAGCTCGCATATCGCCTCCTCAAGAGCGGCGCCATTCCCTCTATTCGCGTGGGAGGCGTCTATCGCATCCGCCGCTCCCAGCTAGAGGCGTTAGGGGTCCCCACCGATTTAGAAAAGCCGGCATGAAGACAATGAGAAAAACGAGGTCCCTACACCGACCAAAGCTCGGGACCCCCAGACACTCCACTCACAAGGAGCTTCCATGACATCTTACCCGACTAGCGATAAGATGCCACACCTATCTCGTAAGCATGAACACATGCTCTCGCACGAATCAGGGATAGATTCCGGCATTGCAGCCGAGCGCGGCTACTACACTGCCCGGCGACCCTCGGAGGTTCCGGAGGTCTTCAAGGATTATCAGCGCCGGCCGGGCCTGGTCGTTCCAATGTTCTCGCCGGACGGGGAGAGGGTCTGCTACCAACTACGACCCGACAAGCCACGCAAGAACGGCCCGAAGTACGAGACCCCCAGCGGTATCCCCCCGGTGGTCGACGTACACCCCCGGATGCTCGAAGAAGTCCACCACGGCGACGGCCCCCTCCTTATCACCGAGGGCGCGAAGACCGGCGACGCGGCTACGAGTCGGGGGATACCCACCGTGGTGCTCGCCGGCGTCTGGATGTGGTGCGTCCCGAGAGTCAAGCCCTACCGTCTCAAGCCGTGCTTTGACCACGTGAAGCTCCGGGGACGCCGGGTGTTCGTCGCGTTCGACTCAGACTGCATGTCGAAGGCGGGCGTACAAGACGCGCTCGCGGCGCTGGTGGCCGCCCTGGAGGGACGCGGCGCCGAAGTGAAGGTTATCGACCTACCCGACGCTCCGGACGGCTCCAAGCAGGGCGTAGACGACTACCTCGTCGCCGGCGGGACCATCAAAGAGATGTTTATGCTCGCCCGCGACTTCGAGCCGGCGAATATTGGCACCATCAGGATGAGCCGAGACAAGAAGCTGCGCGCCCTGGTCGAGGACCTCGAAAGGCGCTGGTGGGCCGAAGAGTGGAAGGGTCGCGGTGGGCACTCCGAGCGCGACGTGGCCTTGAAGCTCATAGAGGTCGCGACCCGGAGCGGCAAGGTTCACCCGGACGGTCTCCGGGCCGTGGTGTCGTGGGGCGTGCTTCGGGTCGGGGCGAAGGTGTCGCCTCGGACGCTGGCGAAGGCCCTAGTTCACCTCGAAGAGCGTGGGTTCCTCTACCGGGACAACGAAGGCCGAAAAGGCGAGACTACCGGGGCTTTCGTGTTGAAGGCGAACGCCCGCGCAAAGGTATACCAGTATGGAGGGAGGGACACGCCAGAAAAGAAAGCAACAGGGAAGTTACAAGAGGAAGACCCTGTTGGTATACCTTTGCGCGCCCCCTCCGAAAGGCTACCGGACGTCCCCCGTCTGCGGTGGCCGCGACCGAAGTTCACGCCGAAGCGCGGGACGGTATCGGGCACTCGTAAAGTGCGGGAGAGCAAGCCGCCGGCGCCGCGTGAACGTATCGAGCGCCTGGGCAAAATCCGGGGCGCGATAGTGGACGCGCTGGAGGTCGCCGGCGGGGAGCTGGCCCTACCGAAGCTCTGCGAGGTCCTGCACCGCAATAGAGCGCGGGACGTAAGGAGGCGTATCTTGCCGATGATAGAGGATGCCGGGATTATCGAGTGCGAGGGGGACGTTATTAGGCTCTCGCGGGAGTGGCGCGAGAAGCTGGAGGCGGAGCGCCGCGAGAAGGGCGAGGTGGAAGCCGACGAGCTGGCCGAAGACCGCCGGAAGAGGAAAAGCCAGGCCTACCGCGAGCGCGACAAGGCGCCGGTCTCGAAGCCGAGCGCGGCCGGCCTCAAAGCCGTGAAGCACAGCGAAGAGATGCGGGCCGAGCACTTCACCGAGCACGAGGAGCACCAAGCCAAAGCCCGCGCCGCGACCCTCGAAGCGAAGCGGTTCGCAAAGAGATTCGTTCACGACCGTCTCCAGTCTCTAGGACGCATCCGGCTAGGTCTGCTGCGGCAGATATTGTGGGACGTGGGCGGCGTACCGTCCTACGCGCTGCCAGCCGCGAAGAGTCTCGGTTGCACCGTCGAGGTGTTGCCGGAGTACGGCGGCGAGGAGTTCGTCTTCGCTCCTCGGGAGTGGGGCGAGAAAGGCGCCGCGTGAGCGCACTCTCGTTCGTCACCGTAAACCCTGGACTGCAGACGCTTGTTTGCAGAGAGGAGGGTCGTGGACCTGTTTAACGCAGTGGATGTCGAGGGGGCGGACCGGGAAATCGACCGGTTTATCGAGCGCCGCCACCAGGAGACGAACGGCGAGCAACGACACATCGAGGTCCTCTGGAAGGAGTCGACTAGGCGGGAGCGGGATAAACGGAGGCGCGAGAATGCTGAGGCCTGGTACGGCCACCACGAACACATGCGGGAGCTGCATTCGAGCCTGGCCGCCGAACACGAGGCGAGGGCGCGGGCGCTCTTGGGGGGAGGGGGGGCTTAGTTGACGGTCCAATGCAAGGCGAATAAGCGGGACGGAACGGCATGTACCTTGCCCGCTACCGGGCAGGGTGGCCTTTGTTGGGCCCACGACCCGAAGAACGCCGAGAAGCGCCGTAAAGGGCAATCTCGTGGCGGCAGGGGTAAGCCGACCACGGAGATACGAGCCCTCAAGACGCAGCTCGATGACCTCGCCGCTGGCGTCCTCGCCGGGACTGTAGATAGAGGTAACGCCGTGGCGGTTAACCAGATACTCAACACCCGCGCCCGGCTTATCGAACTCGAACGTAAGGTCAAGGAAACCGAGGAATTGGAGGAGCGCATCGAGCAACTCGAGCAGAAAGGAGGCGAGCGGTGGAGGGCGTAAGAAAACGTTTGGAGCGCCTGGAGCGGCTGAACCCCGGCGAGGGGAGGCGGCCTCGGAGCCCCAAGGACGTCTACGACCGGATAAGGCGGGACGCGAGGGAGAGTATCGCCCAGAGCCTGGCCGATGGCGAGGAGCCCCTCTACCGCATTGCGGAGAACGGGGACGTGCTTTTCGCCGACGGCCGGCCGGTGGACCATTTGGGCGACTTCATCCGCGCCCTCGACGAGAAGATAGCGACACTCAATGCCGAGATAGCGGCCGAAGAAGAAAGAGAGAGATGGGAGACGTGAGACGCCGCCTCGATAGGCTGGAGCGTGACTTCGCGGGTCCGGAACCCGAAGCGAGCCCCAAGGACCGCGCCCGCACCCTACAGGACGCCGAGCAGAGCATCGAGCGCAGCAGGCGTGAGGGCGGGGAGCCGGTCTTCGAGATAACCCCATCCGGCGAGGTGCTCTGTACCCACGACGGCCGGCCGGTCGAGGACTGGCACCAAACCCTGGCGGAAGAGTGGTACTGGATGCAAGTCGAATACCACACAGCGGGCGTTGGACACTTCACCCACGACCAAGAAGCCCAAGCCTTCTACACCTCGAAGGGGGAGCTGGCCCTTTCGAGGACCGCGTGTCACCTGGATCGCCTCTTCAACGGCTTGTAGGACGAACCGAAAACGACCGACGACAAAGGAGAAAGACATGTTCGAGAAACAGCAGATGGAGCAGGCGATGGAGCGCCAGGAGGCTCGAAGGGGCCAGCTCTACCGGGAAGACGGCGGACGCCTCTTCGGCGACAAAGAACACGCAGAGCGCGAGGCGGCCATCAAGCAGGAATTCAACGAGACAATGGACGCCATAGAGTCGGGTGTGGACGAGAAGATAGCCAGCGCGGAAGAGTCCCTCCTGGTCATGGAGAACTCCGACCCGACCGACGCCCTCACTACGAGCGAGCTGGAGGGCGCCAATGCCCGCCGCCCATTTGTAAGCGATGAGGTGTACACGATGGAGCTGGACAAGCTGGTGGACCGCTGCCGCGCGGTCCTCGCCCAAGGCGAGCGCCCGGTGATGTTTCTCTACGCGCTCTACTCCAACCAGCGTGTCGGAGGGGATGCGGGGAGCACTGCCGGAGAGTACCTTGGCAAGAAGTACGGGGAGACCACGGGCGGCTTTGCCACGGGCGCCAAAGCCGAAGCCGTCCGGGAGGTCGTCATCGAGCTTCAGCGGAAGCTAAATCCGTCTGCGGCGAAGAAGGGAGAAGCGGCGCGCAAGACCCTCGAGGAGGCGAAGAGTCTAAAGAGCGATATCTACTTCCGCCGGCGCGGGGTCAGAAGCGCGGGCGAGCTGTACTTGAAAGAGAAGTACCGGCGCGTGAGTTGACACCCCTCGCGGCTCGAATACCGAAGGGATGCAGAGGAGGCGAGCGAGGTTGCCGTCTCGGGGCTTGCGAGAGGGCCGTCAAGGGTACCTTACCCTTGACGTAGGGGCGGACACGGGTAGTCCACGGGGAGACGGCGGGTGGACTGTGGGTAGACAGCGGGTAGACCTGAGAACGGCGGCGTTGCTGCTAGGAATATCCTCGGATGCCGTGCGGAAGCGGGCCAAACGCGGGAGCATGCATTATGAGACCGGGGTGGACGGCAAGCTGTACGTGTGGGTAGACGAGGGGGTCCCCTCGCCAGGGGAGACAGACGACTACCCGAGAGAAGCTGGGGACCACCGCGAGGAGCTGGTAGAGGAGCTGCGCGGCCAGGTTGACTACTTGCAAGGCATCATCGGAACCCGTGACCGCGAGCTATCGGAGATGCGTCGACTACTTGCCGGAACCCTGGAGCGTATCCCGGAGCTAGAAGCGCCACGAGATAGCCCGCCAGAGCCGCGAGACGCCCGCGAGACGACCACGGAGGATGTTGGTGGTACCGGGACACCCGTCGGTGATACAGGGCAATCTCGACGCTCCAGTTGGTGGCAGAGATTCCTTGGCGTCGGCGAGTAGCACACCTCGACGGCGGAGGTCGGCCACTGCAACAAAACAACGACCGGTCGTTGTTTTGCCATACCCTGACCGCACACCTCGCAACACGCTTGACACACGGCTTGATACCGCCCTCCGTGAGCAAGCCGGGCGAGGATGCAACCGGTTGCATCAAAGTCCCGCAACCGACCACTTTCGAGTCGCCGAGAGTACGCTTTCTCGGAAACTCAAGAAGCATGAGGATAAAAAGAGAGCCGGGGCTGTATTAAACCCCGGCTCCAAGATAGCGAGAGTACCTCCTATTGCTGCAGACTTTGCTCCATCTGCTCGGTGGACTGTCGGTCTTGGTCGTACCTATCCTCGAAGTCCTGTAGTGGGGTTACTTTCGTCTTAGTTATGCCCCAGAAGGGTATTCTCTGCAGTGACGCGTCTAGCTCCTTGGGAGAATCTGAGTCTACGATAAACGCTATAGCTCTCTCTCCAAGAGGATGCCCTCCGGCTAGGATTTTCCCCTCCGATTTCAAGGTCTTGACGGCCTCATGTCCAGGCAGAACCACTTGCCTCAACATCCCGGCATACTGCTCGATGGGCAGCAAAGGACCGGGGTCAACGAAGTCCATGCGGACGAGGTACTGCATCCTACCTTCCTCCTTTCTCCCGCCTTCCGTGGCGGGGTACCTTTTCCCAGCGCAATGATGCCATCCTTTGAACCTTGGTGCATTCCTGAAGGGGCTTGTGCGTAAAGCTAGGGCGGGTTACCTCTATTCACGGATTGCCTAGAAGGTTTGTCT
>MWWK01000128.1_pt1 | contig 12908 bp, 15 predicted proteins | sample 1047241 | NCBI WGS metagenome assembly MWWK01 (sample SAMN06349964, study PRJNA376086) | soil metagenome | isolation source: BG12-3 sample Antarctic (ecotone) soil | place: Antarctica | reverse complement strand
AAACGCCATTGGAGTGCCACCTCCTTTGACTTTAAGTTATCCAAGAATCAACTAACTGCTAATTAGGCGATTCACTTTTTTTAGAATAAGTAGGCGCATTGAATTTTATTCTTTGCGTCTTTTTTTTTGTAAAAATTAATTCGAGTCTTTCTTTGCTTCGATAACTGGTCGGGTAAGGACAATGTGTTACCACATCGCCCTTACCCGACCAGCTATTGATACAAACGCCGACGAACCTTTAGCAAGAATTGTTGTTTCAAAAGGCGCGTTCTGTTTGAAAACTGACAAACCTAAAATCTTAAAAAAATTGTTCCCGCGCTCCGTTTTTACACGATCCGAACCGGAATGGGAAAATATAAGTCAAATCGAGAAAACTTTTGCACAGATGTTTTTTGACCGTGCCGCGCAGGACGAGAATTTTGAAAATCAAAAAAAGGATTTAATATATCTTTCCGGTAAATTCAAAGTCGAATTGCCTTTGAGTTATTATGCTCTTTCACTTTATTAATAAGTTCGTTTGTGTCGGTTTATCGTTTCGCTATCCCAAAATCTTTCGTTTATTTTTAGAGATTTGATGTATTCTGGAAATTGAGGATTGATCTGATGAACTACTCAATAAATACAATTATCGGTTTGAAAGCGGCAAATTACGTCGCTATGAAAAACGCGCTTAATCTTTCGCCTGTTTCTACAAATGGAATATCGAAGCCGAAAGGCATTCAATGGAGCAGAACTATCTGGACGGGCGAACGCGGGGATTATACCGGCTCGGCAGCGGCACGAAAGGGGCAACCTTGTCCAGATGTGCAACCGAATGTTTTACAAGAGGCAACTAAGCAAAAGCCCGCTTTTGCTTTCGTCCTTACACTTTAGAAAGTTTTCCAAACCTTGTAACTTATGAATGCAGATTTTTCCAACTTATACGATGGGAAGGACGATGCCGCCAAACTTTTTGCATCGGATAAATTTAAGAAACTCGATGCGAACGTGCAGGCGGAAGCGAAGCGGCAATATGAAACGGTCAAGAGCAACGCAAAATCGGCGACAAACCTAATTGAGTTAGTCAAATCCGACAATTTCGTTGACTTGAAAAACGGCAACATTCAGCTTCTCTTACTCAAGGCTTTCAGCAACCGCCCGGAAGACAAGGTTTTTCGTGAGGTGATCGTTTCGCTTGCCGGTAAAGATGATTTCAAAGCCTTCGACACCAAACTTCGCACGAAAGTTATTGAAGACCTCGATACTTTCGCTACCAGACCGAGCTACACCGACAGCAAACTAAAGGACGACGACCGGACGTTTCTTTTAGAGAAAATTAGAAAAACGTCCATTTTCAGCGGAAAGAACATTGCTAACAGCATTGTCCGCAATACCCTAAATAATATCGTCAGCGGCAACATACCAATTGAATTGACTGACGATAAATCGAAAACCTGCGGCGACCCTGATGGCGGAATTACTTTCGGATGCAATCTTCCCGGCTCGAAAACTGTTTATATTAATAAGAGTGCTAACGATGCGGTGTATGAAAACTTTATCGAAACTCTCTGTCACGAAACCAATCACGCTCTTAACAACAGTATAGTATTGCCTGCCAATGTGCTTGACAAGTTTCTCAACGAATACCGCGCTCATATTGTCGGTGAATTAGGCAGAGGCAATATCTTGACTGCCGCTTTGGTGAAAAAGTTTCTCGACAAGCTCGGACACGATAGAGCCAAAACGCCTAAAGCCTACATCGAACTCGCAGATTTTTACGAAAACAAAAAGTTTCCCGATTACAAGGCTTTAATTGACCAAGCCTACAAAGATGCTGACAAGAAAACGATTGTTGACGCGGCGGAAATGCGAAAGCGGTTAATCGCCATCAAATACGGAACTCCGTATGTCGTCGGAACAAACAACACCGACAATCAGTAAAGACCTTTATCAAAAAGCGGTTATCTGCCAATTTATGAAGCTAAGAATTATTTTGCTGTTGCTGTGTTTTTTGTGCTGGTCTTATTCGGCGCACAGTCAAAATTCCGTGCCGGCGAAAGACGACACGGCGAAGATAAACAGTTTACCGAAAATCGGCGAGAATGATGTGCAAGGCAAGGATAGGCGGCGAGTCTTGCGGAATTTTTGCTGGAGAGCCGCTGAATGCGAACAACTTCGCGTGATAAAAGTAGAACAATCGCGGTTGCTCGAAACCAATGTTTATGTAGTTACAAAAGGAAATCACTCATCCTCTTATGCTCTGCAATACAAAAAGAAGTTTTATGTTTCTACGAAGAAAAACGACTTTAAGAGGTTTCTCAAAAATTACCGAATTCTTGCCAAGCCGAACTTTTCTGATGCTTTTTTAGACGTTTACCGTTATTTCAAATTCAATGACGCGGCTATCAATCCATTTTATATCGTTGACGAAAATTATCTGACCGAATACGCGGACGACCTGAAAAGATACGAAGCGGGATTTGAAAAACTCGCCTTTCAGTCCATCCATCCGCCGCAAATGTCAAAAGCCGACGATGGCAAAACGAAAATCGAATTTTATGCAGACAATTCTACTCTAAATACAATAATGAAAATCACCGCGACGCTTTCGTCAAAGTATCGTTTTCAGGAAGATACCGTTATGTATCGTTTGGAGAAACCTGAAACGATAAACTAACGTCATTTAGGACGTACGGGAGGGAATGAGCGATATGACCTAACAAGAAATTGTTAGGCTGTTTTTTTATTTACCTATTTCCGTTTTTACTTTTAGACACGGCAATAATGTGCTACATTGCTGGTTAATCACTTTGCTTTTAGATTGTTTCGGGCAAATTATTTCCGTTTCCTGCCATTTTCGGAAATTTTAGAAATGAATCTTTAACTCTGAATCTGGTAAAAAACTGAGTTAAACAAGCGATAATTGCCCGTTCTGCAACATTAATTCTTGTTATTTCAACAATTACATTTGTGAAAATTTTCTTATGAGGGTTTATCGCACATTCCCTCCCGCCAGTCCGAATAAGACAGAGAATTTTTTCATTTTATTTGTTGCCGCGCAAAAAATCCAACCCAAGTTCCAAGTGGCTTTTACTAAGAAGATGCTCAATCGTCATTTCTTCAAGGTCGGGCTTCATCGCCAGAATCTTTTCCAGTCCGCGCCTTAGTTCTCCAAGCTGCCCTTCTAAACGGGTAATTTCAAGCGTCTGCGGTTCGTTGAGCGGCGTTTTACGCCAAACCGCCAGTTGATCCTCATACAGCCATAAATCATCGCGCTGCATCGTATAAACGCTCATTACCCGCGAAACAGTCGCGTTATCGAGTGAAGCCGGTTCAGCCTTTCCGAGTAACTTTTGATTCTCCACGACGGCTTCCAACATTCCGTCAATCATTTCGGCGATATTCGGCAGAAAACTGATCGGCTGCCAATTCGGTTTTTCGCTTTCCGGCATATTCTAAAACCCTCAACAAACAAAATACCGCAAATAGGAAATATTTTCACATTTTAAGCGAAAAGTGACCATAATTAACATATTGCCTATTATCAGGCGCGAAATGCTTAAATTACAGTTATTTCCGGCGAATTTTACCGTCTAACCACAATATCTTGTATTCAAGCGGTTCTAAAAACTGCTCTTTTTCGGTGGGTTTTGGCAAGTTAATTAAACACAATATCTTGTATTGCCAATCACGAGTTTTTCGCTCTAGTTGCGTTCTGTTCGTCCACAAATAATCGAACTGTATTTTTCCTGAAATCTCTATCTGAAAGAAGATAATAAGTGAGATGCTTACAAAAATTGAGAATGCTAAAATAACTGTCAGTGTAATCTTCAACCAACTTTCGCTCTGAGTTTCAAAATCTATTTCTTCGATTACTGTCTCAATCGGGGAGGGTTAAAGCCCTCGCCTTCAGGCGAAGACTTTTAGTAGATTTTCGCCCGTTTATGATAATTTAACCGAATGAGCGAGTATCGGCATGGCGCACATTCGGTTTTTAAGATTCACCTGCACATTGTTTGGACGACGAAATATCGCAAACCAATCATGACGGGCGAAGTCGGCTTAAGAGTGCGCCAGTTAATCCGCCAAATCTGCGGCACGCACGAAGTAGAAATTATCAAAGGTCACGTCTCGCGTGACCACGTTCACCTGTTTGTCAGTATTCCGCCGAGTTTAACCATCAGCCGATTGATGCAAATGCTGAAAGGGAAAAGCTCTTTCAAACTGATGCAGGAGTTCACTCATTTGCGGCAGAAGTTTTGGGGCAGACATCTCTGGGCAAGAGGCTACTTTTGTGTATCAAGCGGAAATGTCACGGATGAAATTATCAAAGAATATATTGAGAATCAAAGTCACGATCAAGACTCGGATTTTCGTGTTGAAGGCGAATAAACTTGTTTTTCACGCGAAAGTCACAGCACAGACAGCTTGGCTTTCAGCCCGTTAGCTGATGCCACCGCCTTTTTAGGCGGTGGTCGTTCACTTTTTTCTTTTCTTTGGATGAAACGGCAAAAAACTAAACGAAAACGAGTCCGCTGTTAAGGCGGTTGTCGCGTAAATCTATAATCCAAGCAAAGGCGGTAGCTATGGCAAAGTTTAGTCCTCTCGTCTATCGGAAATTTCACAATATAGCTTCTTTTCAAGAAGATTGGCTGATCGGCAGCAACCATTGGACGGGAAGACGGGGAACTTACCAAGCGATAATCGAAGCCAAATCGAAAGCCGCCGATAAAAGGAAACTCGCAAAATTTATCACGGGAAACTCTAACGATTGGTCGCTGCTCGGCGGAAACAACAAAGTTGCGCCCGGCGAGAAAATAAATGTTTCGCCGCTTCTGGCTAAATTTGAAACTAAACTGAGGGAAAAGATAGCTTCACTTTGCAGACGAGAGCAACTTAACGCCAGTTTTCAAGCACTTAGTATAAAAGTAAAAAAAGATGATGGAACGGAAGAAGAACAGGCTTTGATCGGAGTGGTCGAGGTCAGCGGTAAAGGCGAATCGGCGGGTATCAACCGCTACTTTACTAAAAGCACGCAGGGAAGCATTGACTGTATTCGAGCGGTCAACCTGATTTATGCCAAAGCAGTTTTGGAGGTTATCGGGAAAGACGCTTTCGACGGTGTGGGATTCACCGAAAATATTCAACTAGATGAATTTGCCGGACTAACAAACCAACCGATGTCGAATATGCTGATTGGTGATCGAGGATGGATTAGAAATTATGCCGATTACTTAGAGAAATACGAACGCGGTGCTTGGCAAGCTGAAAACGTCATCAAAGTAGATCGGGACTTGTATTGGGGTTTTGGCGATAAGCCGCCAAAAAGTGAAATGGGTTGGATGAACCGGCTGCGGGAAATTTATAATCAGGGTCTTAAACCTGAAGAAAGGCGTAACGAACCAGTGCCGGGCTTTGACGGAAACATTATTTTTCTTGACGTTGCTTATATTGCCGAAGTTGTTTTCTCTTATAACATCACGGATAAGTGAGCAGGAATCTAAACTTTTTTAATGAACAATCAAATATTTATTAAATCGATATTTTGTTCCTACCTGATTATTTTGTTGTTTGGGTCTTCTTCTAACGCATTGGCTCAAACTACGGAAAATCTAAAACAAGATTGGTATTGCGATGAAAGACTGCAATTGGATTTGCGGGTCGGCACGGTATTGGAAATCACTCCTTACAGAGCAAAATCAAGCGAGCCGCTAATGGCGAATTTCACTCACGAAAACGTCAAATACAAAACGGTCAATATCATCAAGTTTCAGACGGTTGATCTATACACGGGTGAATCAAATTTTGAAACCCGGATGTTTTACAACGTGGGAACGGGGAAGACCAAAGCTTTTAATTTCACCGTCGGGCAAAAATACTTATTTGAAACCGATTACCTACAAATCGAACCATCAACAAAGATTTCAGACAGATATGCTTTTATTAAGCCTCAAGGATTCTTTAAAGCCTTCGACGAGGGGAAAACGGACGTTGAGTTTCTCAAAGGCGTAAAAGACTTGAATGCGTATCAGGAAATACTCAAAACAGATGATTTGGATGTCGTGTCGGCTGAAAATATCAGTGTCAAAGCAACTTCTCTTATCAAACCGTTTTACTCAAAAGAACTAAAAAAACTGAAACTTAGAAACAACGTTAAGGTGTTTGTCGTGGTGGATGAAACCGGCAGAGTCATCAAGGCTAAAGCCTTCTGTGCAAAAAATATCGCTCTTGCCGAAGCTACGGAACAGGCAGCACTGCTCTCAAGGTTTGCGCCGATCCTTAAAGATGGAAAACCAATTAAGGTGAAAGGAATTATCAGCTACAACTTTAAACCTTAATCTTTTTAATTTCTTCAAGACCAACTTAATTCTCATATTCCTTCACTGCGTCCGATAACATTCCTCTTAGGTTAAATGTATTAGGTTAAATAAGAGGTTAAAAGGATAAGCACCAAAAGAATTCTTTAAGTCCTTTACGTCCTATGGTTTGTGCTATTGTTATCGGACTCAGAACTACATATTTTGCTTTCTTTTTACTTTTCACGGACTCAGAACTACATATTTTATATGCTTCACGGACTCAGAACTACATATTTTTTTTCTTAATGGACTCAGAACTACATATTACGGACTCAAAACTACATATTTGCCTGTGGAAAACTCTTTTTCGTGAAGGTCAAAAAAGATGTTTTCTGACCTAATGGACTCAGAACTACATATTCACGGATTCAAAACTACATATTTTGACCGTTTTACGGATTCAAAACTACATATTCGGATTGCTCTCGGCAATGGTTTTTGTGAGCCGTCCGTGCCGCTTATTAGCTTGCATAACTTCACCGGCAAACGTCGGGTGCGGCGTAAGTATGAGCTTCGCGTTTATTAACTTGTTGCGAGCTTGCGCGTCGTGCGTCGGCTCAATGCGGTAAGAAAGCAACACCTCAAAGTTTTTCATTTCGTCCAGTGCTTTGCAGACGTTCCGCAAATTATGTTTGGGCGTATCATATTCAGTTAAGCCGAAATCACGGATAATAGTTGAAAGCGTTATATGATACGGCTGCGAAATGCTGGCTTGCGTGTAGTGGTGGCTCATTCGTTTGTGAAGCTGCCGCGCAATTATGCTTTTGTAGCTCATCGCCTTTTCATAATTTAATTGTCGGAAAGTGCCGGTTTTGATGCTTTCCGTAACTAGCGAATTAAACCGCACAAAGGCTTTTGATTTTTGCCCTTTGTCCTTCCAATCTTCGCGGGTCTGTAATCCTAGCGTTTCAAAAATACTCGAAACAAAAATATCCGTGCCGTCGCTGGTGCTGACAAGAATTTTTGTTTCGGCGCAAATAAGCAGAGCGTCTTTTAGCTGCGCGGTGCTATAACTATGACCGTTGCGCTTTAATTCCTTCTGTAATTGATAAAGCGTGAAGGTAACGCCTGCCGCGTCGTCAAGAAACAAGCCTTGTCCGGCGGTCGCAAATCTTCTTAACGCATCTTCTACTAATTCCTCTCTTTTTGAAGGGAAGTATTCGCGCTCTGTTCCTTCTTTATCTTTTAATCTGGCTGGCTTAATTTCGATTTTGTATTTCGTGCCTCTACATTCAAACGAGCGTTCGAGCGATTTTAGAAAGGTGTCGTTTATTCGCTCAACCTTTCCCCAATGATACTTGGGCATAAAATCGTATAACTCAATCGTGTTTGAATAATGTTTTTCCTGCGGTTGAATAAACTCAAACAAATCGAGCTGCATCGGCTCTGTTCGTTTATAATCTGCGAGCTTTTTAACGCTTTTCTCGCTGTCCAAAACTACAAGCTCGGTTTTAGTTTTGCCGTCTCGAACATTTTTTTGTTTGGTTTTGTTCTGCATATCTCGCGCCGTTATCATTTTTGCGTTATCGCTTTTTCAGTTTTTCAGTTACGCAAAAAGCTACAAAATCAATTTTGTTTTTGTAACCAATCGTCTAATAATTCCTGAACCAAAATAGAATATTCTTTCTTTTGGTCGAGCAACAAATGTTTGACTGCCGTATAAGTTTCTTTTTTAACGTAAGCCGTCGCCTGTGCAAAGTCGCCGCTCGAACGCTTTGCGCGTGGTCGCCCGCGTCTCGGCATCTCTAGCGTGGCTGCGTCGAAAGTTGAATCTAAACTTAATTCTTCCTTCTGCTCGACGGCTGGCGGCTGCCTTTCTGCTTCCGGTTTTGCCTTTCGTAAATTTGTAAATCGGTTACTTGCCATAGTTTTTTAAGATTTCTTTTCCAAGCGCGTTAAATTCATCGGACGCGGCTTCACCGTTTTTCAATTTATCAACGGTTGTGCCTTCTAAAGCTGCGCGTTTTAGAATTACTCGCCGGTGTATTGCGGTTTCAAAAAATGGAGCTTTGAAATCTTCTTTTAGTAAAATTTTTGCTTCTGCACCGGCGCGGCTGCGCGGCGTTATCAAAGTAAATAAAACTTTGTAGTTGTCGGCGTTAAAACTTTCTAAGGTTTCAATTATTTTGAAAAGCGCATCAAGGCTCAATGCGTCCGGCTCGCTCGGTATAATTACTAAATCACTTTCGGCGCAAATCGTTTTTAACTCGTCGGCGGTCGGTCGGGCTGGCGTATCAAGAATTAAAAATTTGTTTTCGCTCGCCTGCTCGTCTAATTCTTCCTGACTTATTACATCAAACGGCAATTTGCCGCGCTCGTTCCAAGCTAACGCGCTTTGATTCGGGTCGCCGTCAACTAATAAGACTTTGTTCTTTTTACCGCTTAAAAACGCCGCTAAATGAATCGCGGTTGTTGTTTTCCCTACTCCGCCTTTGAAGCTCGCAAAGGAAATAATCATTTTTATTCTCCTGCGCGTAATTTATCAGATTACTTTACAAAGTCAAATAGTGGTTTTTCAACAAACCGCTTTTTCAGTTTTTTGCGTTGCTAAAAAGTTAAAAAATTCTCGCAAAAACGAAAAGCAGCTAGTGGGAAAAAAGCATCAATCTCCAAAAGGCGCGTCGTTGCCGTCCGGTAATGGTTGAAGCTCGGCGTTTAAGGTTTCCGGTGCTTCCCTGCTGATTACTTCGTGAATGGTCGGCACTCCGTCTTTTATCGTGAAGCTGACAATCGGGCGGCTTAAATTGTTTTGTGCGATTTGCTGCACAAAACGAGTTGCGTCAGTTTCGGAAATATCCACGCCACACTTTTCGAGAAGTTTGTTAGTTTGTTCCAGGTAAATTTGAGATGCGGCTTGCCATTTTTTTAGGGCTTCCTCATCACTCGGCGCGGGCTTGTTCGCTAAATAATGGGGCAATAAAACGCGATTCAAAGAAACAACTTCATCTTTAAATTTATCTTCGGTCGGCATCAATTCGATTACAAATTGCTTGCGCCCGTAATCGAGGCTTTTATCATTGCCGACGGTATCAGGCTGAATAAAAACGCGCCCGGTGTAATCTCCGTTTGGTAAATTCATTAATTTTTCTCCTCAATTTTGGTTAATTTACTGCTTCGGCATTATTTGAAAGTAGAGTATTAACCGGCGTTTGCGGCTGACCGATAAGAAAATATTCACATACAGCAGGGAAATTTCCCTGCTCATCCAGCCTAAGACGTTCTCCTAATTCCTCAAGATTTCTGACTATTCCGAAATTGTGAATTTCGTTTTTACAATCGTGGCATTTTGAGTAAACGTCCGCGCTCATTTCTTTCAAGTCTTTGCGGATAAACACCATAGCATCATCAATAACGGCTGCGGCTCTTCCGTAAGCCTCGCCTTTGTCATATTGGTTAATATTGAAAGTATCTTCAATCCACGCGAAAAACTTGCGGTCAAGTTCTCTCCGCCGTTTTTCGGCGCGAGCGTCACCGGCTCTTTTCTTCAAATCTTCTAATTGTTCGCTCATTTTCTAAACTCCTTATTTTTATTTTATAAAGCTAAATCTTCCGCTACTTCGGTTTCTTCGACATAAACTTTTGCCAGCGATGGCGTAACCGGATAAGTTTTCGGCGGCGCGTCATAATATCCTTTGTAAAGTCTCATCGGGTATTTATTGCTCGTCCGGGCAATGGCTTCATTTTCCTCAATTCTCGTTACTTCGTCCGGCGTTAAAAGCTGCCTGCGCTGTTTCGTTCCGCTTCTGCCTATGCTCGCGCCGCCGCCGCCGAAATTAAAGCTGCTGTTTGAATCGGAAACCGTTTTTTCACCTAAAGTTTTTGAGACGTATTCGGCGGTTTGATAATCGAGTCCGTGCAAAGCTACTTTGGTCGCGCAGTTGCTCATAATCGTCTGCGCCGCGTGTTCGCCGTAAGTTTGTTTGAGTTGTGAAAGCGACTGCACACCTAACCAAAGGGCTATGCCGCGTCCTCTGGCAAGGCTGATAGTCGTTTCAAAATCGGGAATTTTGCCGATATTAGCGAACTCGTCCAGCATTGCCGTAATCGGAACCGCGTTTTCGTCTTCGAGAACTTCCTCACCGGCTATCTGCTCTAAAAGCACGGTAAAGAATAGACTTGTCAGCGGTCTGAGCCGTGCAATGTCCTGTTCTCTCAAACACCAGTAAACCGCCGTCGGCGTTCGGCGAAGCTGTCCGAAACTCGGTGCTTCTAAGCTCGCCGATGTAAAAAGTTGTAGGCTTGGGTCGCGCATAAATTGAAGCCGCGAAGCAATCGCCGGAACAATCGCGCCTTTGATTCTCGCGTCCGTCTGCTCGAAAACTATTGCTTGCTCTCTCGCTACATAACTCGGCGAATGTAGAAGCTGCTGCATCAGTTCTTCGGGTTTCTGCCGCGTGAAAAGGCGATAAGCGGTTAAAGGCGTTGGGTATTTCGTCGTCGCCGTATGCGCGAAAATGGCACTCAAAAACGCCGTTTCCGCGTCAATCCAAAATTGGTCTGTGTTGCTGGTGCTTCCTGCCGTCATTAGTGCGCGGGCGCAAAGCTCGGACATTCTCGCGTCGTTGCAAAGCGGTATCCAGTTGAAACATTGGCTTGCTTCCGGTTCGGTCGGCGCGAATTTCAAAGCCTTGTTGTGATAACCGCTCGTAAATTTCCAAAGTTCGCTTTTCGGGTCGGTAACGACAAGACTTGTATTTTCGACTTCTGCACAATTCGGCATAAAGAAACCGCGTGATTTACCCGTTCCGCTGCCGCCTAAAATCAAGCCGTGCATAAGGCTCAAACTGCGCGGCAATGCTATTTTTCCGTGTTTTCCGTCCGGGTGTGCCGGTGCGAGAATAAAAGCGCCCGTTTCAATCGGTTTTTCAAATTCTTTGAAATCTTTCTTTTCGGCGAATCTTGCTGAACCGTGCAGACCTCCTTTGTCGGCTGAACCGTTTCCGCTAAGTGTCATTAACCCGCCGATAAACATCACTGCTACACCTGTAACAATGCCGTAAAAGGTGAATCCGGTCTTTGTTCCGATAAGAAAATATAAAGCGATTAGAGAGAGTCCTATCCCGAAAACTGAAACGAGTTTCGCGGTTAAGGATTCCGGCTTTTGCGAAACAATTATGTATGTGAAAAGTTTCGTCATTAGAAACGTCGAAACACCGACGATAGCTAAACCGACTCTAAATGAGCCTGAATCCGGCAGCGGGTTCATTACAAAACTTATATACAAACCAAGACAGACAACTGCGCCGGTTATCATACCGATAGCTGTAGTAGCTTGCAATCATAATCTGTCCAACCTGCAATCATCCGATCTTTGAACGCAAATTAATTGCAACTATAATCGGTTTCAAACCCACATTATCTGCAAATGAAATCAAATTAACTGCAACCAACCTGCAATCATCCGTTTCAGGCGCACTTTAATTGCAAATGGGAATCATCACCAAAATCATTAGTTATACTGAGGTTTGATGAAAATGAACGTATATTTGATAAGAATAATTCAATGAAATACACTGATAAACTTTCAAGGATTCTTATAAAATAATTGCAAATTCGGAGTTTTCTTCTAATAATCGTTGTTTCCTCCGATAGTTGCAGGTAATTTGGGTTCAGTTGCAACTAAAGTGAGTCTGGCGAAAATTATAGTTGCAGCTAATTTGAGTTGAAAACACTGATGATTGCAAGTTTGCGTATTTATAATTGCAGGTTGCTACAATTACCGCTCTGTTAGGAAATCCATATAAACGGTCTCACCGGAATAAGTGATTCGACAATTCCTAAATTACTCAAAATTTTATACATCTGAACACCTTTGATCAAATGCTCACAACGAACGCTTTTCAAGCCTTCGTCGCAATTGCACCGGGCAACCGGAAATGTCTGCCCGCATAACCGAACTTCGACCCGAAACGGAAAATCGTCTGCCCAACCTCTGACTTGAAAATTACATTGCAGAGGCGACGAATCCTCAAGTTTTACATTCTCTATTTCCGAACCGGCAACGTCGAATTTTCTCCCGCCGTCGAATTTAACTTCGACAAATCTGCCGATTCCCATACTGCGCGTCATCTCTTTTAATTTTCTTGATTTTTCACTCAACATATATTTTTCTCGTTAATACAGAATTTATTTTGTCGAGCGCGAAAACTTACCGCCTCCGCGCTCCTCTGCCAAAACTTCTAAACTTTTTGCCAGTCAAAAGGCATCCACAGGCACGGGCTTTTTTCGGTGATTTTTTCAGTCAATCCGAGTTTACCGAAAGCGGCAAAAGCGAAAAAAGCCTCAAGTAAAACTCCACCATAAATTGTTAATTTACAAATTGGTTACCGAATCCTTGTAGATGAAAGCAATATTTGGTAGATTCAGAATTGGAGAGGCGAAGACAATACATTCGTCTGGTTTAAGCTAATCAGTTAAATGATTAGACGTTTTCTTAGAGACACAAACGCCATTGGAGTGCCACCTCCTTTGACTTTAAGTTATCCAAGAATCAACTAACTGCTAATTAGGCGATTCACTTTTTTTAGAATAAGTAGGCGCATTGAATTTTATTCTTTGCGTCTTTTTTTT
>MWWK01000127.1_pt1 | contig 12930 bp, 15 predicted proteins | sample 1047241 | NCBI WGS metagenome assembly MWWK01 (sample SAMN06349964, study PRJNA376086) | soil metagenome | isolation source: BG12-3 sample Antarctic (ecotone) soil | place: Antarctica | reverse complement strand
TTTAAATTGCGTTTTTGGACTGATATAAAATCCTATGGAACTTTAGAGTCGTTTATTGATTAGCCATCCAAGCTAAATAGAAGAAAGTAAAAAAGGCAAATAAGGCCTTGTGACCTTCACCCCCCCCTATCACTAGACCTCGCCCTAGTGATAGGTTCAAAATCCTATCGAAAGTCTATCAATAGAGTCTGTTTTTTAATATGATAGCCTCTCTATCATAAATTCTAGACCCTAAAAGGTACAAAAAATGCTTGTGATAAAAAAAATTAATTTTCGTAAACATCTTTTCTATGATCTATAGCGTTGACAATTACTGTTCGTCTTTTTTCATCTATTTTATAGACAATTCTATATCTACCGACCCTTAAACGCCTGTAGCCTTTCAATGTGTACCGTAGTGGTTTGCCAAAACTTATTGGATCAACCATCAAGCGTTCTTCAATGGCTTTGAGAATTAACATCTTGGCAGATTTCGAAAGCGATAGAATATCCCGACTGACGACATCTTCCACATATTCTACAGAATATAAACTATTTCCAGGCATTTTCATGAGATATTTTTTTCTGGTTTTCTCTGGACTCGGCGAGTTTAGACAAATACAAGTCTTCCCTCAGTTCGAGCGCTTCCAGTATTAATTGTTTGGCAACACACGAAATAGATCCGCTGGGATCTTTTTTGGCTAAATAATTTAGCATTACGGCTGTTTGATTATCTAAAGTCATATTGACACGCTGGTTTTTGGTAGGCATATATACCCCTTTTCGATGAACCACTTTATATACAATAAAGTGTTACATAATTGTTACACCTTGTCAATAGGCACGTTAAACTTTTGTGGATGATGGGATCAAGCACGGGTAGAATATGCAATGATTTAATCCCGCCAAAACCGCTTAGGCGAAAGCTCGGTATAAATGACGGTATTTTTGATATCGGCGTGCCCCGTGTACGATTGAATGGGAATACGCAGGTGTCTTCCCCTTTATTGGGTCGCCTCAGAAAACGGAAAAAATTGTACGCTAAGCGGTCGGTACAAAAAAACGGTCATTTTTTCGTACCCTTTATGCTTCTCAAATAAAGATATAAAAATAGATTGATTTCGGGTTACTATACTGGTTCACGAAATCTACGTCCAGTTTAAATTTATGTGCTGGCTTAAAGAAACCGATTTCTGGAGATAAAATGAAAATAGGGTATGCGAGAGTCAGTACCAAAGGCCAAAACCTGGATATGCAACTGCTGGCCTTGAAAAAAGCAGGATGCGAGAAAATTTATGAAGAGAACGCCAGCGGTATAAAATCAGATCGTCCCATATTAAATAACCTTGTTAAAGAACTGAGAGATGGCGATATCCTGGTGATATGGAAACTTGATCGCCTTGGCCGATCACTTCAGCATTTAGTCGGGTTAATTCAGTTGCTTATTAATAAGAATGTTGGGTTATGCAGTTTGAATGATCCTATTGATACAACAACCTCTCAAGGTCGGCTTATTTTTAATATTTTTGCATGTCTGGCTGAATTTGAAGGTGACATTATTCGTGAAAGGACTCAAGCTGGGCTGAATGCCGCTCGTGCACGGGGTCGTTTAGGTGGAAGACCACCTGGATTACCTAAAAAATCAGAATCAACCGCTTGTGCTGTGGAAACGCTTTACCGAGAAGGCAAATTATCGGTTATGCAAATCGCAAAAAAGTTGAGCATTTCTAAAAGCACCCTCTACAAATACTTGCGTTATAGAAAGGTTGTTATTGGTATTAATAAGCCAATAGTGGAAAACTTTGAGCTTCCAAAATAGGCTAGATTTCGGAGGTCTAAAATCGGCTACCAGCGAAGCTGAATGTGGGTTTTTCTAAATCTACGGGAGACTTTATAGCCGTTTGTTGATTAGCGCACAAGAATCTATTCCAAGCCCCTTCCAATACTGTATCCCTGCATCCGTAAAAGCTTAACGTGCTTTAAATTCCGTTTTCTGAGGTGACCCCATTTATGACTAGTAAAAAAAAGCCTATTTTTAATTTAGATAAAGATGAAAAATCCTTATCCGTTTCTTTTGAGCAGGGGGAATGGAGAAGCGTCAAAAATTTAAATAAAGAGAAAGTTAAAGCACAAAAAGCTGCCCAAGAGGGGCTGCCCTATCAAACACTTATCGCAAGTGTTTTACATAAATATGCGGCGGGTCATACCATGCGATTTTAAACGAAAGAAGCGTTAAGATAGTATTCTAGTATTCTAGTATTCTAGTATTCTAGTATTCTAGTATTCTAGTATTCTAGTATTCTAGTATTCTTTGTAGAAGTCTAGCATCAAATTTTTATTTAGGCTAAATGTCGGATAAGTTAAATATATTAAAAAATAGGTACTTTAGGGTGCTTTTATTTATGTTATTTTACTGAAAATATAAAATTGACAAAAGGCACAAATACATTCATCATCCAAGATGTTCTAATTTTTTAAAAAAGGAGTTCTAAAATGAAAACGCTTAAAGGAATCCAACAGGATCTTGATATGCCTAACGCAAATATACTTCTTAATATATCTATCCTCGAAAAGTCAGAATGGAAATATGGCGGAACTACGCCAGAAGTAGTGTTATATTCTAGTGACCGAGGATTAATCATGGAACTGAAAGATAAGTTAGGAGGTGATGTGTTAAAAGGAAATACGAACTATGTCATACTATTTGGAAATGATGATCTGATAAAAAATTTGGAAACCACTTCAACACATTTAAAAACACGTATAAAAAACGAAGCAGATAAACCACTAAAAGATGGGAATATCTTAGAATTAAAAAAACGGGCAGAAAATAAAGAAGCAATGGAAGACTTTAACTTACAAAGTGAAAATGTTGTGGGAGTTTTAAAAGAAAATGGCTTCATTCGTACACCATCGCCACCCAAACCTAAGCAGTAATAAATTCCATTTTTGTTTATTGTTAGCGCAAAAAATCTTGGTTAGTTGAAAAACAAAAATAATTCTAGGCGATGAGATTGTCAGGAGTCGCTTTAAATGTGATCGTGGATAATCGGTACAATTCTATATTTTCAAAGCATATTCGGCTGAAGCTATTTTGATTGCTCACAGCATGTTTGAGGACTATTTTCGAAAATAAAGCAGATTGGTTTTTGGTACTAAATTTTGATGCAATCAGGCTTTTCAAAAACGGTCGTTTTTAAGAATAAAAGTTTAAGTTGTTTAAGTCATTGGCGATTTCACAAATCTTAACGTGCTTTAAATCTCATTTTCTGAGATGATCCCTTAAGGAGGACGCCGTGAGCTACACATCTGAAAGTGAGAACACAGGAACATCAGAAATAACTATGCTAGGTTGTATCATTTCTGCAGTGGTGTCTTATAACTTAAACAAATCCATACTGTGGTGTATTCTACATTGCATTTTTTCGTGGCTTTATGTAATTTATTATGTTGTTGTTTATGAGTATGAGCTGATTTGATATGAGTTTAAGCAATAAGCTTGCTGTTAGCGTTCTGCGGAAGCGAACTGGCTCGAATATAGCCGACAGTTTTTCAAGACCTCCTATTTTCTCCAAAAAAAATGTTCCATGAGGTTATAAGAGATTTTGCAACATCCGTCGATAAAATCTAAAAATCGCCCTATTGTTACATGCATTAGAGCTTTCCAATACGTTGCAAATGAGTATACTTCAAATCAACACAAGCTGAATATTCGTTTTTAATATTTACCATTTGCCAATTTTTTTATTGGCGAGACTTCTTGTAATAATTTTTTTCGGCCTTGTTCAGCTTTCCATAAATCATAATTCGTTTGTAAATTAAGCCACATGTCGCTGCTGGTATTAAGACAAATTGAGAGACGAACCGCCATCTGTGGACTTATTCCCGTATGACAATTAATCAAATTTGACAAAGAAGCTCTCGTAATACCCAACAAATGAGCCGCATCTGTTACAGAAAGATCTGCACCATTTATAAGCGTATCTTTCACAGCTTCCCCCGGATGAGGGTGATTATGCATTAACATGTTCCTCCTTAATGATAGTCTTCATAATTTACCAATATTGCGTTAGTCTCTTCAAAACCAAAGGTTATCCTCCAATTTGCGTTTACTGTTATCGAATACAATCCCTTCATATTTCCTTGAAGCGCATGAAAATGATAACCAGGCAAGTTCATGTCTTTTGGCCTTACGGCACTATTTAGTAGCGCTAATTGTACCTGTAGCCTTTTAATATGCTTAGCCTGAACCCCTTTTGTATTTCCTAATTCAAAAAAGTCTCTAAGATATTTATGTTTCCAGGATTTAATCAAAAGTCACCTAAAGTCTGTATGCTGTCAATTTACAGTATACAGTTAATTTCAATTGAATGCAAATCCATCGGCCTAAACAGGATTAGTGATCCAGAACTCAACGTCCAGATCACTAAACCTAGTGTTATTTACTCTTTGCTGTCTTTAAATGTCCCCCTGTCTAATTGATCTAATATTCGCTCCGTTAGCCCAATAAGCTCGCATAGCATTTTTTGGGTACTATATTTAGTCTTTTTATAAAGTAGACTCAGATACTTTAAATGGTAGTCAATACGACTATGATCGTCTAAGATCTTCATATGGGTATTGATTTGCTCATTTAATAATGACAGGCATTCTGATAGACTTTTTAATTGAGACATGGCCTAACTCCTTTAAGTTGTAAGTTGGGTTGTCAAGTGGCGTGAGGGTGATTTGGACACCTTCACGCCGCGATTAAGTTCAAACTACTAGAACTTAAAAACAAGTATATATTAACACTAAAATTTAAGCAATATTTTACACTAAAAATTTAGTGTTGTTTTGGACTAATGTTATTTAAGAGTTTTGGCTAGGTCTTCTGTGGTTACCACACTTCTCTAAGTGCTTTTAGAAGTTTGTCATCTTCTATTTTCGTTGAAAGAATGAATAAAGCTTTTACTAGTCTTGTTTCACTTACTTTTTTAGGGCTGATTGCATTAACTCTATCTAGAGTGCTTTTTAGCATATTCATAACTTCAGGGTCTAATTTATAGCTTCTTGGATATTCTTTTAAACCTTGTTTTGTAACTCTTTCTTCATCTTTTTCGCTTTTATTTTGTTTGCTAAGTTTGCTGGGTTTTGCTCTGGCTTCAAATTTAGCCATTCTTGTAACTCCTCTGTTAATTGTTCGTAATCAATTACACCATTTGATTGTTTATCATAAATACGAATTGGCTCTCCTGTTATTCTTGATTGATTTAGGGATTCAGTTTTTCGTATCTTTGCTTTTAAAAGATTCTCTTTGAATGCATAAAGTTCTTTATCAACATACGCATTCGTTTGCTTGTTTCTCGAATCAAATAAATTCCTAATGATAAGATAAGGGTCATCTATACACTCCTTGACCTCTTTAATAGTTCCTATTAAATCTGCCATGCCGTCTAAGGCTCCCTTATCATAACTAACTGGAATTAACATTAAATCTGCCGCATAAATTGCATTAACTGTAATAACGCCTAAATTTGGAGGGCAATCGATAATAATATAGTCATATTTTAGTTTCCTTATATGATTATGTAGTATTTTTTCTCTATGTATTCTTGATGACACTTGCTCGGCGACTCTAGCGAACTGTATGGTGCTGTGAATTACTTTTAAGTTTTTTATTGTATTTTCATGAACTTTAGCGGGTATTATAGCGCGTATAGCATTAAACTTTGGATCTGAAAATAAATTTTTAATAGTACTTTGTACTTCGCCTTTAGGTTTATATAATTCTGAACTATGGGCTTGAGGATCTAAATCTATAAGTAATGTATGATTACCTCTTATGGCTAACTCGTAAGCTATATTGACAGCAATGGTTGACTTTCCAACTCCACCTTTTTGATTGATGACAGCAATTTTTTTCATAAAAGGCTATCCATTAAGAATAACTTTAGAACGAATATGGCTTGAGCTTCGTGTAAGAATTAATCCATTTTTTTCTTCAGAAACATTTGCTTCTGGATATACTGTCAAAACTTTTTTTAATTGAGAGAGAAGATGTAATTTAAACGTATATTTTCCCTGTTTAGTTTCGGCGTAATTAGCCCCAAATTGTTGTTGTAAGAGGGACCAGGGAATTTCAGATTTATTCTTAAGATAACTAAATCTGTGTGTTAACCAACAATATAAATCAAGAGCGACTGAAGATCCTTTTAATGTCTGCAATGCTCTCATATCAATAGGAACAGGGCTTTTAGTGATTTCGTCAAAGAAATCTTTTCCAAGAGTTACAGTTCCTGCTTCTGTTGAGTTTTTAATATCCCACCAAAGTTTATATTCTTTGCTTATATTGAAAGCAGCTCCGCCAGATAAAGAAACTCCTTTATAAATGCAACTAACAGACGAGCTAAGTAATCGGCACATTTGATCACGTAAACGTGATATCGTTCCCCATCTTCCACCAGTTGACAAAAGACCTAATTGGGACATGAATTGATTTAAGCCACATCCCAAAATCAGTTCGGGAGTTTTAGTGCGAACAGCTTCAGTTGTAATCCAACTAAGTATTAGTCTTGGATAAATTCCGTAAGGTAAACCAAGTTTAGGGTGTCCCATAATTACTAAGCTTGAATTTCCATTTGTGCGCTCGAAAGTAGAAAGATTGTATTGGTTTCTATGAGGCATGGTGGTTTGAACAAACACTTTCGCCATATATCCTAACGCCCCAACTTGAGAAGCTTCCTCATTTTCAATGGCTAAGGCATCCTCAATTAATTTTGTAACAGTTTTTTGTTTTAACATTACTACTCACTAAATCTACAGAATTCCTCTTATTGGATTCATTGTTTTTGATCTCTCACAGATTTCTTCAAGATAACTGTAAATTACATATGTCAATGTTATTTAAAATGCAAATTCAAGTGTATAAAGTAGCACATAAAAAAATTTTAATAAATACTAATTATTAAGTTTTAATTTCAATGCTTATTTTTCAAAATTAAAATAAGTTTTAAAGATAACATTAATAAAAGCAAATTTAGAATTTACGCATAATTGGGCGACCGAGCGCTCAAGTAGCAGTTATCCACAAAAGTTGTGGATAAAAAAAGTTATCCACGCATAATTGGGCGACCGATTTGAGAATATGTCACGCATAATTGGGCGACCATTTGCGCATAATTAGGCGACCACACCTTTATACCTGTAGTTCCTGTATTTTTAATACCTGTAGTTAAGGGCACCCCATCTGTGGATAAGTCGGCGGGTAAAGATTTCGCTATCCCCTGGGGCTTTGCCCCAGACCCCACCAAGGGGAAAAATCCCCTTGGAACCCCTGGGAACGGGAACCGCTGATTAGGGTGAAGTAATGGAGCAAAAACCGACATTGCTAAAACCAACTGTTGTAGCCTTTCAAAGCGTCTATAAAACGAAAGCCACGGCCGCAAGTGAGGGTTTTAATAAAACAGACAACCCAAAACACATCCAAACAAAAAAACGTCTAGAACCGCAAATTCTTAGCCTTTTAGTTAATTGAAAAACTTTTTTGTTCAGTGTGGTGTTTTCGGGGCGCGGTCGCCCAATTATGCGTAGCGTATGCGTAACCGCCCAAAGCGGAAGTCAGCTTTATGAGGTGTTAATTTGCGATACGATAGTTTGCCAGTCATAATCATTTGTCGATATAGCCGTTAGTGAAAACTAAACCGACAGCCGACTGCGTTGACAAGTCACCGTACCGCAACAGGGAAACATATCATGCCGTAAGCAAATGCCCTAGAGACCTGGGCGCATATTTTAGAACCCACGGCCGCACTGTTAAGAAATCAAGATATCACCCATCAAAAAACCGAGCATCGTTACAACACGTTGTCCACACGAGAGCGAGAAGAGCTGACCTCGTGGCTACCATCTCACCCGGGGCATCCACATACCCTCTAGAATCAAAAAAACCGCCCTGGCGCATTTATTGCTCGGTGATTATCATTGCCCTGCCGCTTTGGTGCTGATAAAACATACCTTGGACGCATTGAGGCTGTGGGCAAATTAATTAGGGCTATCAATTTTTAAGCTTATACCGTACTTCGTATTTGCCGTTTTTCATAACCACTTAAGAGCAAGCCATGTTAAGTACCTCTGGAGCGATTGAAGGCTTTGGTATTGCCTCTTCTTCTGGGTGGCAAAACGAATAAACCGCATAGATAACACATAACGCTAAGGCAACATGGACTAAAATTTCCCCTACGCCTTTGGAGCTTCCCCAGGTGACTTTGTAATCATTTTGCTCTTTGTCGTTCATCACCATTTTTCCACCCGCACGATATTCGCGCCCATCCTAATCTAAATACGCCATACAACACAATCCTCATTTCTGGTCTTCCAAATCGTGCGGGTTCTCGTTCAAGATTATTGAATGGCGCTTCACCATTTTTCAATGCCCCATATTTTTATTTTGATTAAATCGACCCCCCATTTTTAGAAACCAAAAGCCCAAGCGGTCATAAAATAATTGCAGGCTTCAATCACCCGTTGAACCATCAATGGTTACTGTGCACCCTTATTGGTCTTTGGCTTTTGTGTTTTAGCGATTCCTCTGCAGCAGCGTTGCATTTTGGGCTTATGATTTTAACAGGTCTTTATCTCAACGCGAGGATTGCTGTAGCAGAATTTTTAGCGGGCATAAAAAATCAATGCGGGTATTTGCTCTTCGATTTTATGGGCTGCTTGTCATTTCCCGCCCCTGGTTTGCCAATCATGGATTTTACGATCGTAGCTTTAGTTTTAAAAAGCAACCGCGTTCAGTCTCTTTACCATCCGGCCACAAAGCCAAAAAAGTTATTTCAAAAAGCATTGGGGTAACCCGAGGAATTTGGACGAAGTGTCCAGCATCGAACGATAGTGAGAGCGCACTTATGCGTTGACGATAGTCAACGCCATCCATTAGGTGACTTAATTAAATGACAGACTCAGGAATTTTTAATTTAAAATGACCGCCCGCCAAGGGAATCGCCACTTTTTGCCTCGTCTTTGCCAAGGCTTTCGTTTGGCCATAGGGATGCAAAGGCGGCACTGTTGGCCACTCTTGGCTAAATACCAGCTGCGGTACAAAACTCGCACGCTCAAAGTCCAGGGGCACATAAGACTGATGCGTCACCCTCTCCGCGCCTCTTTTGTCGCCTGGGTGATTTTGTAAGCAATGTCTCGCACCCTTCGATGATAGCCTGCTTAAAACGGCAGGTCGCATCAACATGAGTTTGTAAGTAGTAGGTGCAAAATTGGTAAGCACTTGTGATGACTTTTTTAAAAAGCGGGGTTGAGATTTTGGTTATCCCTAAACAGGGGTGGTCATTCCCAGCTTTAAATTTTATAGGGTAACTTTTACCCGTGTAGACTATCGTCAACGGCTTGAATTATGATAGGGCTATGAATAATGAACCTAAACTCCCTGGCGATTTATCGCTACTTTCCATTGCCGATTTAAAAGAACGGTGGTGCTATACCAAGGCGGGTATCCACAAGCTGGCGAGCGGGGAAGACTTTCCAAAACCGATAGCCAAGGTTAACAAAGGCAGGCTTAGTATTTTTACTAAAGAAGATATCGTGGCTTACGAAAAAGATAAACCGTGGCTGTTTAACCAAAGCTTAAAATTATCCAAGCAGCGGGGCTATTACTACCATCAGAATAATTAAAAAGTAGACTCCACATTAGAGTGTGGCACCATTTCTAGGTTGCCATACTGCGGTATTCACAACCTACTTTTTGTTGCATTCTTAGGAGAGCCTCGGCATTAAACCCACCCTGCGGATGCTTAAAAAGCCGCATTAGCCTAATAACTGAGTAAATAGACTCATAAAAAGAAAAGTACCCGCGTATAGACTTATCGTAAACGCACACCGGACGCTTGCGTCATCGGTGCACAAAAAACCTTTAAAATAAGGCTTTTTGTAACTTCTGGTCACTAAAAAATTAAAAAACACCTTCATGATGACAATCAGCGGCATTTTAAGTACAAATAGGAACATTTTTAGGACAATCAGCGGCATTTCAATTTATTAAAAATTAATTATTTGATAATCTTCGTTTTTTTATTTTTCGCCCGAAGTAAAAATGTCGCCGATCGTCTTAAAAATGCCGCCGCTTGTACCCGGGTGTCGCTGATTGTCCTAAAAATGTCCACGTATGTACTCAAAACCTTTAAATTTTTGCCGCCGTTTGTCCTTAAAATGCCACCGAATGCCACTGATTTTTTGAGTGTTTTTAGTTGCGCGAATAAAAATAATGCCCTTATTAATCTGCGGAACTCCCAATGATGAACCGGATAAGCTTGCTATAAAAATAGGCGTTTAAGCTATTGGTCCAAGAAGAGAAAGATGTAAAAATAAGCTAAAAAGCTTGTTCTATGCCATCAGTCAATTTTCGTAATGGAAATTGATTGCGTATTTCAAAGCCAACCTGGTAATAGTTTTTTTACTCATTTCGCAAAAGCATCCGATATTGAGCCTATTTTCGAATGGGCTATGGGTAAGAAAATGGAGACAATACGGATCTTGTTTCGAGACTTTATTTGTGAAGCCATGGACAATCAGTGTGTTTTAAAAAGGCGGGGTCTTATTTGCTTTTGTTTTTTATACCTCATTGAGTCAGTGGTATTATTCGTTTTAGCTGAAAGCCTTTTTTTGCACATTCCGGCTAAAACCAAAGCGGTTAGTCTAAGACCTCCAACGCATTTTTTAATAAAAGTTGGCAGAAATTTTAAAAACAAAATGGCAGCTTTTTTTGGTTAAAAATATAAAGTTAGCTGATAAGTCGTTTACGCTTGTATACAAACGTGTTACGCCGTCACGCGCCTGTATTACAATTGTATTACAAATATTGCTCTCCAATGCATTGATTTTTAAGATGTTTACGAGTGTCATACAAGTTGTATTACACTTGTATGACAGTGTATTTTTTTTGTATTACAAGGTACTTTAAAAAATTAGCATGAAAATTTCAAAAAATCCTATTAAAATAGATGATTACGTGATGTAATACAACGGTGCGTCCGGTGTGCAGGACTACTATCTAGTGATATGCTTTAGTGCGTTATTTTTAAAATATTTTTACTGAATTATTAGGCTAATGCGGCCCTTTAGGCATATAGTGGGGCGGGTTGAATGCCGAGGGACCCCTAAGAATGCAACAGAAAACAGCAGCCATTTTTTATTAAAATTCACATCAATGTTTACGAGTAAATTGCGGATATTTAATTATGACGAGACGACCTGTAAGGGATCGTCACCGGAAAGAAAAATTATTTGCAGATTGAATGGGTACTTTAATAATTTTCTTAGTGATAGTGCTTATAGGATAGCGTTGTTATATTGCGTAAAATTGATCTTGTACAAAAACTTGCTTTATTGAAAAATAAATGAGACTATGATTTTATAAGCTTTTTGCTATATCTTTAAAGGAGTGCCTTTATGCAAGCAGAAGAGGATCGCCGCAAGGAAAGCATACATTTTAGTTTTCAGAGAAGTTCGGAAAAATTGGGAGATTTTGTACATCAGGATACAGTAGAGAATAAAGTATCCGGAGATCATCAATATCATCTTATGCAGGAATGGCAGAATGAGTGTCGACCTTTATTACAGAGAATTGATGAATTAACTGAAAAAATGCCAAAATTTAACAAAGGGACTAAAGAAAAAGAGGAACAAAAGAACCTAAAAACAACAATAGATAATTTAGTTGTTATAGTATATCATCTTGAGGCAAATAATACGGGAGATTTTCCGCGAGAATGGTTAAAGGGGACAACTGATCACATAGGAAAAGTCGCTCTGGATTATTTAGGTGATAGTACTTATGCAAGTCTAAATAAAAAAATGGCGGGTGAGCAATTATCTGCTAATGAAGAAGTGCTCTCAAATCAAGCAAAAGATGGAATCAAAGCTATTATTCTTTCGCATTTCACAACGACTGTCAGTGATGAAAGAGAGAGTACAATAAAAGTAATGGGTTCTGACAAATTTATTGAAGATTTAAAACAAATTACTGTACGTACTACAAAGGAAGCTGAGTTATTGGATTTTGTTATAAAGCTTGCTCAAGAAAGCAGAGGCATTTTAGAAGGGAGAAAAGCTCTGTCATCATTTAAACCCTCGGCTTAATTTAATTCTACAAGGAGAATACTATGCCAGCACATGAAAAACATGCTATTGAAGAGATTCAATATCCGGAAGGCCGTCAAGCAAATCTTGTAAACCAATATGTTTTATTTAGAAATAACTTTCTAGCCATGGAGGTTGGTAATGATGCGCTAAGAGGTGTATCGTTTATTGCCCTTCGAGCTACATTATTAGATATAGTGAAAAATGATTGGGTAAGAGCTAACCTGCCAAATGCTATGCAGGAATTGAGGTTTGTTATAGAAATTGGAGAGGGCTTACCACATTTACCAAATTTACCAAATCCCGATGAACAAGTCAGAGGACTGAGGGATGCGTACACTGACTTGCTAGCCTATAGCAAGCAAGGCATTTGGAATTATTTTCAAACAAATGTTGCTGCCCTCGGAAAAACAGTAACAGAAGGAGCAGCTGGTATACTAACCTGGGTACAAAATTGGTGGCGTGGGGGTGAAGTGGCACCAGCTGAAAGACCGCGACAATAGAAATTTCTGTCGAGATAAGTGTGTAAATAGCTCTACAAGCTCTCATGGAGATTCTAAGCTAGGCAAAAAAGATTTAGAGATTAAAATGCTTTTAGATAAAAAAGTATTAGAGCTGTCTCTTGCTAAAATCATGGATGTTTCGCGCTCCGCGCTGCTTTATTTCATTAGTTCTCGTAAATTGCTTTGATTTTTTTTAAATTGCGTTTTTGGACTGATATAAAATCCTATGGAACTTTAGAGTCGTTTATTGATTAGCCATCCAAGCTAAATAGAAGAAAGTAAAAAAGGCAAATAAGGCCTTGTGACCTTCACCCCCCCC
>MWWK01000126.1_pt1 | contig 13029 bp, 11 predicted proteins | sample 1047241 | NCBI WGS metagenome assembly MWWK01 (sample SAMN06349964, study PRJNA376086) | soil metagenome | isolation source: BG12-3 sample Antarctic (ecotone) soil | place: Antarctica | reverse complement strand
ATAACTGCATTTGATTGATAAAATCAAAGAACGGAAGCGGGTAACTTGTTGAGGGCTGCCCGCTTTTTCTTTTCAGACTGAAGTTATAGAAACTCCCGCTATTTGTCAAAGGAAATTTAGTTGAAGTGTGCAGATTTGGGCTTAAAATTTGCGTAAAATTCGCGTAAAACATTAAAACGATTTGTCTTAAAACTGCGAAAAATAAGTAATATTTAAAAACCTTATTCGCTAGAGATTTCTACGACGGTACCAAGTTTCAAACTCTAAATAATCCGCTTCACTAATTAAATGCGGCGACCGCTTGCCTTGTTGAGTTGATTTTAAGTTTCCCTCGTTAATATATTCGGTAATTCGTTTCTTGCTTAATATCTTTCCGGCAATCGGCTCTAGTCGCTGTGCAACCTGTTCCGTTGTCATTCTTTTATCAGATGCCGTTGTTTCGAGCGTTTGAGGCGGTTTGGCTGGCTTTCCCGCGTCCGGCTTAGATAGCTGCGGTTTGACTGTCTGCGGCGTGGTATTACGCTCGTAGAGTAGCAAATCGGACGGATAACATCCCAAGTTCTCGCAAAGTTTCTCCAGCACCTTAAAAGAAATTCCTTCACCTTTGCCGCTCGCTATTTTATGCAAGGTTGGATAGGTAATGTCAGTTTCTTTATGGAGTCGAAAAATAGACTTCCCTTGCTTTTCCAACAAATCTTTTAGTTTGACTGTAATCACGCTCGAAATCATACACCAAGTATCGCATAAATCTAAATATAAAGTCAACAATATATAAATCACTCTTTATATTAAGTCTATTTCTTTATATAAATTTGAATTTATGTTTATTTCTCGTATTATATTGTTGACTTTATATAAAGACTTCTTTATAATTTAATTCAAGTTAAGCAATTAACGAATCTTAAATTAAGGACGGTAAAAACAAAATGTTTATATTAAAAGGAATTTCGCAGTTAGAAAAAGCAATCGCAAAGGCGAAAAAGATTCGCCCGCGTGTCGAATTCGATTGCTTCGGACGTTATCGCGTGAGTGGCAGCAGAGGCGGTTTCTACACCGTGATATGCCGACGTTCAGATAATAATTACAAGCTTGTCGAGTGCAGCTGCAAGGCTTCGGAAAGAGGGCTTGTGTGCTTCCACAGCGTTGCGGCTTTGAGTTTGCACGTCGGATTAGCACGGCAACGGCAAACGGCATAAAAATATCTCTTGAAAGTTTCCCCGCGTTTTCTTTTATATTTTTCATTTGCGCGGGTGCGGGCGGGCTGCCTTGAATCGGAGCAGAGGCAGCCACGCCCGAATTGGACGTTTCGCGGAGTTCGGACAAAAACCGCGCTAAATAAAATGACAGAATTTCAGAACGACCAAACGAACGGCACATTTGAACGCTACGAAAAAATCGAAGAGCAACTAAAACGAATCGTCGACCGATTAGAGAGAATCGCCGACGCATTAGAATTATTAGCGTCTGCCGTTCAACCGCAATTCAAAGACCGCGACGCGACAATAAACGTGCAGGCAGTTTGCCGCGAAGCATAAATAAAAAACAAACCGGGCGCGGGCGGGAACCCGCGCAAACCTGGAGACAAAAATGAGAGAACCGACCCGACGAGATTTTATTTACTGGAACCAACGCGGAAGCGACGAAGGTTTGAACGACAAACCGCCGTATGATTTTAACCGCTTTCCCCGACACCACAAAGAACTCGAAGCCGAATATAAACGCGCCTACAAGCTCGGCAAACAATATGCCGAAGCAATAAAGGAAGAAACAAAATGTTAAAAAAAACCGAGCGCGCCGAACATTTTTGAGAGACGGCGGCGCGTTCAATCTATAAGGAGATTTTAAGATGAAAAATATACCACTAGACAAATTGGAAATGCCAGATAACACACGAGAAATTAGCAATATCAGGCAATCAAATCTTGGTAAGGAATATCTGGTTTTGCAGATGCTGACGAACTCTCTTGAACATCAGGGCATTTTCAAAAATGATTTCCTAATCGTCAACACTGATGCCAAATTCAAAGAAGATGTTTTGTCGGCATTTCAAACGCCTGCCGGCGTAACACTCGGATACGCTTATGAAAATTTTGACGATACGGCTATCCACAATCAAAACGGAAAACTAATGCGTTTCCCTGCTAAGAATGTGAAACATATCGGCGTTGTCTGTCGCATCGAAAGAGATTTCTAAAACTCTGCAAATTTGCAGAGTTAAAGCCGTGAGCGTCAAACCTTGCGGCAAACGGCAGCTAATTATATGGGTATGCCAATCGAGTTAAATTTAAAACAGATGTTTTAAATTTAACCCGTCAGAGTTAAATTTAAAGATGACTTTAAATTTTCAACAACTGTTGAAAATTTGACCCGTCAGAGTCAAATCTTTCTCAGATGAGAAAATTTTGACTTACTCCGAATACCTAAAAATCAGAAGCCAGATTCCGGCTTCTGATTCTACATCTTTCGTTAGCGTGTCTTAAAGCCTCTTAGACGTTTTGAGAAAATCCTATTGAGACATTATTTAAGACACGGGTTCGGGAGCGTCCTAGTGAGTATAGTTCGTGAGACGCTCTCCGCACTTCACTTCTGTTGCACTTAAGTGCAACAGATAATTTGTCGCTTCTGTCGCATTTAAGTGCGACAGATAATTTGTCGTTTGGTTTTATATGGATTATGCGGAACAGGTCAAGACCGGCACCAATGGTGCCGATTTCACATTTACCAAATACAGAAACCTAAAACGCAAACCGCCAAAGGTTGAAACTGATTAATCAAACGAATTCAGAACTTATTCCACGCGCATAGGCTCGACGGACTTTTAATAGTCCACGAAAATTTAACGCCGCAACCAACCCGCACGCACATAGGCTTGGCGTTAATTACCATCTGCATAACTTAAAATATGCAATTCAACCCACCCGCGTATAGGCGTGACATTTTCGTGTACTTTTAAAAGTACACGAACAACATTCAACCCACCCGCGTATAGGCGTGTCGTTTTTGTGTCTATAGACACAAAATGGTAGTTGATTCAACCCACCCGCGTATAGGCGTGTCACTTGATAAACACTGCAGTTTGTCGCTTTTTTGCCGCGTATGTCCGCCGTGTGATTGCCTGTGAGCGCGTTTTGTATGTGAAGGCTTATGTTGGTATGGCTTGTAAAGGAAAAAGCCGTGGGTTTTTTACGTCACGGCTTTTTATTTGGCGAGGGGTGATTTTGTGGCGGATATTATGCGGTTTTAGGCGGGTTTGTCGGTCGGTAGGATGCTGTTAAAGATGCGGTCGGCAAGTTTGTTTGATTGCACACCCGCCCGCGCACGCTGGCGAATCTCGTCATTCAGCTCCGTCCGGGATATTTTCACAATGTCGTCCGGTGTCGGCTGATGAAAATAATGCGGATAATCGCGGAGTATTTTTGTGATTGCTTTATCAGAATCAAGTACTCCCGACGCAATCAATTTGCGAAAGATGCGCACAACCTCTTTTTCGTGTTCGGGTTTGATTATTGTTTCGTCATTCATTTCATCTACCTCCGTTCATAGCCAGAGATGCCGGAACGACTTTGACGTTTCGCGCCTGTGCCAAAAGCGATTCGATAGAACGTCGGCGTTCGGCGATTTCTAATTTTGTCTGACGGAGATTTTCGCTGGCGTTTGAGACCTCGCCGGATGCGATGTTGAATTGCACCTGCAAATCATTGATTTTCTTTTGCATCGCCGGGATAGGTTCGGCGAGTTTGGCAACCACGGATTGGAGCTCCGGTAATCGCTCTTCATCGCGCAGCAAATAAAGGCGCTGGAGTCTGATTTGCGCCGATAAAATTTCAATCGGTAAATCGTTACGGCGGTGTGCCAAGCCGATTAACGCCGCGCTGTCGGCATCGTTTGCGGCATCGCTCATCCGTTTAGACAAGTCTGCGTGCTCGGTTTCAAGGCGCGCCAATGTTTCGGTCGTGCCTTCTATTTCGGTCAAAGTCTGTATCATGTTTTCGGTCATATTATTATTTTCCTCGGCTTTTCTGCCATTGTTTAATTGAGTTTATGAGTGTGTCTACATACTAAAGAATTTAGCGGCTTTCACGCCGTCGTTCGCGCACCAAAGCGCCAAAGCCAGCGCCAAAACAAGGTCGTCGTGCGAATTTTCGCGCCAATCCGCGCCCGCGCCGTAGGTGTCATTCCCTGCATTGCTAATCTTTGCTTTGAAGTTTTGCAGCTCCGCGATTAGTGTGTCTGCAAGGGGAAGTTTTTTAGAAATTTTTAATTTACCGGACTGCAATGCAATCGCGGTATTTGCCACTAGAATACGTTTCGGGACTCGCCGCACGGCGCCGTCCCGCGTAACGTCCGTCCCGCCCGTGATATAAATCGGAATCAAGTGCGCTTTCATCTGCGCACGCCTGAACAAATCCGCAATCGGCATTCCGACGCCAGTCGAGTCGATGGCTAAAAAAGTCGGGTCTCGGACGTTTTTCGTCAACTGCGGATTGTTGACTATCTTGACGCAATCTTCAACAATTTGCGGATAGCTCGTGCGTAATTCCCAACGTTTAAGATATTTGCAATCGAAGGTGTAATCTTTTGGCGTGTTGCCGCGCCGCTCCAGTATGACGAGCGCGGAATAATCCGAAACTTGCCCTAAATCCAAGCCGCAAAAATGCGATGGCTCCTTTGAGTTTAAATATGTCGCTCGCGCCAAATCTCCGGCGGATTCAAAAAAATTCATATTAATCTCCATCAAAATAAAAAGGTTCGAGTGTGTCAGATAACGTCGACTGCACCTCGTCAAAACTAAAAACACTATCGGAATTTTCGACAAATTCACACTCGAATTCCTGACGAAACCAAAAGTCGGGCATCGCCTCTTTTTCCTTCAAAAGCCATTCGGGAGCAATGCGCGGGCACTCTCGCGCCGTGATGCGCGTCCTATTCCAATCCGCTCCGCCCTCGCTCCAAACATCGTGAAAAAAGCCGCGCTTGCCGCGTGGCGTCGAAAGCAGAATAATGCGTCCGCCGCTCACGGCTAACATCGGTTTAATGGCGAAAAACAGCGAATCTTCGCAAGTCGCCGCTTCGTCGCAAATAAGTAAAGCGACATTACTAAAACCGCGAATTGTCTGCTCCGAGCCGGGCAGCGCGATGATTCGCGAGCCGTTCGATAGTTCTAAACGAAGTGCCGACTCTTCGATTGGTTTTGGCATCGCGGGCGATTCCAGAGCGGTATAAATGTCCTTTATTTTTCGGAATAATTCCGTACTTTGCCGCAGGCTTGGACTTAACAACAAGACAAGCGAATTCGGCGTGTAAATGGCTTCGTGAACAGCTAGAACCGCGCTAATTGTTGACTTGCCAGACTGCCGCGAGCAATTCAAAATCAGTTGTTTGGCATCGCTTCGGAGCAAGTCGCTTTGCCAGTTGTCCGGCGTAATCCCGCCGCGCCGCGCCATTAAACACGGGTCGAAGCGTTCGCGTTCAAAGCGATGTTTGATAACGCTATTCGCTATCGAATCCATTGGCGAGTTGTTTGTCAACGAATAGTTTGGTTTCATACAAAAACTCCTCTTCGGTTAACCCGGCATCGGCAGCGATAGCGCGCCAGTCCTGAACCGATACGTCCAAGTCAATTGCTTGCGTCGGCTTGCCTGCTATGCGGTCGAAAATCTCTTTAACCGCCCACGATTCGCCTTCGACAATCGCGCAATAGAGAAGGCGTGCATTAACGGCGTCGAGATTCGTTATCTTTGAAATGCCTTCGCAAAAGTCGGTGATTGATTTTGCATTCTGAATCTTGTCGGGCGCGATATTCTCCAGCATCTTGGCAAGGCGGTTTTTTACGTCAAGCGCGCCAACCGGTCTTCCGTTCGGGTTTGGCACATCGCCTTCTTTGAACATCTGAAGATTTTTCTTCGAGTTCGGGTGTTGACCGCGTCCGTATTGCTCCGGTTCATTTCTCATTTGTTTCTCATTTTTTGTCATAATTTTGATTTAATGCATCGCTTGTGAGCGCGTTTCATCGCCGAAGCCTTGTCGTGCTATGTCTTTTCAAACGCTCCAAGCCACGCTTCGCAGGTTTTCCGGCTGTCTGCATATTCTTTCGGCTTCGCCTTCCGATTCGCCGTTATAAATGGCAATCGCTTTTTGTTCGTCGAGTATCGTTTCAAAATCTCGTTTCAAAGATTCATCATTCAAAACGGTTTCGAGTTTTGCATTGTATCGGTCAACAAAATTATTGAATTGATTTATTTCGGCTTGCTGTTCAATCAAAAAATCTGCAAGGTCATAGCCGTTTGCTTTCTGCTCAATTGTGGCGCGGTTTTCTATCAAGTTTGATACTTTGATAGTCGAGCCTTGTGTTCGTGCTTCTGACGCGATGCCTTGCCAAAGGTCGAAGCCGTCCGCGTCCGGGTAAAGAATAATTTGCCGTGTGCCAAGTCGTTTGAGCCGTTCGGGTTTCAACCAAGATTTTGAATTGCAGGCAAGCCAAAGTAAATCGGGAATACAAAGCGATGCGATGATTGCACTTTTTTCAGATTCGACAATGCAAATTGTTTTGTCTGGATATTTCGCCAAAAGATGCTCGCCGAAAAAGATTTGTTTATATTGAAAATCTGTTTTGAGTTTCAGTTTTGCGGGTAACGATGATGTATCACAATCGCCTTTGAGCCGTTTTCCGGTGCACCGGTTGAATCTGATAAGTTTTGCTCTGCAAACGCGGTTCAACCTATCAATACTTGGAAAGCAGCAATAATCTTGATAACTTCCGACGAAATACATCTTCAAAATATCTTGGATTTCGTCGCTGCAATCTGGGAAAAGGTTAAAGAGAAACTGCACAAAGGCGTTTCGGTTGTAATTGCCAAGTGTCTTTTTGAGATGTTCCGGCGGAATGACATCAAAAGATTTTGGCTTGATTATTTCGGCGCGAACTTTTACGAACTTTGAGACAGTCGGATTGTCGGCATAGAATTCCTTCGGCTTTTTGTGATAACCGCATTTTGATTCACGGTTGCAGCGTCCGACATCATCAGATAAATAATTGCCGTCATCGCCAACGTAACGGACAAAGCAATGCCGGGAGCCGCACGTCGGGCAAGTGTGCCGTGATTTCGTTCCGCGATATTTTTCAAGTTGAATCATAATTTGCCTTCACATCCTTCACACTTCAAAATTTGCCTTCACATTGCCTTCACATCCTTCACATTGCCTTCACGGTGTAAGCCTTTTATTATCAATAAATAACAATATGCCTGTGAAGGATGTGAAGGATGTGACTCAAATTCCAGTAAAATCCCCTATGTCTGTTTTCCAAATGATTTACCCCCTTTTTGCCTTCACATCCTTCACAGTTTGAATAAATACTTTGTTTTCAATGGTTTGAAGTGTGAAGGCAAGTGTTTTTTGCCTTCACATTGCCTTCACATCCTTCACACTTCAAAAACTTGACCTGAGTCCAAACCCAATCCAAAGATTGCCGTCGCGTGTATGTATGACGCTGTGTTGTTTTTCTTCCAGTGCGGACTTGAAACTCCGAGTGCCGAGCGGATAATAACCGTTCTCGCCCGACCAATCTTTATAGTCAATATAAGCGGTTGATGATTTCACGGTTCTGGCTTCCCCCGCTGTTGTTCGCTGTTCCAACCATTGCCCAACCGTGTCGGATTCTTGTTTGTAATTATCAGTGGCATTGATAACGGCTTTCGGCAGCGGTTTAAGTCCTTCCTTCTGCCAAAGTCGTAAGCCTTCCATCGCCCAATTCAAGATGCCGGAAAGTTCCCCCTTTAAGGTTTCTTCGAGGTTTTTTTCTTCGCGTCCTTCAAAGTTTTGAGTAAAAGGAATAAGAACGATTCGCCGCCAAATGCCGAAGTCCGTTTGCGTTATCACAGGTTTGTGATTCGTCGCAAGAAACAATTTGAATTGCGGGAAGTATTCAAAAAATTCTTTATGAAGAAACCGACAAGTAATTTTATCGCCGCCCGTAACCTGTTTAATCAAAGGTTCGTTTAATTTTTTATCGGCTGCCGATTCAATCATTGAAACGAATCGCTTGCCTTTGAGCATTGCCAAATCGTTTGTTTGCTCGCTTTGTTTATCGGCATCGAAAGTTTTGAAACTCGCGCTCCCAGCGTAATCGCCAGCCAACGCTTGAATCGTATTTACGAATACGGTTTTGCCGTTTTTACCGAAACCGTAACCGATAAACATTTTCTGTTCGCTGGTGTCGCCCGTCAGCGAGTACCCGACAACTTTTTGAATAAACCGAATCAAGTCGGCATCGCCGTTAAAGATTTCGTTTAAGAACTGCTCCCAGCGCGAACACTTTGCCGTTTCATCGTAATGCGCACCGAGCCGGCGCGTTATGTAGTCGCCGCGCCGGGCTTCGTAAAAATTGCCGTCCGATAAATTTAATGTTCCGTTTTGAGTTGACGCGAGATATTTTTCGGTGTCGTATTGGTCAATGGTAGTTGCGAATTTTGGAAGCCATTGCGCTGCTTGTTTAATGTCTTTGCGACTGCGCACGTTTTCGCACCTGACCAAGTAATTCAAAATTCTTACTTTGTCATTTATCTGGCTGGTTTCCGCGCCAACCGCAACACTTTGCCGGTGGCGAACGATAGACAGAATGTCCGCATCGATTTTGCTGTTCTTGTCGGCTTCCCAAATTATTCCGTTCCAGCGAAGCCATTGGTTATTCGTTATGTTATGGCGGTATTCGCTGCCGTGTTCAAATTCAAAACATTCGGCGTTCCCTGTGTCGGTCAATGGCGCGTTAGACATAAAATCTTCCACGTCTTCATTTGCAAAATCGGTTGCGCTTTGTTCGTCAAGTACCTCAAATTCTGCGCGGATTGCATCGGCGTCAATTGCGACAACCGACGAATTTTCTTGCTTTTTTTCTTGGGTTTGTGGTATATTTGTCATACAGTTCGATATCTCCTATTTGAATTGTTAATTGTTCGTTTAGTGGTTTTTTGGCAGCGTTTACAGCGCTGCCTTTTCTTTTTTTATGCCGCGCACGCGCACGCCTCGCGCTTTGTTGCGTCGGCTTCTGCGCTGATTGAAATGCTTTGGTTTGGAGCGGTAAATTAAATCCGTTTGTAAGGCAATAGGATTTTCCGGCTAGAAGTTCGGACGTTGATTTTTGCGGTGTGCTGGCAAGCATAATTTTTGAAAATTGGGAAAGGTATCAATCGCTTGCCAAAATTGATACCTTTCGTAATCCGACGCGGCGCATCAGGATGTAAAAAACTCTTTATTTAGCATAAGTTAAGAAAAACTTAATACAAAACGTTTGCATTTCGTAAATAACTTATGTAAAAATCACAAACGCAGTAGCTGGCAAGCAATAACTGCATTTGATTGATAAAATCAAAGAACGGAAGCGGGTAACTTGTTGAGGGCTGCCCGCTTTTTCTTTTCAGACTGAAGTTATAGAAACTCCCGCTATTTGTCAAAGGAAATTTAGTTGAAGTGTGCAGATTTGGGCTTAAAATTTGCGTAAAATTCGCGTAAAACATTAAAACGATTTGTCTTAAAACTGCGAAAAATAAGTAATATTTAAAAACCTTATTCGCTAGAGATTTCTACGACGGTACCAAGTTTCAAACTCTAAATAATCCGCTTCACTAATTAAATGCGGCGACCGCTTGCCTTGTTGAGTTGATTTTAAGTTTCCCTCGTTAATATATTCGGTAATTCGTTTCTTGCTTAATATCTTTCCGGCAATCGGCTCTAGTCGCTGTGCAACCTGTTCCGTTGTCATTCTTTTATCAGATGCCGTTGTTTCGAGCGTTTGAGGCGGTTTGGCTGGCTTTCCCGCGTCCGGCTTAGATAGCTGCGGTTTGACTGTCTGCGGCGTGGTATTACGCTCGTAGAGTAGCAAATCGGACGGATAACATCCCAAGTTCTCGCAAAGTTTCTCCAGCACCTTAAAAGAAATTCCTTCACCTTTGCCGCTCGCTATTTTATGCAAGGTTGGATAGGTAATGTCAGTTTCTTTATGGAGTCGAAAAATAGACTTCCCTTGCTTTTCCAACAAATCTTTTAGTTTGACTGTAATCACGCTCGAAATCATACACCAAGTATCGCATAAATCTAAATATAAAGTCAACAATATATAAATCACTCTTTATATTAAGTCTATTTCTTTATATAAATTTGAATTTATGTTTATTTCTCGTATTATATTGTTGACTTTATATAAAGACTTCTTTATAATTTAATTCAAGTTAAGCAATTAACGAATCTTAAATTAAGGACGGTAAAAACAAAATGTTTATATTAAAAGGAATTTCGCAGTTAGAAAAAGCAATCGCAAAGGCGAAAAAGATTCGCCCGCGTGTCGAATTCGATTGCTTCGGACGTTATCGCGTGAGTGGCAGCAGAGGCGGTTTCTACACCGTGATATGCCGACGTTCAGATAATAATTACAAGCTTGTCGAGTGCAGCTGCAAGGCTTCGGAAAGAGGGCTTGTGTGCTTCCACAGCGTTGCGGCTTTGAGTTTGCACGTCGGATTAGCACGGCAACGGCAAACGGCATAAAAATATCTCTTGAAAGTTTCCCCGCGTTTTCTTTTATATTTTTCATTTGCGCGGGTGCGGGCGGGCTGCCTTGAATCGGAGCAGAGGCAGCCACGCCCGAATTGGACGTTTCGCGGAGTTCGGACAAAAACCGCGCTAAATAAAATGACAGAATTTCAGAACGACCAAACGAACGGCACATTTGAACGCTACGAAAAAATCGAAGAGCAACTAAAACGAATCGTCGACCGATTAGAGAGAATCGCCGACGCATTAGAATTATTAGCGTCTGCCGTTCAACCGCAATTCAAAGACCGCGACGCGACAATAAACGTGCAGGCAGTTTGCCGCGAAGCATAAATAAAAAACAAACCGGGCGCGGGCGGGAACCCGCGCAAACCTGGAGACAAAAATGAGAGAACCGACCCGACGAGATTTTATTTACTGGAACCAACGCGGAAGCGACGAAGGTTTGAACGACAAACCGCCGTATGATTTTAACCGCTTTCCCCGACACCACAAAGAACTCGAAGCCGAATATAAACGCGCCTACAAGCTCGGCAAACAATATGCCGAAGCAATAAAGGAAGAAACAAAATGTTAAAAAAAACCGAGCGCGCCGAACATTTTTGAGAGACGGCGGCGCGTTCAATCTATAAGGAGATTTTAAGATGAAAAATATACCACTAGACAAATTGGAAATGCCAGATAACACACGAGAAATTAGCAATATCAGGCAATCAAATCTTGGTAAGGAATATCTGGTTTTGCAGATGCTGACGAACTCTCTTGAACATCAGGGCATTTTCAAAAATGATTTCCTAATCGTCAACACTGATGCCAAATTCAAAGAAGATGTTTTGTCGGCATTTCAAACGCCTGCCGGCGTAACACTCGGATACGCTTATGAAAATTTTGACGATACGGCTATCCACAATCAAAACGGAAAACTAATGCGTTTCCCTGCTAAGAATGTGAAACATATCGGCGTTGTCTGTCGCATCGAAAGAGATTTCTAAAACTCTGCAAATTTGCAGAGTTAAAGCCGTGAGCGTCAAACCTTGCGGCAAACGGCAGCTAATTATATGGGTATGCCAATCGAGTTAAATTTAAAACAGATGTTTTAAATTTAACCCGTCAGAGTTAAATTTAAAGATGACTTTAAATTTTCAACAACTGTTGAAAATTTGACCCGTCAGAGTCAAATCTTTCTCAGATGAGAAAATTTTGACTTACTCCGAATACCTAAAAATCAGAAGCCAGATTCCGGCTTCTGATTCTACATCTTTCGTTAGCGTGTCTTAAAGCCTCTTAGACGTTTTGAGAAAATCCTATTGAGACATTATTTAAGACACGGGTTCGGGAGCGTCCTAGTGAGTATAGTTCGTGAGACGCTCTCCGCACTTCACTTCTGTTGCACTTAAGTGCAACAGATAATTTGTCGCTTCTGTCGCATTTAAGTGCGACAGATAATTTGTCGTTTGGTTTTATATGGATTATGCGGAACAGGTCAAGACCGGCACCAATGGTGCCGATTTCACATTTACCAAATACAGAAACCTAAAACGCAAACCGCCAAAGGTTGAAACTGATTAATCAAACGAATTCAGAACTTATTCCACGCGCATAGGCTCGACGGACTTTTAATAGTCCACGAAAATTTAACGCCGCAACCAACCCGCACGCACATAGGCTTGGCGTTAATTACCATCTGCATAACTTAAAATATGCAATTCAACCCACCCGCGTATAGGCGTGACATTTTCGTGTACTTTTAAAAGTACACGAACAACATTCAACCCACCCGCGTATAGGCGTGTCGTTTTTGTGTCTATAGACACAAAATGGTAGTTGATTCAACCCACCCGCGTATAGGCGTGTCACTTGATAAACACTGCAGTTTGTCGCTTTTTTGCCGCGTATGTCCGCCGTGTGATTGCCTGTGAGCGCGTTTTGTATGTGAAGGCTTATGTTGGTATGGCTTGTAAAGGAAAAAGCCGTGGGTTTTTTACGTCACGGCTTTTTATTTGGCGAGGGGTGATTTTGTGGCGGATATTATGCGGTTTTAGGCGGGTTTGTCGGTCGGTAGGATGCTGTTAAAGATGCGGTCGGCAAGTTTGTTTGATTGCACACCCGCCCGCGCACGCTGGCGAATCTCGTCATTCAGCTCCGTCCGGGATATTTTCACAATGTCGTCCGGTGTCGGCTGATGAAAATAATGCGGATAATCGCGGAGTATTTTTGTGATTGCTTTATCAGAATCAAGTACTCCCGACGCAATCAATTTGCGAAAGATGCGCACAACCTCTTTTTCGTGTTCGGGTTTGATTATTGTTTCGTCATTCATTTCATCTACCTCCGTTCATAGCCAGAGATGCCGGAACGACTTTGACGTTTCGCGCCTGTGCCAAAAGCGATTCGATAGAACGTCGGCGTTCGGCGATTTCTAATTTTGTCTGACGGAGATTTTCGCTGGCGTTTGAGACCTCGCCGGATGCGATGTTGAATTGCACC
>MWWK01000125.1_pt1 | contig 13121 bp, 23 predicted proteins | sample 1047241 | NCBI WGS metagenome assembly MWWK01 (sample SAMN06349964, study PRJNA376086) | soil metagenome | isolation source: BG12-3 sample Antarctic (ecotone) soil | place: Antarctica | reverse complement strand
AATCGGTGCGACCGCACGCGGGGCATGGTCTTTTGCGGGTGACGCGCACGAGCGGCGCGCGGTAAGTTGTCGGGGAAAAGGCTTGAAAGGATTGGTGGCTGTGGTATGATTTATTCATGTGAGATGTGACCTCACTATCTGCGCCTGTGCGCTTGTTAGTAAGCCGTTTCGGTGCTTGTCACACCGGGCGGCTTTTCAATTTCATCTTGAACGGCGACGCGCGCCGTCCGGTAAAAAGTCTTCGTACAATTCATCTGGACGCACGACGACGCGCCGCAAGAAGTCATCTAGCGAAGCTTGCGGAATCAGATATTGTCTGCCGGGTTTGATTGTCGGCGCGATCTCGCCGCCTCGGACAAGGTTGCGGACGTGCTGCGTAGAGACGTTCAACTCACGCGCAACATCGGAGACTTTTTGGTAGTTAGAGGATGACGCAGAATCGTCTTTCGAGTTCGTCATTACGCCGCTTCTTTCATCGGGCGGAAGTGCTGTTGCTTGAACGCTTCAATGTGGCTCATTGCATAAGCCACACGACGCCCGAGTTTGTAGTAATTGATTTGCTCGCGTGAGCGCAGAAGGCGCAACGTGGAAGGCGAGAGCGAGAGAAGATTAGCCGCTTCTTCCTCTGTCAGAAGAGGGTCGCGGGCTGCTGTAGAATCGAAACTCATACGCAATTCCTTTCAAAAGGTCTTGCGTCGAGAGCGGGCAGGTCTTAATATCAATACAAAGCCGCCCCTCAACGCGGTGAATCAAAACATCGGGTGCGCTCTATCTTTTCCGGGACGGGCGCACTCTTTGTTTTTCTATCCAAGTCCATGACGGTTATTATCTTCATTTCCCCGTCCGAATGCAACACCTATTACTCACTAACCTCTTACGAGTAAACAACATAGGCGGACGCAAATACCTTATGATTTGCGTCCGCCTATAAGACTTGTCCAGCTTATCTTGAAACGTATAAGCATTTTCCTTAGTGCTTCGCCATTCGGCGGTGCTTTGTCTCTATAGTCTCTCACGAGTATTTGAGCTACGTTCGCGTATGTGGGGCGATTCATTTTTAGTTCGCGCAATGCCCGCGTGACGGCGCGCGATAGCTCGAGCCTTTCCCATTTTGATTGCGCGCCCCTATCGCGCAAACCGAATTGGTGTTTAAGGTGTGAAGCAGTATTGCGGATATGCTTTTCTACTATATCTTCCAAGGCAACAGGTTCGATTTCGAGATGGTCAAGCGAGAAGTGCAGAGCATCATTGAGTTGGAGTACAGTTTGGTGAAGTAAATGCTCGATAAGATTACCCTTGAACGTGTCAGCGGTTAATTGCGTCCACTGTTGTACCGTCTCTTCATCGGTGAAAAGATTTGCGGGCAGTTTGGTTATACCGTCAAGCGTCATCTCTCCGTTACGTAGCTCACTTATCGCTTCGAGTTTTTGGATTAGGCTTATCGAGTCGCCTTCTCTTCTCACGCCTATCTCACCTTTGATCGTGACGCTAAAAGGTAATGATTCTGTTTCGCTCGTCATGCCTTCTTAGCCTTCGCCTTCAATCCGTCGCCGAGTTGCTTCACTTCCCGCTTCTCGTATCGCGGCGCATCCATCCAAACTCGCTTGGCGTACTCGTGTAAATCAGCCGGACGAATCTTGAAGCCTCTGCCTATCTTCCGCCCGTCGAGCAGCTTGGAGTGAATCGCCTTTAGCAAGTGACTCGCCGACAATCCGCTTACCTCTGCCGCGTCCGTCAAACTAAGCAGCATCTTCGGCGTCTGTGCGCCCTGTAGCGCGTCCGCAATCGCTTGCCCTAGCGCTTCTATGGTCTGCGGACTTGCGGCGCGTTGTAGGGACAGCGAAGGCGAAATAGCGACAAGTCCGCCAGCCTGTTCGGAGTTGGCGGGATTAGGTTTTTCGTGCGCGGGGCGCTGGTGGTAAAGGTTCGCATTGATCTCGGCACGAAGCGCGTCAAGTTCGTCTTGGCGATACTCGGCGATGGGGCGCGTCCGCCCCTTCGTGTATGTGACGGAGAGCTTCCCTTGCTGCGTGTAGCGTTCGACGGCGCGCACGCTCACACCTAAAAATTCAGCCGCATCTTGCTTGTTCATGTTTGAATAGCGACAACCCCGAACAGCATGGCGGGATTAGTGGCGAGGTTCAAGCCACTTCCTTCTGACGGCTGAGGAACTCACGGAAGTCGGCGCGCAAGGTCAGCATCTCGGCGCGCGTCTGGTTCGTCATGCTCTCGATCCGGTCAATGCGAATCTCTAAATGCTCGAAGCGTTGATTGGTTTCCGCGCGGAACTCTTGCACCTCGACCCGCATCGCACGCACCTCTTCAAGCAACTCACTTAGCATCGGCTGAGTCGTCTTGCCCTGCTCATCGAATCTTTTGGTTGGATCGTCGCTCATCGCATACCGCCTTTCTTCGTCGCGCACGGGCGACACTTACCTTCAATGTACTATCGCCGACGCCACATCCTCACCATACCGCTCAACTATTTGCCCTATGAATCTACGCGCCTCCTCGCTCACCTCTACAAAGAAGAGTCCGAAGCCGCCCTGCGGGATGTGGTAAACCACCTGTGCCATCAGCCGGAGCCACTCACCACTGGGCATCCTGATCTCCACTTCAACCACCTCACGGTTAGCTATGTTCTCTAAAGTCTCAAGGTAGCAGCCGACTGTGCTGAAGTTGCTGACCTGTGCTGTGCCGCGACCTGAGAAGCCTTTCCACCGTGTTTCAAGTGAGACAGGTATGCGCGCTACCTCTCGCCGTTCTCTTGTCATGCCTTATCCTCTAAGTTGCGGATGCGCTCGCCTGCCACTCGATGATGAAGTTCATCACGCGCTCTAGTTCTTCCGGTCTCACTTCCTACCGCCCTTCTTCGCTGCGCGCTTCTTCGTCGGCGTAGCTTGCCCGTTCGTCGCTTCAACCTTCACCTTCGGCGGTCTGCCCGCTGGCTGCCGCGTGATGCCTTCAAGCGCATGTGGCGAGATAACGTAATCACGCCCGATCTTCAACGCTTTCAAGCGTCCTTCTTCGATCATCTTCTGCACGCCGCGCACAGTTACGCCAAGACGCTCTGCCGCTTGCGCCGTCGAAAGTAGTGTTTCTTCCCTGTTCATGTGGGATACGTTACAGCGAAAATTAAATTACGTCAATACGCACGAATTAACTTGACATGTATATTCGTCATGGCGTATATTGTTCTCACGTTAGCAATTCACCCGAACGGAGACACCGACAATGATTCAACTCACCACAGCCGCCACTCTCGAAAAGGCAATCAATAAAGCACGCACGGTCAAGCCGCGCGTCCACGTCAACCGCTTCGGCTCTTACACCGTCGAGTGCATGAAGAGAGAAGGCAAGCGGTTCGCTTCATGTTCATGCGTCGCTGGTGAGCGTGGCAAAGCCTGCTATCACGTCGCCGCCGCCGTTGCCGCCCACATCCAGCTTGCGACGGAGCGCGCACAGCTCAACTTCTAAACACGAAGGGCTAGGAATGCTACCAACATCCCTAGCCCCTCTTCACACGTCCCCTCGAAAGGAAACATATGCAACAAACGCACACTATCACATCTCAGCCTGCAATGACACGCCCGCTGACACTTGGCGATAGGCTGGAGAGTGCCCGCACGCGCGTCAGATTCGCCCTAGCTTGCGCCGATGACGGAGATGTGAGCGTTGATACCCTCGACGCTATATCACGCGCTCTAGTCGCTGCTACGAGCGATTTAGAGACGCTTGCAATCGAACTCGACACGCACCGCGAAAGGATGGCGAGATGAGCGCGCCCATTGAGCAGAAACCACGCAGGCGAAGCCGCAAGCCGCTGCCGGAGCCGCCCGTTGCCACACCGCGAAAGCTGAACACGAGCATCGCCGACGATAACCATGATTATGAGTCTCTAGGTTTCCTTGCGGGCGATGCACTGGAAGGCGAAGAAATAGCAATCAGCGACTTACGCGCGGGCGACATGATCGCTGTGTACGATTGTACCGACGCGAAGATTATAAGCGTCGGACGCTTCGTCTCATCCGATGCAAAAGAGTTCCACGTATGCGAGCCAGACGCGCACACGTACCACTATATGCACGGTGAAGGTTTTTGGATTGTCTATCTACTAACTGCCGTCACGCGGCGCACGCTCATCGAGCGCGGCACTACGGAGAGCCTTGAACGGGAAAAGCGCAAGATAGAGATTGCCGCGCTTTACGCGCGCCTCGACAAGTTGACGAGCATTGAGGATGAAAGCGAACGGTTCCGCGTGCGGCGGAGAATCTACGATCTTGAACGCGCTCCTATCATCACAGATGAGTGGTCGGAGTTTATCGAAGTAGCTGGCTGAAGCGTCCTTACGCAAGGACAATCTAGCGGTTCTGGCGAGCGCGGGCGCGGTTCTTCGGAGTCGCGCTCGCTTTCTCGTGCAAGTTTCAGTGTTAAGCCCGTGCGCGTGTGGAAAGTTGTCGCCTCAACACTCCTGTTTTGACTGTCATTTCAAAATGAGGATTCACACAACCAACACCGAAGTGCGACTTGGTGGAAGCGCTAGGAAAGTGATAGGCGAGGTACGCGACTCTCCATTTACGAACGCAACACCATGCGTGGCGTGAACCGGCGCATGATGTTGCTTCTTCAGTACCTATGGCGTGGAACTGGGCGGCGTGGAAGTCGGTGGTGGTGTGTTCGTGTTCGCATTGCGGTTCATGTTCGCGTTGGCATTCATGTTGCCATTAGTGTTCATGTTGCTATTCGTATTGCCGCTCATGTTCTCATTAGCGTTCATGTTTTCGTTAGCATTCATGTTCTGGTTAGCGTTGGCATTCATGTTGGCATTCATGTTGGCATTCATGTTGGCATTAGCGTTCATGTTGGCATTGGCGTTCATGTTGTCTGTGGTGGTCGCATCCGTACTCTTTGTAGAGTTTGCGTTGCCGGTGTTGGTATTGGACGTTTTGTTCTGGTTCTTCCCGCACTGAGGCGCGGTAAATGCCATGCCGAGCACGACCAGTGAGGCTAGTGCTTTTATCATCAATCTTACTCCTGTATTACTGTGGAGAGCGTTGGCGGAAAAGGGGTCTTACACATGATGGGTTTTTCAGGTGGATAGCTAGACTATGCGTGAGATGCTGCTTTTATACAAACTGATCCGCCACCGAGTCGGTACGCTGCTGTACGCTTGGAATCAGCAATAACGGTTGCGCGCGTAACTTTGCCTCTGCTACGGTGACAAACTCGGAACCATCCTTCAACGTTCATCATCACGTACCCGCTGTTTCAATAATCAGCCCGCGTGTACTTCCATTGTTCCTTACGTCTTTGCTGATGACGTTCAAGATATGTGAATCGGAACTTTCGACACGTAAGATGTGAACCACTTCGCGGGCGCGCTTGCTGCTGTCAACACGTGCTGTCTGTACGAATCTTAAACAGTAATTGTGCTTCCATTGCCATTACCAACCGCCGCAAGGCGGTATCCTTTCTTGTTGTGGTGTGAGCACATCGGACAGAAGCCTATCGCGTCGGCTCCGGTCTGCCGCTCCAACCGTGCGCCCTTAGTTTGTAGATTCATCGCATCACCCGCTCAAGCGCCGATTCCAACTCTGGCGTGATGAGCGTGCGAACATCCTCGCCGGTTTGCTCCGCTTCACTGAGGCACGCTTCAATGCCGATCAACTCCGCATTCGTCAAAAGCGATAAGTCCCACGCCGCCGCGTCGCCTATCGCCGATTCCAACTTGCCGATTCGCGTTTCTAAATTCATGCTGCTAGTCCCCTTCGTTGCACAAGCGGCGCACGGCTCAAAGCCGCACACACTTCCGCGTCGTGCTCCTCTACCCAAGCTTCCATCGCCGCGATTGCCGCATCATGCGCCGCATCATAGTGCGTGCCGTAAAGACGGACGCGGCGCGCACGGTCGCGTTCGCACAATTCGTTGTACCTCCGCTCCGAGTCTTTCGAGTAAGGGATGCGCGCCGCGAAGTCGCGCGACAATGAGGCGTCTAGCGCACGCCACTCGGCGCGCATCTCTTCATCCATGCCGTGCGTGTTGGAAACGCACAAGGAACCGCACTCTACGCAAGGCTCTTCGTCCGGTTCTAGGGGAAGCGCATCAACATCCACGCCGTGCCGTTTGAGCGTGCCGAGAAACGCACGCGCGCCAACATCAATAACAGCACAAAAGAAACAAACTTCGTTCGCGCACGTCGCCGCTTCCAACCGCTTCACCGTTTCTCTCAACCCCACTTCTTACCTCTCGCTTTCTCTTGCTCTGCTAACAAGGCTTCTAACCGCTCGACGCGCTCTTGCAAGTCAATCAACTCGACGCCTTTGACGGCTTGTTCAAGGACGATCTGCGCCGCGCGAATCTCGACGCCTGGGTTCTCGCAATGGAGGTTGCGCTTCAACGTCTCGACCGCTTCGCTCGCCGCCGCTTGCAATTCCGACACGGCGCGCTCGACCACCTGCCGGCGCGCGGCGCGGTATGCGGCTTGGAAGTCGGGGAGTTGCAGCCAGCGCCATAACGTCGCGTCATTGACGCCGCACGCCTTCGCCGCTTCGCCTATCGTTGACGTGGATAGGAGCGCTGCAATCGCCTTCTCTTGCGTGCGGCTCAACTTGTCGCCGTGTCCTCTGGAATCTTGCATCTGGTAGCTTCTGCCTGCCATCACTGTGACCTGTCAAATTGAAACCCACTTGACCGAACCTCAACTTCACTCGCCTTCACTCCCACCCTACCCCAAACGATAAGTGCAGATAAGTTGATGTTTTCGGTGATGGAGGCGTGCACCTCATGTGTGGCACATGCCTTGTTAAGTGATGGTTGCGTAGGTGGCATGCAAGACTCTCTTGCCCCTCCGACTCACCGCACGGAGTCAGGAAGCCGCCTACGCACCGGCAATCATCTCACACCACATCTCGCCCTCGTCTCACTTACCTCGTCTCACTTGCACCGGCTAACCTAAACACGCAAGGACATTCCATGAAACTCTCCGACTTAAACATCATCAAACATCCAGACTTCGCAGCGGATGAAGCTTGGATCATCACCAAAGAAGACGCGCCACAAGTGCCTCATGACCTGCGAGGCACTCTGCCCGGTCCATGTATCTTGACCGGCGATGTGGAACAAGCGAAGCGCATGCTAACCTTCCTGCAAACCGTCGCCGTTCTTGAAACCTCAGACAGCTTCACACCTCAAACCGCTTCCAAGACAGTTCTGATTGGTGACTCGCACCCGCTCGCGTCTCTTCAAAGGGCTTTGTATCAATAAACCTTTGCTCTTCTGCTCGAAAGCATAGTGCGCCGTCTGCATAAGGCTGAGTAAACCAAATAAGGCTGAGTAAACCAAAGGATAAAAATAGTAAATGCAACTAACACATCACTTCTCCGTCTATTTCGAAGCCACACTTGATTTCATCGAAGCCACACTTGCTAAGCTACACCATGCTAAGCATCAGCGCTTACACCGCAGCACGCGCGCGCACACTGCTCGACTTCCACGCGCGGCAACGGCTCGCTGAACTCTAGCCACTCCGCTAAGTTCCGCTTTGTTGTTAGTGCCCTACAAGCAGCATGGGGCGCGTCGGTGGCAATATTTCATCCTCGCTTTCCGCTATCCGGTAATCCTGCTCGCTCACGTCAGACAGGTGCGGTTCAACCGCTTTTCGCTTCGCTTGCTCGTAGTAGCCAAGCGCAATCTTTTCGCTTGGACTCAGCACGGCAAAGGCTTTCGGATTCTCCGCTCGAAGGCGAACCAATCGCTCTTGGTAAGAGTTCAATTGAAAGCCTTGTGACGTTGATGTGGTTTGTTCGTCGTTCATTCGTTCAACCTCTCATGCTGTGCTTCATGCTGCCGGGGATATTTGCTTGTAAGCCTGATTAAGTCGCTGCATCGCTTGCGTGTCGCCGCCGAGGTCGGGATGATGTTTCATCGCAAGCGCCTTGTATGCAGCGCGCACGACCTCCATCGGCGCAGAGGGCAGCAGGTGAAGCGCGGCGAACGGATCAGCCTTCGCGCTCGTGTGCGGCTTGCGCGCTCGCTCGTATTCATCGTCAGACGTAAGCCACTCCGCCTCGACGCCGTGCGTGACGAACAAGTGTCCAAGCCATCTGTCGAGTTGCGTGCGCGCCGCGTCTGCAACAAACCACTGCTTTGTGTCCGGCTCATATTCTCGAAGGTTCGGCGAGACGGTGCGCTTGAGCGTCTCAATCGCCGGTGTAAAGGTTTCCTTCGTCATGCCCTTGAACTTGAGCGAGTAGCCTTCGGGCGTCGCGGTAATAATGATTGTCGGTGTCATGCTGCGCCTCCCGCTTCGCTTCTAAGAATGCCGCGCGGATAATCTCGAGCAATGTGCTCAGACATCTTTTCAACTTCAGTTTCAGACAACGGAGGGACGCAGCGCAGCGCATTCGACTCCAGTAGTTGCGCGTGAAGTTCAACTTGATCTGCCGCCCAACCGTTCACCCACCGCCCAAAGCCGACGCCGAACAGCCCCACATTCCTGCCGGGTTCGTAAAACTTCTCTTGCGAACTGCCAGCTGCGAATCGCTCTTTTTGTTCCTGAAAATCAATTACTTTCGCGGGTGGCTGATCCGCCTTGCGCGTCAACTCTTCAACGAGCCATTGAGGGACGGGGAGAATCGGGAGAGGGTCAACTACTTCGTAAGAATTGCCTGAAACGTGGACGCTGGGCGGTAATACAACGTAGCCGTTGTTCCACTTCAAATCTATTCCGGGAGCGAGTTCTGCCTTGCGAAACTCAATGCCTTCGGGAACTGTAAGGAAGAGGTGAAAACCGCCGCCGCCGCTGTTGTTTCGGAGCGTGTCAGCCCACTCGCTCCCGTGCGTTTCCGTGAGGTCGTAAAATGACGCATCACCGCCAGCGCGCGGATCAACATCAACACCTAACAACCGCCGCTCGCCACCCATGCGCCCGCCGATATTGGCGTATGGGTCGGCGCGCCACCAACGCTTGATAATCTCCGGGTCGGTCGTCGCGTTCCTGCTCCCGTTAGGCACAAGGCGAGAGATCGGGTGTTTGCCTTTGCTCTCACATTCGCTGCCGCATTTATGGTCGTCGCCTTTGCAATGCTTATTACAAGAGCAGGTGCAAATTCCGTCATGAACCGAATGGACGGGGAACACCGGAATGCCTGCCTCGACAGCCCAAAAGAGCGCCCAAATCATCATCGAATCCGCGTTTTCTTCTTTTTGCGGTTCGCTAAAACCTTGAGCGGACGGCTCTTCTGGTTTCAACTGGGTGGGAAAATCCTTACCCAGTTGACCGCCCGGCGGCGGGTCGCCGCAAGCCTCCGGCGCGCAGGCTGATTCGTCGGTTTTCTTACACGTATAAGCAGTAGCACTAGCGTCTCTCTCCCGTGCGTCCGTGTCCGGTGCTGCCTGCTCATCATCGAAGATCGAGAGGGATGTGTAGTCGCGTCGGGCGCGTTCCGTTTTTTTGAGAGAAGATGCCAAGCGGTAAAGGTTAGTGGCGAGTCGTTCAACCCACTCGACGCCATCGCCGCCGCGCATGTCTATCTCGCCAGCAGCCTTCTCTGCCATTGACTCGATTCGGCGCTCGTGGCTGATCTCGTACTGGTCAAGCGGCTGCCGTGTTTTATCCTTGCCGCTTCCGCCTGATTCTTCTTTCGTTCCGAGGGCGGGAAGTTCGCCCTTGAGCCAAGCGACTTGTGAGGCGAGCGCCTTTCCGGGGTTTTCCTTCCACAGAGAATCAAGCCGCGCACGCTGCACCGCGTCGTCGGTTTTCGGCTTCAAGTGGTCAATGAAGGTTGTTAGCTTACGGATCGGCGTACCGTCCGGGCGGTATCCGATTACAGCACCGCCGGGTTTGATGGTGAAGAGGCAGACGCCCACGGCGTATTGCCACGAGTCGAGAGCCTTAAGCCAATCCCGCACGCGCGAACGTATCGCGTCATCTGTGCCGGTGAACTGGAGTTGCTTGCCGATGGTGAGGTAATTGCGCTCGAATTCTTCAAACGCTACTACCCCGCCGCCGTGCGCGCCCTGAAGCGCGGAGATCAAGTGCCGTGCGTTCGGCGGCATCTCTACGCCTGCCTCTTCCGAGAGGCGACTGATAACGAGATTCTGCATCGCCTCGATGTTGGCGTGGTCGCGCCGACGCCAACGGGCGTATTCTTCGTTGCGGGAGTTTTGGTAAGAGGCTTGCGCTGAAGGCTGACTATGATATGCTTGTTGTGTCACGTGAACTCGTCCTTCGCGTGGTGTCCGCGCCCTCTGCTTCTAACAGAGGTTTAAGAAGCCGCTCCGGTTTATCGCCGGGGCGGTTTTGCGTTTGTGGGAATGAGCGACGCGCGCCGCCCGCTAATTCATTAAAACAATTCATGCTGCTTTCGCTTTCACGGCTGTGCGCTCAAGAAAAGCGTCAACAGAACTCGGGGGAATACGGTAGTCATGCCCCGGGCGATAAGCTGCAATATCCCCCCGCTTGATGAGTTTTCGGACGTGCTCCGGCGTGCAATCGAGCGCACGCGCAACGTCGCTAACCTTCACGAGATTACTTTTCGGGCTGGTGGTGTCGGATGGCATGAAACGCAATCTCCTAATTTTTAGGGTTGCGCTTGATAGTGGTGTGAACCTAAAATGCAGGAAAGCCGCTATCAAACGCGGTGCTTAGTCAATCGAGCGCGATTATTGTCTTCCCGGACGGTCGCGCTCTTTTGCTTTGTTGGCAAAAGTGTAAATCAATTCGCCCATTAAAAGGGCAACTATTTTAGGAATAATTGCTCGTTGAATTATTCCTCTGGGTCTAGTTCAATCTCGTGCCGCTTCGCCGCCTTCCGAACGGCGCTCACATCCTTATCCAAATCCAAAGCCAGCCCTTTAGCAATGGTAGGCTCTCCCTTCGCGCGGCGGGCGTCCATCGCGTCGAGTAGCACGCGCTTCTTCAGCATCGGCGGTCTGCCCCTTTTCGGTGACAAAAGGACGTGCGGGAAATTCTTAACCGCATCGGCGAGACGTGAACGCCTTGCGTCGGCAGCCTTGCTTATCAGCTTTTCAATATCAGTACGCGCGTCAACTTCAATATCCGCCTCGTGTCCTATAAGGAGGTTTGACAAGGGCTTACCGGTGACTATTTTAGTCAGCAGGAGGGCGTCCTGATAGGTCTCCACGAACGCCCCTCGAGTTTTATAGTTCCAACTGCCGAGCATCGTGTAGGTGGCTATCACAGCCACTGTTTTTAGTACCTGTTCTCGGTCTGTTTTTTCCCACTCGTAAAACTCGAAGCGGACGCGCTCGACTTCCCCGTTAGCAGGGTCTTGGACTTCAAGCTCGAATTTCTCGATATACGAGTCGCAATCCGCGACAATCTTTTCGACGGCTGCGAGGGGTTTGATCCTACATTGAATGCTACCTAATCCTTCCGCGATTTCCGTCTCGAATATGATTGTTGGCTCGCTGTCCTCATCCCGCACTAACTCGACCCCGGACAGTTGACCGCCCCGAGTCGCTGACAGTTGCCACACTGCCTCGGCGACGGCTTCGCGCGCGATACGTTTTTTAGTGGCGTCATCCAAAGCGCTGCACCCTGCTCATAACTTCTTAACGTAAGCATCTAAGTCGGGGCGCTTCACCCGCCAACCTCTGCCGACGATCTTCGCTTTCAGTCTGCCCGCCTTTATCGCTTCGCGGACGTGGTTCGCCGACAACCCGGCGAGCGCCGCCGCCTCATCAATCGAAAGCATCAACTTGTCGGCGATAGAGACTGACACCGCCCCGCCTGTGCCGTTCGCGTGTGTCTGTGCGCCCCGTAGCGCGTCGGCAACCATCAACGCGAACGTTTGCATACCCTCGGCGCTTGGCTGCCGTTCTAGGGCGTGTGAGCGAATAGCGACGGCTTGCGACATGCCTTTGTCGCCATTGTCGCCGGGTGTCGCTACTGTGCCGCGCGCCGGTGTCGAAGGCTTCTGCAATTCTTCGGCGAGCGCTTCGACTTCCGCGCGGTCGTACTGTGGAATGTCGCGCGTCTTGCCTTTCGCGTAAGTCACGGAGAGACGCCCGGCGGCGGCGTAGCGTTCAACGGCGCGCGGCGTCTTGTCGAGCAAGGCGGCGGCTTCGTCCTTCGTGATCTTAGGCATAGTTTAGGTATAGTTTAGGTATAGTTTACAAATAGCGACACGTCGCGACAGTAGCGACAAGCGGTGTCGCTATTCCTCGCCTTCCTCATCATCTTCCACGCCGACGCCATCGGAAATAACAGCAACCTCATCCGTCTTCAAGTGAGCGTCTATTCTTACAAGAAGATTCCGCGCCGTCCGTGCAACCGTTTTATCGTCAGGCGGAGAGTCGTCTAAAGCAGCTTCAAGTTGATTGCCCAACTCTGCTATCGGTGCGGCGGCTCCCTCACTGGCAAGCTCGGCTAAGAGCGGATACATGTTTGCGTCCAACCCTTCAATCCACGCGCGCAAGTCTCCGAGTCCCGTTGTCGTCGCAATCTCGGAGTCATAGCCTGTCGCGTCAAAGTAGAGTGAATAGGTCATAGTGAGATTATCGAAGCTCTACTAAAATCCACTGAAATTCATTGCACTCTCGCGCGCGAGAAAGGTAATTCACGACACCCGCGCTCCTAAACCTTCCAGCCATACAGTGGATGCTTGGCGCGTTTCACACCGTCTCTTTCGTATGGTCGCGCAATTCGCGGCGCAACTCGCGCATATCGGCACGAAGCGCAAGCGTCTCGGAGCGGGCGAGTTTGGTTTCGCTTTCGATGCGGTCAAGGCGAATATCCACCGCTTCAAACTGCCGCTCGACGACGGCGCGAAACTCCAACATCTCCGAGCGGAATGCCTGCTGTTCAGCACGCATCCCTCGCACCTCGGCGAGCAGCGTGTCGAGCATCGGCTCCGTCGTCTTGCTCTGCTCATCAAACCGTTTGGTTGGATCGTCGCTCATCGCTTACCGCCTCTCAATTCACCGTCTCGCTCTTGTCTCGTAACAGTTCCCGCCATCCTTCACCATACTGTTGCTGCATGAAGTAAACGGAGACGACGAGCCTTGAACCACACTCCCGGCAGGGCATGAAGACGGTTTGCTCGTGTCCGCATTCGAGGCAGACGTTACAGGGTTGGCGTGTGGCGTCGGGTGTCATC
>MWWK01000124.1_pt1 | contig 13131 bp, 12 predicted proteins | sample 1047241 | NCBI WGS metagenome assembly MWWK01 (sample SAMN06349964, study PRJNA376086) | soil metagenome | isolation source: BG12-3 sample Antarctic (ecotone) soil | place: Antarctica | reverse complement strand
ATGTTTCCGCAGAGGTTACAGCCGATTTACTCAAGCTGTCGGGTTATGGAAAAGCGAATGGCGAACTGACGAATTTAGTTGATAAACAAGGTCGGGTTTATAGCTGCCCACAATCTCTAATTTCGGCAAATACGAGGTTAGATACCAATTACCAAATTAGAACAGCCAGAAGGCATCGTAAGCGCATTTATGAGGCTTTTACGAGTAGGTTAGACGAGATAAAAGAGCATAATCTAAGTGTCTCTTTCCTTACTCCAACCTTTCCTAATTTGTTAGGTGTCGGGTTCGCGGATAATGACCGATTTCAGGCTAGAGCTTGGGAATTATTCTTGCAGATGAAAGTCTTTGGTGAATTCTTCTACGCTGGATTTTCAAAGACTGAATGGACGCTCGGCAATTCGGGCGAATGTGCTAAAGCTGGTCGGGCGTTTGACCTCCATAAAGACGGCATAAACTACCATTCTCACGTTCTCTGTATCAACCATAAGCCGTTTGCCACCGGTGAAACTTCCAGCCTTGAGAATGAGTTAGCTTTTATGAATAAGCGTGGTAAAGGCGCGGCAGAACGTAAACGCTTAATACGCAATAGTTTGAAGATAGTTTCGGCTTGGACAAGCTGCCTCAAAAAAGCGTATCGGGAATTGTTCGGAAAGTCTTTGAAGGTAAATACAAAGTCTGGTCGAGTTCGTTTCACTTTTCAAGACGTCAATGTAGGTGAGGTAAAGAGTTATGACCTTGATGGAGCAAGAAATGGTATTTTTTGGGAGATTGCAAAGACGGCAAACTATACGGCTAAAGGCAATAGTTACAAAGGGTTGACTCCTGAATTGTTGCTGGAAGCTGAGAATGTTTTCAGAGGTAAGAGAATTATAAATCCCTTTGGTGTGTTTAGAAAGCAAGTTGAGAGGGCATCAGCAACTTCAGCAGACCTTGTTAAGCAGTCAACAAAGCAGAGTAGAAATACCACCCAACAAATCTCTAATTTCTTATTTAACAATGTTTTGCGAGGCGAAAACGAGCCGTTAAAAAGTTATGGAGTTCGTCTATGTGAACAGGGTTTGCGCGATACGTGGTTACGATATTTGGAAGTCAATAAAGATTTGATTATTGCTAAACGGCGCGATGCACTTCTTGAACGGTTTCCAAACTCGGTTTTCACGGATTTATCAGGGCAAAGCTATTATGGTTGGCAAGCGGTCAAGCTGTTGAGGCAGAAGGGGAAGGAATTACAGAAGGTTTATGACCGTGCATCTGATAACTACTACATTTTCAAGGAATATCAGAAGCGATATTTTGAAGAAATTGGACATTGACGAGTTCGGATAAGAGAGGAATATTATCTTAATCTTAAAAATGATGCGATGAAAGGCGCATCGCCTTGAAGCTGCAGGAGTTGCCTTTGCAACGACGAAAGGGCAACGGAGGCGCAGTGAGTGGAGCTGCTGCGAAACGAACGGAGGGATGTAGCGGAGCGTTTTCTGGGAAAACGTGAGCAAGCACTCCGATGGCTCAAACACTTGCAAATGAACTAAACAAAGGAGTTAAAAGATTATGACAGACAGTAAAAATGTATTAGGCGTAAGAGATTGGTCAGATAACACGCAAGCATTGGAGCAGCAATTAGAGGATACACGGGAGAAACTCCATTTCAGTCGAACGATGGCAGAGCGTCAGAGATTATTAACTTTGCAAAATGAAGTTGCTGAGGATTTCAAACGGGTGAACGAACTGCGAAACAAAGCCTATGAAGTTGCGGTTTCTAATAAGGCTGAGATTAAACGTCTCAATGATGCCGCCGAACAGTTGAGACTCGAATCTTTGGAGCTTTCAATGGATTCTTGGGAGCTTGAGAATAAACTGAAAGGCAAACGTGCGGAGATGTGGCAGCTAGAGAAAGCAATTGCAGACGATAAAAAAGCGAGTCAATAAATTTTGTATGTCTGTTAACGCTTTAGATACAACGATTAGCTAATAGGCGGAACGGTTAAGTAGTGGTTAGGCAACAATCTAAACTCTTTGTGATTCTGGTTGTATGGATTTGAAGTTTTAATGCTCGTTATTTGATTTCTCCTTCATCCATCGAAAGCGGTAAGAATGCTCCTCCGTATGACTTTAGTTTGCCGACAAACGAAATTTTCTTGCCTTTTGTCAAACTCATTGCTTCTGATTTTTCACTCTCTTTCAAGGTTAAAGCAATATCGTTGGTGAGTGTCTCAGAGTTCATCTTGATGTTCAAAACTAATCCGCCGAATGTGCCTTCTCTAACATCTTCGACAGTGCCTTGCCACGCAACAGTTTTGCCTTCAAAGTTCTTCCACAAGGCATCTTTCTGCATATCGGTTGAGCTACTACGGCTGTTATAGACATTATCGTATTCACTCCATCGCATCGGGCTAATTGAAGTTGTCGGATTAGAAGTAGTTGTGGTGCTTGTTGGGCTAATGGTAGCAACTGTGCTTCGGTTTGCTTTGTTTGCATTCATCAAGATACCGATACCGACGACGATTCCCAAGACAACGCACAGACCTACTACTCCGCCAGCAATAGCTAGTGGTAGAAACAACTTGTTTTTCTTGACTGGAACGACTGGGGGCGGTTGGGTTTGGGGAGGCGCTGAGTATCTGCAATTCGGGCAAAAAATTGCGTTGCTGTCAACTTGTGCTTGGCATTGTGGACATTGTTTCATCTGTAATGGACTCCGTGAGAAAGATTAAGTTTTTGTCATTTATGCCACAGCCTTACGGCTTTTGGCAATCTGAATTGACTTATATGAAAACTTTTCATTATCCGACGCGGTGAAAAAGTAAAGGAATTAGCGGAGATGTCAGTTTAGCTTAGATATAGCTTTCGTTAATCCGCATTATCGTAAGCTATTTTTGGGTTTTAGGATAGTGATTTTCGAGAAAAACCCTCATAGGTATAGGGTGTTTGATTGTATTTAGGGTGTGTGTTTCGGCGGCTGTTGGTTTGGCGCGAAAAAAGTGATTTGTTGAAAATCTCGCCGGATTAAAAAAGCTATGAATAGCCTTGCTTTCGCAGGTGTTCGCGGCTATATTGTTTGCGGGTTTCTTTATGCTAAACATCGCCAGAATTTTTCTAGGAATTTCAATACTTTCTTTTGTCGTTATGTTAGGTTCTTGTGTTTCTTGTAATTCGGTAAGTGAAAAGTCTCACTCATATCAATTACCTGACGGTCGTTTTGTTACTGGAGGAGTTAGCAGCGAAACAGAAAGAACTTATGCTATGAGGACTATTGCTTCTTTCGGAGTGAGCTTCATTGCCTTGTTGATTGGTGGTGTCGCCTATGGCAGACATCAGGCGAAGGAGAGAGATGAACAAAAAAGAAACGTCTGAGCTTTTAGGTGTATCTACTCGGCTCGTAGAAAAATATGCTTCTGAGGGTCGGCTCGGTGAAGTTACTTACGTGCGCGGAAAAACCGGAAAGCAAGCCGATTATGACCGTGAAGCCGTCGAAAAATTAAAACAGGTGCTTGAGTCGCCCGATACAGCAATGACAGCCACGAAAACGCCCGATGCGCGTCTGTTCGTGGCTTCTTTAGTTGAAGCAATGGCAAGCGGTGAAAAGGTTCGCAGCGCGTCTGTTCGGGTCTCGGAAAAGTTGTTGCTGGCTGTCAGTGATTGTCGGTTGCTCACAGGTTTATCGGAACAAAGTTTGCGAGAAGCGATTCACGACGGAAAGCTAAATGCTAGGATTATTGGGCGGGGTTATAAGGTTAAGAGAAAAGATTTAGACGCATTTGTTGAGAGTTTATGACGAAAGAAGCAGTAGCAGTTATGAGTAAAGAGATTGAAGTTCCTCTCTACCTTAATAAAATTCTTTGTGGTGATTCACTCGAAGTTTTGCGCGGGCTACCGGATAATTTCATAAATTTAATTGTTACTTCTCCTCCGTATGCTGACCAAAGAAAAGCTACTTATGGGGGAATGCATCCAGACAAATATGTTGAGTGGTTTCTACCGATAGCACTTGAGTTAAAGAGAGTGTTAAAAGACGACGGCAGCTTTATTTTGAATATCAAAGAAAAGGTTGTTGACGGGGAGCGGCATACTTACGTTTTAGAGCTTATTCTTGCGCTCAAAAAGCAGGGTTGGTTGTGGACGGATGAATATATTTGGCACAAACGAAATACTACGCCCGGTAAATGGTCAAATCGTTTCCGGGATTCTTGGGAAAGATGTCTTCACTTTACTAAGCAAAGAAAATTCAAAATGTTTCAGGATGAAGTGATGGTTCCAATGGGCGATTGGGCAGAAAAAAGGCTACAAAACTTGAGTGAGAACGATAGCAAAAGATTCAATTCACAGTCCGGGAGCGGATTCGGAAAAGACATTTCAAAATGGGTTGGTCGTAATATGGCTTATCCGACAAATGTTTTACATCTCGCGTCCGAGTGTAGCAATAGAAATCACAGCGCGGCGTTTCCTGAATCTCTGCCGACTTGGTTTGTAAAGCTGTTTTCCCAAGTGGGCGACGTGGTTTTAGACCCGTTTGCTGGCTCTGGCACTACTTGTGTAGTTGCAAAGAAACTAGACCGTCATTACGTCGGAATTGAGCTTAAAGAAGACCATTGCAAAAGTGCAGTTGATAGAATCGAAAAGGCGAAAGTTGAAGCCACACAGCCTAAACTTATATGAACGAAGAACAAAATTCTTACCAAGATTATTATAATTTTCTTGCTGAAAATGTTGTTACGCCTTTTTACTACGAGCGGTTAATGTATCTGCGTTGCAATATGAGCTTGAGATATATTTTAAGTCGTAAAAATCCTTACCTACTCAAAGCTAAAAACATTTCTTCGCCTGATGAATTAGTTCGTAGTGTTGTTGATTCTTTTATGTTTTCTCAGGAAGAAACGATGTTTGGAAACAAACTTGAGTCTTTTGCTGTGTATGTTTCGGGGAAACTTTACGGCGGTTTCAAGTCAGAGCTTCCGAGCGTAGATTTAGAGTTCGAGCGCGACGGAAAATACTATATTGTCGGTATCAAGTCCGGTATAAATTGGGCGAACAGCGACCAAATAAACCGAATGAAAGATAATTTCAAAGCGGCGCGAAAATATCTGTCCGAAGAACGAGGAATTACAAAACCGATTATTGCCGTGAACGGTTGCATTTATGGAAAGGATGCAAAGCCGTTTAAGGAAAGTAAGACCGATGAGGACAAAAGTTATTTTAGGTTTGCCGGTCAGGATTTTTGGGAATTTGTTTCCGGTGATAGTGAGCTTTACAGAGAAATTATCAAACCGATTGAAGAGGAAGCTCGTGAGCGTGATGCGGAGTTCAAGCAAACTTTCGACGGCAAAATTAACAATATGGTGAAAGAATTTAGCATTATCTTTCTCGATGCCGCCGGGTTAATTGATTGGGTGAAACTTGTTGAATACATTTCGAGGCGCGGCAAAAGTGAAATTGAGTTTCCCGGAGTTGAAAAGACAGTCGAGTGTAAAGAATATGAGGCATTGAAGAAAGCTCAGAGGGAAAAAGCCAAGTTGGAAAAATCCCGTAAAGAAGAAATGAAGAAAAAGATGAAAGAGACATCGTGATTTCTCGAACTCCACCTTATCTACGGTTTTAATTGCCTTTGTTATTTATGCAAGTAAAGAGATTATGGAAACGCAAGTAAAGAGATTATGGAAACGTAGGAAAAACTTTTCTTGCGCGGTGTCTCAGTGAATGTTAGGAAAAATAGCCAAGCGGTGTTGAATCGTGTATTCTGAGAATTAGTTATTTTTGAACAAAAGAATAGGGAAGCTCCTTTTAATCTTGGCAGATAAAAACTTCCCCACTCCGTTATAAAACTCATTGATGAGCCTTTGCAATTTCATCTTATAACAGTCTGGGGAAAAGTTACAAGCTAAAATTAAAAATCCGGTTTCTCTAAGAATCAGAGAGCCGGACTTTTTGTGCTGAAAATTGTCCGTGCCGTAAGTGGAGAATTTTCTATCGAATGTATGTAAGTGTAACAAAACAAAACGCTTGTGTCAATAAACATAGCTTTTTGAAAGCAGCCTTAAAACCAAAGTTGCAGCCGAAATTTACTGCGCTCCAAAAATGTAGGAAACGAGCGAATCAGAATTTGGAGCTAGGCGAAATTTTAGGTGAAATTGCCGGAACCCGTCGCGATGTTTCCGCAGAGGTTACAGCCGATTTACTCAAGCTGTCGGGTTATGGAAAAGCGAATGGCGAACTGACGAATTTAGTTGATAAACAAGGTCGGGTTTATAGCTGCCCACAATCTCTAATTTCGGCAAATACGAGGTTAGATACCAATTACCAAATTAGAACAGCCAGAAGGCATCGTAAGCGCATTTATGAGGCTTTTACGAGTAGGTTAGACGAGATAAAAGAGCATAATCTAAGTGTCTCTTTCCTTACTCCAACCTTTCCTAATTTGTTAGGTGTCGGGTTCGCGGATAATGACCGATTTCAGGCTAGAGCTTGGGAATTATTCTTGCAGATGAAAGTCTTTGGTGAATTCTTCTACGCTGGATTTTCAAAGACTGAATGGACGCTCGGCAATTCGGGCGAATGTGCTAAAGCTGGTCGGGCGTTTGACCTCCATAAAGACGGCATAAACTACCATTCTCACGTTCTCTGTATCAACCATAAGCCGTTTGCCACCGGTGAAACTTCCAGCCTTGAGAATGAGTTAGCTTTTATGAATAAGCGTGGTAAAGGCGCGGCAGAACGTAAACGCTTAATACGCAATAGTTTGAAGATAGTTTCGGCTTGGACAAGCTGCCTCAAAAAAGCGTATCGGGAATTGTTCGGAAAGTCTTTGAAGGTAAATACAAAGTCTGGTCGAGTTCGTTTCACTTTTCAAGACGTCAATGTAGGTGAGGTAAAGAGTTATGACCTTGATGGAGCAAGAAATGGTATTTTTTGGGAGATTGCAAAGACGGCAAACTATACGGCTAAAGGCAATAGTTACAAAGGGTTGACTCCTGAATTGTTGCTGGAAGCTGAGAATGTTTTCAGAGGTAAGAGAATTATAAATCCCTTTGGTGTGTTTAGAAAGCAAGTTGAGAGGGCATCAGCAACTTCAGCAGACCTTGTTAAGCAGTCAACAAAGCAGAGTAGAAATACCACCCAACAAATCTCTAATTTCTTATTTAACAATGTTTTGCGAGGCGAAAACGAGCCGTTAAAAAGTTATGGAGTTCGTCTATGTGAACAGGGTTTGCGCGATACGTGGTTACGATATTTGGAAGTCAATAAAGATTTGATTATTGCTAAACGGCGCGATGCACTTCTTGAACGGTTTCCAAACTCGGTTTTCACGGATTTATCAGGGCAAAGCTATTATGGTTGGCAAGCGGTCAAGCTGTTGAGACGGAAGGAGAAGGAATTACAGAAGGGTTATGACCGTTCATCTGATAACTACTACATTTTCAAGGAATATCAGAAGCGATATTTTGAAGAAATTGGACATTGACGAGTTCGGATAAGAGAGGAATCTTATCTTAATCTTAAAAATGTGGTGAGTTTGTAAGGAAGTCGGGCAACTAAACGAAGCAATTAAAGCTACAGTTTAGCTTGTATAATAGCTAAGTTCTTTAAAGTCAAAGGATTACCTGTATTCTCAGAGTCAATCATTGGTTTTGTGTTGGTTTAATATCCTGTTCCTTCTGTTTGTCCTACTCATATTGACTTTTTAGAACTTTTTGATTATCGGACGGACCATCTTTGACAGCAGATTTCTTTTGATAAGCGACATTATCATAAGCTATTTTTAGAGTTTTAGGTAGGTTTCATATTAGGAAAAATCCCTAATCTTTCCTCATAGGTTGGAGGGGTCGTTAGGGTATTAGGGATTGTGTTTTGGTGGCTGAAATTCTGCCGACAAAAAATGAAAGTTGGGTAAATTGGAGTAAAATTATGAAAATTATAGAGAAAAGTAATGAGATTCAAGTAAATCTCATTAAAGAAGTTGCCGCCGCCCGGTATCTAGGAATCTCTCCTACTACGCTTAGGAAGTCACTCCGTTATCAGGGCAAAATTAACTTCGTGAAATGGAACTCAACTGTTAGATACCTTCTGTCAGACTTGGATTCTTTCATTCGTAAAAATCGGGTTACTGCCAAGAAATAGCGATTGCCTATTCTTCAATCGCGGTGCTAGCTGGGGTGATTTTTATACTTTGTCCTTCATCTTGGCTAGCATTTTCCTTAATGGTAAAACTTTGCGCTCTTGTAAGTGTAATTGAGTTGTAATTCATTGGGTCGGGAAATTGAAACTCCCAGAATGAGTAAACATTCCGATATGTCTCAAAGAATAAAGTAACAACCTGTTTTTTGGTGTGATGTTGCCATTGTCTAAAAGGATAATATAGTTGCCGAATAATCGTGTTGCGCTTGCCTGTTGCTTTGGCTTCGACTAGCACAATTTGACTACGTCCTTCGTAACCTGAATCAACCTCTGTTTGAACGCTTCGAGCTTCTATTTCGTGTTTTCCAGCTAGAAATTTGAATCCAGCATCGGGGGAGAATTTTTTACCGCGAATTGTTAGAACAAGGCTGTCATCGTTCAAGAATGTGCGAATTAAACTTGAGGCATAAGCAAAATCAAGGTGCTGCATTTCAGAGTTTCCAATTTTGGACGTATCAAGTTGAAAATCAAGTTTGGAAGTATAGACTTCTGTCGTTGTTTTAATTGGTGGAATGTCAATGTATCCCTCGCCTTTGATGATTGAATAAACACCATTTTGCGTTGCCAGCATAAACAATCCCTTTTCTCGGAAAATGCGCGGGCGGTTTTCGCGTGTGTCGTGCTTAACTAAAATTCGAGCTTCCTTTTCGCTTGGCAGTGTTAGTGTTGTGGTTGCTGTGTTGATTTGCTTTGCTGTTATTGAGAACGGGGCAGCATCGAAATCGTGTTCGTGAATGTTGTAGAAGTCAAAAATTTGTTTCCAGGCGCGGTCTTGTGCCTTTCTTTCAATTTCTTCTACTATTTTTACTATTTTTTCGACAGCCGCGTTTGATTCTATTGGTTTCTCTTCTTCCATATTTAGTAGTTGGTAATTAAAATTTCGTTTATTGAACCACGTTTCTCTGCTTTAGAGTTAATCATTCGTTTTGCCGAAACATAGTTGATAGTAAAGTTATCGTAGAGTTTATCGAAAAAATTGTCGTTTTTGTCTATGTTTTTTGGGTCTGAATTGCTCAGCATTAAATGTGCGCCCTTGTTATGTAGTTTACGGAAAAACTTGGAAAGTCTTGCTTGTTCGTCGTCATTAAAACTTACTTTTGAGTAGGAATTAAAACTAGCAGTCTTGCTTAGAGGTCGGTAAGGCGGGTCAAAATAAACGAAAGTCTTCTCGTCAACGAAACTTTCGCATCTGGTAAAGTCGCCAAATTTAATCTCTGTATGGTCTAGGATGTTGGACACTGCTAACAAGTTAATCTCATCACAGATGCGAGGGTTTTTGTAGCTGCCGAATGGAACATTAAAGCCGCCTTTAGAGTTGACTCGGAACAAACCATTGAAGCAAGTGCGATTCAAAAAGATGATGTTGCCAGCCTTGTCTATCCATTCTTTTGAAGGTTTGGACAAATTTACTTTTTCCGTCTTTTTGTTGTATTTCTTCCTGATTTTATAGAAGTATTCTTTTTGCTCCTCGTCTGTGAGCAAGCAATAATTTCTCTCAATATCAGTTAGCTTCTCTATTAGGTCTATTACGTTTCTTTGAATCGTTAAATACAGAATTATTAGCTCTTCGCTCGTATCTGAAATATAAAAATTTCTAACCGGATAGTTTTGTGCGATATGCAGAAACAAAGCTCCACCACCGATAAAAGGTTCGGCGTAACTTGTTATTTCACCAGCAATCAATTTTTGTGGTAAGAATTTGGTGATTTGTGGGATTAGTTGCGTTTTGCCCCCTGCCCATTTCAGGAAAGGTTTAGCAGTGTTAGTTTGTGTTTTGGGTGCATCGAAAAGCGCAAATTGTTGGACTGGTAACATTTTATCCCCACATTATACGGTCTTTTAGATTATCTTTCGTGAACTGCATAACGTCTGTTACAGCTTCCTCCAGACTTGAAGCGAAGAATACTCCCAGACAAGGTTCTCTGTCGCTATTTGTTGGAACAAGGCTATCGAATACGCTTACTTTAACTTCTTCCGGGTCTTCTGCATCAAAATGAAAATCAAGTTTTTGTTCGGAATTTGCAGCTTCGTAGGTTGTTTCATCGAGTTGAGTTATAGAATATCCATTTATCTCAACGGTCTTCTTTTCCATAATTTTCTCCGTAATTTTAAGGTGTATTTATTTCAATAAACACAATGATAACACATTTTTGCACTTTTGTAATTTTAGATTTTTGAGTTGCCAAAAACCTAAAATGCTATTTCTCTCTCAGCCACTCGTTTAGAAGCTCATCAACCAATTCAGAAAACTCTTGACGATTGTCATTAGCCAGTAGTTTCATCTTGGTTCTCTTGTAGGTTTCTGTTCCAACATAAGCTGTTACCTGGCGAAAATTTTCATTAGACCGCTTTCCGTTTGGTCGTCCGCGTCGGGGTGTTTCAAGGGGTGTCTGAGTGCTAGTTTCCTGCGCTTTGCTGACCTTCTGCCGTGTTTTTAGTTCCTTTTCCGGCTTTGACATAGGCTCGGATTTTTGCAGGGTTTTAAGGTTGGTTAATCCAGCGAATCTATTTTTGCTCATATTTCAAAATCTCCTTTCCTAAAGCCTCAAATTCTTTCCAGGCTTTCTTTCCGTCCTTCAATTCGTTTACGGTGATTCCCTTCAAAGCTGCCCGTCCGCAAACTGCGCGCCGATAGATTTCAGTCTTGAAAGATGGAATATCTAAATCTTTCAAAAGCTCTTTAGCTTCGTGTCCGGCGTAGCTCAAAGGTGGAACTAATGTAAATAATACTTTGTAATTTTCGGCTTCGATTTCCTTCAATGAATTGACTAATTTAATCATAGCGTCGAGGCTCAAAGCGTCCGGCTGACTTGGGATGATAACCAAGTCGCTTTCCTTGCTAATAGTCTTTAGTTCTTTCGTTGTTGGTCGTGCTGGCGTGTCTAAAATGATGTGCTTGAATTTTCCGGCGTGTTTGGTTAATTCGTTTTCGCTGATAACTTGAAACGACAGCTTTCCGCGTCCTTGCCAGGCAAGCGCGGATTGGTTGGGGTCTCCATCAACTAACAGCGCAGGTGCTTTTCGGTTTAATACTTCCGAAATATGCACTGCGGTTGTTGTCTTTCCTACTCCGCCTTTGAAGCTGACAATTGAAACAATCATTGGTTCAATATACAGATTATTTTTAGCATTTCAAGTTTTTGCGTTGTTAAAAATGGGGAACGGTAATTGAAGCAGTCGAGTTAAATAGAGTTCAACCACCTTATCCGCTTCTTAATTTTTTACCAAGTCAGACTCGTAACTTCAAGGGAATCAATGTTTACAGGAATTGTGAGAACAGAATTTGCTGAGCGTTGTTTGTCGGTGAAAGGTAAAGCTAGTCAAACGAGAAAAATAGAGGTAATCTAGGAATTGGTATTTTTGAACAAAGAAATAGGGAAGCTCCTTTTAATCTTGGCAGATAAAAACTTCCCCACTCCGTTATAAAACTCATTGATGAGCCTTTGCAATTTCATCTTATAACAGTCTGGGGAAAAGTTACAAGCGAAAATTAAAAGTCCGGTTTCTCTAAGAATCAGAGAGCCGGACTTTTTGTGCTGAAAATCGTCCGTGCCGTAAGTGGAGAATTCTCTATCGAATGTATGTAAGTGTAACAAAACAAAACGCTTGTGTCAATAACCATAGTTTTTTGAAAGTAGCCTTGAAACCGAAGTTGCAGCCGAAATTTACTGCGCTCCAAAAATGTAGGAAACGAGCGAATCAGAATTTGGAGCTAGGCGAAATTCTAGGTGAAATTGCCGGAACTCGTCGCAATGTTTCCGCAGAGGTTACAGCCGATTTACTCAAGCTGTCGGGTTATGGAAAAGCGAATGGCGAACTGACGAATTTAGTTGATAAACAAGGTCGGGTTTATAGCTGCCCACAATCTCTAATTTCGGCAAATACGAGGTTAGATACCAATTACCAAATTAGAACAGCCAGAAGGCATCGTAAGCGCATTTATGAGGCTTTTACGAGTAGGTTAGACGAGATAAAAGAGCATAATCTAAGTGTCTCTTTCCTTACTCCAACCTTTCCTAATTTGTTAGGTGTCGGGTTCGCGGATAATGACCGATTTCAGGCTAGAGCTTGGGAATTATTCTTGCAGATGAAAGTCTTTGGTGAATTCTTCTACGCTGGATTTTCAAAGACTGAATGGACGCTCGGCAATTCGGGCGAATGTGCTAAAGCTGGTCGGGCGTTTGACCTCCATAAAGACGGCATAAACTACCATTCTCACGTTCTCTGTATCAACCATAAGCCGTTTGCCACCGGTGAAACTTCCAGCCTTGAGAATGAGTTAGCTTTTATGAATAAGCGTGGTAAAGGCGCGGCAGAACGTAAACGCTTAATACGCAATAGTTTGAAGATAGTTTCGGCTTGGACAAGCTGCCTCAAAAAAGCGTATCGGGAATTGTTCGGAAAGTCTTTGAAGGTAAATACAAAGTCTGGTCGAGTTCGTTTCACTTTTCAAGACGTCAATGTAGGTGAGGTAAAGAGTTATGACCTTGATGGAGCAAGAAATGGTATTTTTTGGGAGATTGCAAAGACGGCAAACTATACGGCTAAAGGCAATAGTTACAAAGGGTTGACTCCTGAATTGTTGCTGGAAGCTGAGAATGTTTTCAGAGGTAAGAGAATTATAAATCCCTTTGGTGTGTTTAGAAAGCAAGTTGAGAGGGCATCAGCAACTTCAGCAGACCTTGTTAAGCAGTCAACAAAGCAGAGTAGAAATACCACCCAACAAATCTCTAATTTCTTATTTAACAATGTTTTGCGAGGCGAAAACGAGCCGTTAAAAAGTTATGGAGTTCGTCTATGTGAACAGGGTTTGCGCGATACGTGGTTACGATATTTGGAAGTCAATAAAGATTTGATTATTGCTAAACGGCGCGATGCACTTCTTGAACGGTTTCCAAACTCGGTTTTCACGGATTTATCAGGGCAAAGCTATTATGGTTGGCAAGCGGTCAAGCTGTTGAG
>MWWK01000123.1_pt1 | contig 13132 bp, 12 predicted proteins | sample 1047241 | NCBI WGS metagenome assembly MWWK01 (sample SAMN06349964, study PRJNA376086) | soil metagenome | isolation source: BG12-3 sample Antarctic (ecotone) soil | place: Antarctica | reverse complement strand
AGAGGACGAGTAGAAGCGCTTTGGCCATGCTTACAGCAGTTAGGTGTTGACCTGGTGAAAGTACCACAATCCAAGAGTAAGGGCAGTGGGGGTAAAAACCACCACAATTCCGAGGTCGGGGGTATAACGTATCTTATGTTAAGGGACGAAAGGAAGACAAGGGAAGGAGTATTTGCACTTCCCCACTGTCCCTAAAATCCTGTTTCGGGCAGGACGTGGGAAAACCACCGTGGCTGTTGCAGAACCCCTCATTGTGGTTGCAATTTCTGCTGATTGCGGCCTTACAGAGAAAATAAGCGGCAAAAAATGCCGTTTTAGGGGCTCTTTCGGTGAAATAAGCAAAGGTGCCAGGTCGGTGCACGGGTTCTGCAACAGCCACGAGCCTTAGTATTGGAGTATGATTAACTTAACGTCGACACTTGTGGACTCAGCACCAACCAGTACAACAGCGCTGTTAACCCTGCTTCTTAATGAAACCTTTGTGCTTACTCTCGCTGGGTTGCTCTTTATAGTCGTGTTGGTGCTGGTACTACTTATCCCTGTTTTTTATCTATCGCGACCAAAATCAGGTGGAACGGCCAAGCTAGTGGCTTTGGGACTATGCTTGCTGCCGATTTGGTTGGGCAGCGGCGGCTGGCTAAAAGCTGAATTTGGCTATATGAAGTACGGCTGGTTAGCATCCTCATTTTATTACCTGCCTCTCGGGATTGTTTTTGTGAATCTAATCCGTACTCTTCCAATAATATTTCCAGAAAATAAGCAGCAAGGCGGAAGCTAGTAAGAATCCAGTTTAGTGAAACGGTGATTTAAACAGCCCCCGTCATTTAGATAGGGTCTGATAAGGGCCCGCTATCGGATGATAACTAGAAAAGGGGGCGGCAATAATGGTGAGGGGATAAAGCGTTGTTAAACAGTGACTCATATTTTATAAACTAAACTCAAGGTTTTGTTATACTAAACCCAAGCCACTGAAACGCGCTACATTCGCTGTTAAACTAAACGTTTAACAAAACTCGATGAGCCAGCCGAGGGGAGCAACAAAACCGGAGTTAAGTGTAACCCCCGCCACAGGAGCCGCAACAGAACCCGAGTTAAGTATAACACTTCCCGAAACGGCGGCAACAGAACCGGAGTTAAGTTTAGCGCCTGCTGAAACGGCGGTAACAGAACCACAACAAAACACAACTAAACCCAAAACCAAGGGCGGCCGGCCCCGCAAGGCCCCTGACACGGGGTTGTGGGCGATTCGCGGGGTCGACTTGGAAACCCGGGCCATCGTCGAGAAGACCGCGCAGCGCGCCGGCAAGACCATCGGCCAGTTTGTAAACGAGGACATGCGCTCGTTCTGCCAAGGCCAGTTGACCCAGTCGCAGTTGCCGGCCAGTCCCCGCGACCTGCAGGTGCAGGTGGAGCAGTTGACGCAGATGGTCGAGGGTATTGCCGCCCGATTAGCTGAACCGGCGCGAAAAGGACTTTGGCAGCGCGTCTTTGGCAAGTAGGCAGACTAGCCCTGCTTTTTGGTTGTCGCGTTGAACAGCGGGTCATTGCTGGGCTTTTTAAGGCCCAGGATGGTAAGCAGGAGCCCGGAGAGGGAATGGGCTTTGGCATGCTTGCCGGTTTTCAGGTCGTGGGCGAACTTGTTGCAGGCCGCCACGTGCGCCGCGCTGGCCAGGATGGTGGCCACCAGCGCCGGCGTGGTGATGCTCAGCTGCGCGAGTAGCCGGCCGGCGTTCTCCACCTGATGCTGCTGCATTCCCGCCGGGGCCGTGCCCGATGGCACCAGGTCAAACGGGATGGTTTCAGCCAGCGCTTGCGGCTTGACCGTGAAAACGATGTTTTTAAAGGCCCTGCCTACCTTTTCCAACGTGTAGCTGATGTGCAGTTCGGTGTGCTCGTTGATTTGCTTCACAGCTGGGTCTAGCACATAGGAGCGGAGCTCACCGACCTGCTTCATTTTCTCATGGCCCTTCTCGTCTAAGAGTCCCAGTCGCTTTTTGAAATCTTGCAGGTCGTACTTTTTGGTTTCGCCCAGGTCTTTCCATTGGCTGCACAACTGGTAAATGCGCTTGGCATATTTACTTCCTAGCCGCAATGCAGCAGCCAAACCATAGCTGGTAAAATTATCCTTGAGGCCAAACAAGAAGGGTAAAACAGCTTCTGAAAGCTTGATTTCGATGATTCCCTGTCCAGTGACATAGAGGACATGCTGGAACATCCACATTTGCTGATACCCTCTTTCGGTCTCCACCTCAAACATTCTACTGCCCATATCAGCGGTGGCCTTACGCAAATAAGGGTAGTCATATCTTTTGCCTGTCAGTGCGCCTAGGTCTCTGATTGACAGTTCGTAGACAGGGCTTTTTTGCTCTTTACGGAGCTTGGAGATTAGGAAGAACAACACGTCCAGTTGCAACTCGGTGTAATCGTACCGGGCATTGGTCAGTGCATTATGCTGTCTGATTTCTAATTCTCTATCCATCATGCTGTAAAGGCAGTTATAGCACAATCATACAACAAAAAAGAGAATTAAATAAGATACTCTTTCCAAATACTCTTTCTTCACACATTAAAACTCTTTGTTTCACACATTAAAACTCTTTCTTCACACATTAAAACTCTTTCTTCACACATTAAAACTCTTTTCCCATACATTAAAACTCTTTTTTAGGTGATTCAACATATTGTAATACAATGAGATACAAGCCCCTCAAATAGAACAAAGCTTTACAAATACACAAGTTGTGTTTCGCGCGAGGAAAAAAGCTTTTAAAACGGGTGGATAACTCCGGCCGGAAAACAAAAAGCAAACAAAAGTTCTAGAAGCCAGTGACTTGCGAATATTCAGTAAACAATATATTATTAGTAATTAACAGTTTATGTACTTAAATGTCGGGCTTATGTACTGCTATGGGCCCGGGAGTGCTGAGGCGGCCGAAGTGGGGGTTACTTGGGAGTTGGGCAGTCATGAGGGCTGTGGGGAAGGAGGAGCCGGGCGGTGGTCTGGTGGCCAGGGAATCCAGTAGCCAAGTGGTCAGGGAATGGCGACGGGCAGGAGGGCAAGGAGATGGCGGCCACTAGGAGCGAGAGGAAGGGAGGGGTGAGCTAAGGACAGGTTGCGGGAAGGGGAACGGTTGGGGGGCAGGCAAAAAAGGGAGTGGGCCGTGTTGCGCGGGGGAGGGAGGTTCGTACCTTAGCAGCTCGTTCTGTCATCGTTCAACGGTTTTCGCAAGATGTGTTTACTGAATCGCGCTTCGCGCAATCAGGAAACCCGTTCGCCCGCTGGGCTCACTACTCTTGCCCCTGCGGGGGCCTCGCCTATGGAAGCACCCACGCCCGCCCATTCTACTCCCCACCGCCCCCGCAAAGGGGGCCGGAAGGCTAGCCCGCTGGCCGAGAAGCAGCGCCACGTCGTGAGCGTGCGGCTCACCGATGCCGAGCACGAGCGCCTGACCCGGGAGGCCGGGCGGCACCAGCTCAGCCAGGGCGAGGTGCTGCGGTCGGTGTGGTTGAAGCAGGACACGGCCGCGAAACTGCCGACCCCGCCGACCCCCGAGGAAGCCAAGCAGCTGGCGCAACTCGCCGGCATGGCGGCCAACCTGAACCAAATAACCAAGCTGGCCCATTTGCAGCAGGACCAGCGCACCGGGGCCGCGACGGTGCTCGGGAAGATGCACGACTTATTGAAGCAGCTTAGGGGCGAGGCGTCATGATTGGCAAGGTGAAGGTGAACCAGTCGTTCGGGGCGATGTGTCAGTATGTGCTCCAAGAAAAGACCCCCGACAAAGGGGCCGAAGTGCTGGCCGCCCACGGGGTGCGTACCGACAGCGCCGAGCATATGGCGGCGGACTTCGACGCGGTGCGGGCCATGCGCCCCGGGCTGGGCAAGGCGGTGCTTCACGTCGCGCTGGCCTTCCCAGTCGAGGAAAAGGAGAAGGTGACCAACGAGGTGATGGGCCGCATTGCCCAGGACTACCTAAAGGGGCTGCACATCGACCCGGAGAACACGCAGTGGGCCGTGGTGCGGCACCAGGACAAGCAGCATCCGCACCTGCACCTGGTGGTCAACCGGGTGGATTTGGACGGGCAAACGGTGAGCGACCAGTTTATCCGCTCGCGCAGCGTGGACGTGTGCAAGCGCATCGAGCAGGACTACGGGCTCATCGTGGCCGACCAGGTGGGCCGCAAGCAGGCGCTGGAAATCGGCCCGACCCCGGCCCAAGTGAAAGCCACGACCCCGAAAGAGGAACAGTCGGCCGCGTGGAGCCGCGCCCGGCAGGACATCGGCCGCGCCCTGGGCTACACGGCGGGCCAGGCCCGCAGCTTTGACGAGCTGCGCGAGGCGCTGCGGCCCCGCGGCATTGCGCTGGCGCTGACGCGGCGCAAGGACGGGCGCCCGGCCGGGGTGGTGTTTGAGCAGGACGGGCACCGGGTGAAGGGCAGCCAGGTGGGCCGGGAGTACAGCGCCGGCAATCTGGAAACGGGTTTTGCCAAGGCCCGCGAGCTAGGCCAGGCCCACGACCCGGCCCAGGCGTGGCAGCAGGTGGGCCAGGACTACGCGCTGGCCAAGCTGGCTGAATCCTACGCCCAGGCCAAGCAGGAGCAGGCCCGCCAGCAGCCGGAGCGCGGCCGTTCCCAGGGCTTTGGCATCGGGGATGACTAATTACTTTCTACTTACGCAGCTATGCAAGAACTACTTGACGACATCAAAGCCCTGCGTCGGGGCATTGAGGCCCTGAATGCCCGCAGCTTGGAACAAGGCCAGCCCATTAGCCGCGCCGAGGTAGATGAGGTGCTGGCCAAGGTGAAGGAGGGGACGAAATTTACCCTTGATTATAAGGGAATTGCGGAAAAAATTCAGCCGCACCTGGCGACGCCCGCCACGATAGCGGCGGCGGTGACGACGGGCCGCCAGCAGCTCCAGCAGGTGATGGACCAGATTCCGCGCAGTATGCCCTTGGCGGATAAGGTATGGGGCTTTACCAGCGTAGCCGCGTTTATGGTGGTGTCTTTTATGCTGCTGATTTTCTTTACGTTGAGTGGCTACGCCTGGAAAGAAAAAGGGGCAGCGGAGGCCAAAGCGGCGCTCCTTCAGCAGCAGCTGGCCCAAAAGCAGGCCACGATGAAGTGGTTGAACGACGGCTACGTGGACCTCAAGCAGGATAATCCGAAAGCCGCTCAGAAGTATTTCCCGCACTAACAGCCAGTATTTTACATGACAAGAGTTATAAACCCACTCTTGAAAAAGTGACTATTTTTACTATTACTGCTTAACTGGCTCTTGCTAAAGACGCTGCTAGCTCTGTCATCCTATGAAGGTCATCCTTGGTCTACTCCTCGCCTTGCGTCTGCCCGGTTGTGGCCCCTTGCGGGTCGATTATACCACTGCCCCCAACTCGCCGGCCTGTTGCGCCGGCTGCACTCCCCTTGTGCAAGTACAGGCACTACAGGTGCTGCACTATCCCCATGCTGTCTTAGCCCCGCTCGGTCTGCGGGTGAAAAACACGTCCCAGCGCGCTGTGACCGTTGCGCCTTCGCTGCTCCGGTTGCACTCCAATAAACTACACTATCTCCTGGAGCATACGGCGGTGTGGCTGGCGGACAAGGGGCAGAATGAATACTCAAACGTGCCCGTCTCCCTGCCTGCTGGCGATAGTTGTGTAGTCCAGGCCTTCTTTGTCGATGCAGCCTTTGAGGGAAGCATACAGGATTTGCGCGCCTATCAAGGCGAAGAGGTCGTGACGGTGAGCTTACATGATTTTATGCAGCAGCTGGGCGCTACCTGTAGGGTCAGCGAGTACCGGTATGTTCATGCGATGAAATGAGTAGCATGAAACGAAAGCGCGTGCGCCGAATTCTGCAACAGCCACAGTGGGTTAAATTTGGTGATAAGCATTTTACATGTTGTGAACGGTGGACCATAAGACGTAAAGGCTGAGCTTATAACGTTTAGTAATTCACCGTTTGTAAGAGGTTATGGGGGCCGCGCGGCTTATTTAAATCACCGTTTTCTTGGAAGAAAAGCCTTTCCTGAGCGCAGCGGTAAGCCGCTCGTTACTTTTGCGCCATGCGGCATTTGGCTCGGTCTTACGCATTGCTCGTGCGGTTGATGCTCTTCCACCGGAACCCGAACTATACCCCCCAGGAGTGGCGCTGGTACGTCGTACTGGCCTTGTCCGGCTTTGGCTTGCTCCTGTTCCTGAGCCCGCTCGCGCTCTGGGTCGGCCACTACGGGGCGCTGCTCCCACCCGGGCGGCTCTCGACGGCTCCACGGGTCGACCAACTCGGCAGCTTGGGGGCTATCCTGTTGTTTCCAGTGGCGCCGCTGCTGGCCCTAAACTACTGGCTGGTGTTCCGCAGCCGCAGCGTCCAACACCTGCCGGTGCCCGTGGTGTCGCCCGGTCGGTACCGCCTGGCCCTGGGAGCTTTTGTGGTCGCGTGTTTTGCGCTCTTTGTGTTCATAACCTCCTGCGACCGGCTCTATCCCTACTAGACGCTTAATCATAGCATGCTTTGGCTCCTTTCCCTGAACGGTAGGAATTAGCCCGGCACCTGGTGGCCAGCTGGCCCTTATAGCGCGGGGTGAGTTTACAAAACCCGTCTACGAATCAACGTTTACGAAATGCACGAAGGGGATGAGTTTCGTAAACTTTCAAATTGGAGCCTAATCCCCGCCAAAGTACCACGGCCAAGCGGCGGGGAGGTGGAGCAAAAAATCAGTGCGATTCAGGGAAGTGTCCGACAACTAACATTACGTTAAGGGACGATTCCCAGACAAGGGATGAAATACTTGCACTTCCCCACTGCTTCCAAAATCCTGTTTGCCCATGCCCGGGAAGGCGGCTGGTTTCGAGTTTCGTAAACGTTGATTCGTAGACAGGTTTCTTAAACACGTCCGGCCCCATTGAGGCCAGCTGGCCGCTAGGTGCTGGGCTAATTCCTGCCGTTCACGGAAACGAGCGAATGATTAAATTGCTTGGGCAGGGCTTCGCGAGGTGCTATTCTCCTTCTCTTTGGCAAGCCAGCAACTGCCCGCGTCCAACAACGCGCCCGGGGTGGCCAAATGAGAACGGGGCGAGCACATGGCGTTCCGACACCCGATCCGTCGGGTCCAGCGCTAGCACGGTGATGTGGGCGGAAACCTCATCGACGTGTTGAAATTCACACGGCATGCAGTACTCTGGGGCGTCGTCGGCCCACACCGAGGTACGCAGTCCAGGTCGAAGGTGCACCTCCGGGAGCAACGAAGTAAAGCCGAATACGAGGTGCTTCATTTTACAGGCGGGTCAGGGCAAGGGTGAGATAACGATGGGTATGCAAGCGCATGTGAGGTACAGACAAACGTTGATTTAAGCAGTCACAGGATAGGGTCCGATAAGGGCCCGCTACCGGATGCTAATTAGAACAGGGAAGCGGCAATAATGGTGAGGTGATAAAGTATTGTTAAACATTGGTTTGGGTTTTATAAACTAAACTCAAGGTTTTGTTATACTAAACCCACGCCACTGAAACGCGCTACATTAGCTGTTAAACTAAACGTTTAACAAAACTCGATGAGCCAGCCGAGGGGAGCAACAAAACCGGAGTTAAGTATAACTCCCGACACAGGAGCCGCAACAGAACCCGAGTTAAGTATAACACTTCCCGAAACGGCGGCAACAGAACCGGAGTTAAGTTTAGCGCCTGCTGAAACGGCGGCAACAGAACCACAACAAAACACAACTAAACCCAAAACCAAGGGCGGCCGGCCCCGCAAGGCCCCTGACACGGGGTTGTGGGCGATTCGCGGGGTCGACTTGGAAACCCGGGCCATCGTCGAGAAGACCGCGCAGCGCGCCGGCAAGACCATCGGCCAGTTTGTAAACGAGGACATGCGCTCGTTCTGCCAAGGCCAGTTGACCCAGTCGCAGTTGCCGGCCAGTCCCCGCGACCTGCAGGTGCAGGTGGAGCAGTTGACGCAGATGGTCGAGGGTATTGCCGCCCGATTAGCTGAACCGGCGCGAAAAGGACTTTGGCAGCGCGTCTTTGGCAAGTAGGCAGACTAGCCCTGCTTTTTGGTTGTCGCGTTGAACAGCGGGTCATTGCTGGGCTTTTTAAGGCCCAGGATGGTAAGCAGGAGCCCGGAGAGGGAATGGGCTTTGGCATGCTTGCCGGTTTTCAGGTCGTGGGCGAACTTGTTGCAGGCCGCCACGTGCGCCGCGCTGGCCAGGATGGTGGCCACCAGCGCCGGCGTGGTGATGCTCAGCTGCGCGAGTAGCCGGCCGGCGTTCTCCACCTGATGCTGCTGCATTCCCGCCGGGGCCGTGCCCGATGGCACCAGGTCAAACGGGATGGTTTCAGCCAGCGCTTGCGGCTTGACCGTGAAAACGATGTTTTTAAAGGCCCTGCCTACCTTTTCCAACGTGTAGCTGATGTGCAGTTCGGTGTGCTCGTTGATTTGCTTCACAGCTGGGTCTAGCACATAGGAGCGGAGCTCACCGACCTGCTTCATTTTCTCATGGCCCTTCTCGTCTAAGAGTCCCAGTCGCTTTTTGAAATCTTGCAGGTCGTACTTTTTGGTTTCGCCCAGGTCTTTCCATTGGCTGCACAACTGGTAAATGCGCTTGGCATATTTACTTCCTAGCCGCAATGCAGCAGCCAAACCATAGCTGGTAAAATTATCCTTGAGGCCAAACAAGAAGGGTAAAACAGCTTCTGAAAGCTTGATTTCGATGATTCCCTGTCCAGTGACATAGAGGACATGCTGGAACATCCACATTTGCTGATACCCTCTTTCGGTCTCCACCTCAAACATTCTACTGCCCATATCAGCGGTGGCCTTACGCAAATAAGGGTAGTCATATCTTTTGCCTGTCAGTGCGCCTAGGTCTCTGATTGACAGTTCGTAGACAGGGCTTTTTTGCTCTTTACGGAGCTTGGAGATTAGGAAGAACAACACGTCCAGTTGCAACTCGGTGTAATCGTACCGGGCATTGGTCAGTGCATTATGCTGTCTGATTTCTAATTCTCTATCCATCATGCTGTAAAGGCAGTTATAGCACAATCATACAACAAAAAAGAGAATTAAATAAGATACTCTTTCCAAATACTCTTTCTTCACACATTAAAACTCTTTGTTTCACACATTAAAACTCTTTCTTCACACATTAAAACTCTTTCTTCACACATTAAAACTCTTTTCCCATACATTAAAACTCTTTTTTAGGTGATTCAACATATTGTAATACAATGAGATACAAGCCCCTCAAATAGAACAAAGCTTTACAAATACACAAGTTGTGTTTCGCGCGAGGAAAAAAGCTTTTAAAACGGGTGGATAACTCCGGCCGGAAAACAAAAAGCAAACAAAAGTTCTAGAAGCCAGTGACTTGCGAATATTCAGTAAACAATATATTATTAGTAATTAACAGTTTATGTACTTAAATGTCGGGCTTATGTACTGCTATGGGCCCGGGAGTGCTGAGGCGGCCGAAGTGGGGGTTACTTGGGAGTTGGGCAGTCATGAGGGCTGTGGGGAAGGAGGAGCCGGGCGGTGGTCTGGTGGCCAGGGAATCCAGTAGCCAAGTGGTCAGGGAATGGCGACGGGCAGGAGGGCAAGGAGATGGCGGCCACTAGGAGCGAGAGGAAGGGAGGGGTGAGCTAAGGACAGGTTGCGGGAAGGGGAACGGTTGGGGGGCAGGCAAAAAAGGGAGTGGGCCGTGTTGCGCGGGGGAGGGAGGTTCGTACCTTAGCAGCTCGTTCTGTCATCGTTCAACGGTTTTCGCAAGATGTGTTCTCTGAATCGCGCTTCGCGCAATCAGCGAACCCGTTCGCCCGTTGGGCTCACTACACTTGCCCCTTCGGGGGACTCGCCATGGAAGAAACAACGTCCCCCGGTTCCCCTCCCCACCGCCCCCGGAAAGGCGGCCGCAAGCCCGGCCCGCTGGCGGACAAGCAGCGCCACGTCGTGAGCGTCCGGCTCACGGACGCGGAGCATGAGCGCCTGACCCAGGAGGCCGACCGGTACCGGCTGAGTCAAGGCGAGGTGCTGCGGTCGGTGTGGGGGAAGCAGGACACGGCCAAGAAACTGCCGGCCCCGCCGACCCCCGAGGAAGCCAAGCAACTGGCGCAGCTCGCCGGCATGGCGGCGAACCTGAACCAGCTGACCAAGCTGGCCCACTTGCAGCAAGACCAGCGCACCGGGGCCACGACGGTACTCGGGCAGATGCACCAGCTGCTGAAGCAGCTCACGGGCAAGGGGGCATGATTGGCAAGGTGAAGGTGAACCAGTCGTTCGGGGCCATGTGCCGGTACGTGCTGCAGGAGCAAGCCCCCGGCAAAGGAGCCGAGGTGCTGGCCGCGCACGGGGTGCGCACGGACAGCGCCGAGCACATGGCGGCGGACTTTGACACGGTGCGGGCCATGCGGCCCAATTTGGGAAAGGCGGTGCTGCACGTCGCGCTGGCCTTTCCGGTCGAGGAAAAGGAGCAGGTGACCAATGAGGTGATGGGCCGCATTGCCCAGGACTACCTAAAGGGGCTCAAAATCGACCCGGAGAATACGCAATGGGCCGTGGTGCGGCACTATGATAAAGACAAGACCCACCCGCACATGCACCTGGTGGTGAACCGGGTGGATTTGAACGGGCAGACGGTGAGCGACCAGTTTATTCGCTCCCGGAGCGTGGACGTGTGCAAGGGCATCGAGCAGGAGTACGGGTTGATAGTGGCCGACCAGGTGGGCCGCAAGCAGGCCCGCGAAATCGGCCCGACCCCGGCCCAGGTGAAGGCCACCACTCCCAAAGAAGAGCAGTCGGCCGAGTGGAGCCGCGCCCGGCAGGACATTGGCCACGCCCTGAACTACACGGCGGGCCAGGCCCGCAGCTTTGACGAACTGCGCGAGGCGTTGCGCCCGCGAGGCATCGAGCTGGAACTGACGCGGCGCAAGGACGGGAGCCCGGCCGGGGTGGTGTTCGCGCAGGACGGGCACCGGGTGAAGGGGAGCCAGGTGAGCCGCGAGTACAGCGCCGGCAACTTGGAAACAGGTTTTGCCAAGGCCCGCGAGCTAGGCCAGGCCCAGGACCCGGCCCAGCCGTGGCAGCAGGTGGGCCAGGACTACGCGCTGGCCAAGCTGGCCGAATCCTACGCCCAGGCCAAGGAGCAGCAGGCCCGCCAGCAGCCGGAGCGCGGCCGTTCCCAGGGGTTTAGCATCGGTGATAACTAATTACTTCCCACTTACGCAGCTATGCAAGAGCTACTTGACGACATAAAGGCCCTGCGTCGGGGCATCGAGGCGCTGAATAAGCGCAGCTTGGAGCAGGGCCAGCCCATTAGCCGCGCCGAGGTAGACGAGGTACTGGCCAAGGTGGAGAAGGGTACCCGGTTTACGATTGATTATAAGGGGATAGCCACCCAGATTCAGCCGCACTTGGCCACGCCGGACACCATCGCGGCGGCGGTAACGACGGGCAGCCAGCAGCTACAGCAGGTGATTGACCAGATTCCGCGCAGTGTGCCCTTGGCGGATAAAGTGTGGGGTTTTACCAGCGTAGGCGCGTTTATCGGTGTGTCGTTTATGCTGCTAATTTTCTTTGCGTTGAGTGGCTACGCGTGGAAAGAAAAGGGGTCCGCTGAGGCAAAAGCGGCGCTACTTGAGCAGCAGCTGACCCAAAAGCAGGCCACAATGAAGTGGTTGAATGATGGTTACGTGGACCTAAAGCAGGATAATCCGAAAGCCGCTCAGAAATACTTCCCGCAGTAGCAACCACTCTTTTACAAGCTGAGAGCGGTCGCTGAACGCACGTAAAAGAAGTCGTCGTACAAGATTATACCCTGCTGCTTTTTACGGTAAGCAATCCTTAATTTATCAGGTGTCAGTTCCTTGATTGAAGAAGTGACGTTCGAAGGCAAAGCAACCCCATTATAATAGAAAACAATAGTTGGCGCATTATATGCGTACGTCTCCTTATCACCTGTATCAGAAGGTCTTTCTATCGTTCCATTAGCATTGAATGTAACCAAATATGTATTGCTATACTGCGGAATAATTGTGCTATCATTCCTGAAAAAGGTGCCAGCTGACGAACTGGCTTTATGCACGTATTTAGCTAGTTTCCAGGTACCCAACAACATCTTCTGTGGCGTTTTAGGGGGAGTATCCTCCTTAGAGGAAAAGGCGCTAAGTTGAGGTAGCAAAAGGGTCAAAACCAGTGAGAACAGTGCTTTCATATCGGGAAGTTAAACAGGACTAGGTATATCTGCACTTTTTCATGCCTTTTACCCGGGGTCGCACTAGACTAGGAACAGAAAACAACGCTAAGCCCAATTGACTACTAAAAACGAGCTGATTTGTCTCACCAAGTCAGTTATTCAGGCTGGAATGAGCCGTTGATACGTGAGATGAGCAGAAGCTACACGCTAGCCTGACCAGAACCTGCTTTTCTCAAAAACCGCCTTGATACCGTTTAAACGTACATTTTTTGAGATGGCTAGCTAGCTCAGGATTGCTTAGCGTTGTTTTTCGTTCCTACTATTGTGCGACCCCTTTAACGACGTCTTTTACGTGCTGTAAACGACCGTTTACAGGATGTAAAAGGGCTGCTGGCTTATTTGAACTACCGTTTAAGTGAACTCCCTGTCAGCTTATCCAACCATGCCGCTACTGCCCATCCCAATTGTGAAAAGAAAGATGACCAGAACGAAAAAGAGCGCAGCGAGCGCGCAGGGCAGAGCGACCCACCAGGGGATGGGCGATGGGTGGGTATTGTTAAACAAACAGGGCAAAACCTCCGACTCGGACCAATAGCTGCATGCATTTTCTGATCAGCGCGCTGGTTGACAGAGGTTTGCTAGGCACACGGACAAAACTTTGGTCTTAACGTTCGTTTTCGCTAGCCATTTTCGATTGCTTTATGGAGCGTGTAAGACTATCGGGTTTCGATGCTTTTACAGCGTTTTGACACCTTATCATGAGCGATTATGCCAGTTGGCCACGGACTCGGAGGTTTTCCCCTATTTGTTTAACAACACCCGGAGTAGAGGGGAGCCAGGCCCAGCACCAGGAGGTGAAGCGCTTCTATGGGCTGGTGAAGGAACTCAACCCGCAGCTGGAGCAGGAAGCCCAGCGCCAGGTAGCCCAGCAGCGCATCCACCAGGCC
>MWWK01000122.1_pt1 | contig 13185 bp, 17 predicted proteins | sample 1047241 | NCBI WGS metagenome assembly MWWK01 (sample SAMN06349964, study PRJNA376086) | soil metagenome | isolation source: BG12-3 sample Antarctic (ecotone) soil | place: Antarctica | reverse complement strand
ATTTCAAGCAGTTTATTTTGCGCGGCAACGCTATTGATTTATCAATTGGAGTGATTGTCGGCACCGCTTTTGCAAAAGTTATCTACTCAATCACCGACATTTTAATTTCACCTCTGGTGGGCATCATTTCAGGTGCCGGACTGGACTTTAGAGACAAATACAGCACTATGAGCGGACAAAGTGCCGCTGGCTTGACCGCAAAGGAAACAGCGGAAAAACTGGCGATTTCTCGTTACGGAGAACTGGGAATCGACATTATCAATTTTATCTTCGTTGCTTTCATCGCATTTTTGATTGCCCGTTGGTTTGGTAAATACTTCAGATTGGAAGAAGTTGCCGTGGCGCCACCTCCTAAATCGGAAGAGTTGTTAATGGAAATCCGCGACCTTTTAAGGCAAAGTGAAATTCGTCAGCGAAAACGCAACTCTTAAAAAGGCATATCGAAGTATTATTGGAAAAGGAGAAAATAGAAATATGTTTTCAAATAAAAAATACTTTCGTCTTTCGGCGACAGTTTTTCTTTCCGCATTGCTAACAATTTTGGGCGAATCTACGACGGCGCAAACTAATAAATTACCCGTCGGGGTAAATGTCGGTAATCTTGTCGGCTCGACACTGAACGGAACGATGTCGATCGGACAGGTCAACCAATTAATCCAAAAGAAATTCGGAAATACCATCAGTCCAACGGCACAGGCTCTCGATTTATATAAAATCAGTTACCGCTCGCGCGATGAGAAGAATCGAGAAGTCGTTTTAAGCGGCTTAGTTGTTCTGCCGCGCGGCGGTGCGGCGAATGGATTAGTGATTTTCAATCACGGAACGATTGTCAATTCCGCTCTCGCGCCGTCGCGCTTTACCGGAAAATCGAACGCCTCCGAAGCGGAACTGGCGACGCTAGCATTTGCTTCAGGCGGTTATGCGGTGGCGATGCCGGATTACCTCGGTTTGGGTGACCACAAGGGCGCGCATCCTTATCCCCTCGGCGCGGCGAACAGTTTGTCCACCGTTGATATTATTGAACCAGCGCGTGCTCTTGCTGTGCGGCAGAATACAAAAATCGGCTCACGACTGTTTGTTTCGGGATATTCGGAAGGCGGCGCGGTAGCGATGTGGATGGTGCGCGATTTGGAACGTAAATCCGGCGCGGGCTACGATGTTTCCGCTGCCGCGCTTGCTTCCGGTGCTTATGATCTTTCGGACACGACCAGAAAATGGCTGCTTGCTTCCCCAACCGACCAAGCGGAGTTCGTCATTCGGCTTTACCTCGCATCCTATATGGCATATTACTTTCACAAAAGCACCGGCGTGAAATTAACCGATTATTTCAAACCGGCGATGGCTTTGACAATTTCACAAGCCTTCAAAGGCAATATCTCCGATGAAAATGTTATTAAAAGGCTCGCGTGGGCGGGGGTTTTGATGCGATCAAAAAATTCGCTCGCCAATGTCATCACGCCGCGCTTCAAACGAGCGCTGGAAACTCTGGACACTTCCGACCCGGTGATTCGTGAAATGCAGAAAAGCGACGCTTACGATTGGTCGCCGCGTACCAAAATGCTTTTAATCAGTTTACAGGGTGACAAAGTGGTTGACCCTACCAATACGGAAAAAACAATGCGGACGATGCGGCGACGCGGCGTATCAAACGAAATGCTGCGGCAATATGTAATTAGGAATGCGAGTTTGAATCACATCACGGCGGTGGCTCCAGCATTAGCCCAAGCACGGCGTTTTTTCGACAGCGGGTTTACCAGCCTCAGCGCGTCAAAATGAAATGTTTTCTGCTCTTAAATTAGATTCTTATATGCTTTAACCGAGTGCTGTGGGCGGAGACCTTACCTACATCAGTGGATAATTTCAACATAGATTCTTGATACTACATATTGTACTTTGATTTTGTGCTTTGAAAACTGATTTTTACGACTTTCGGATTGATTAGTTATTTATTTTCTTCACTTTATTTTGGAGGAAGACAAACAAATGTCTATTCAACTGAGGCTGCCTTTTGAAGATGTTCCCGTAACTTGTCCCACCCAAGCCAAATATCACGCCATCGCTCCGTGTTTAGCAGAACAAATTGAACCACGGCAGCAAGCGCGCGTTGTTGAATCTTTCCTATTCAACCGTTTCCAAGTGGCTCAAGCAATTTCGGGAAGAAGGGATGAAAGGATTGCTTCCTTTATCCAATAGTAACCGCGAACCTTATACGCCGGAGCGGATTATTGTTTCGCTGATTTACTTTAAGTGCTGTGTCCCAAAAGCCGCGAGTCGTGAACTGGCTCGGGTGATCGGTCAGATGACCGGACATCAATTACATCATCTAACGGTTAAGTCCTTATTGGAGCGTTACTTTTTCTGGCGGTATCAGGAATTTCAAAAACTGATCGTCTATCCGATTCTGCCTGACAGCCAATCGAGAAGACGCGAAATTGTGAAGTTGGACAAGCAGGGATGGTCGGAGCAATCAATCACGGTTTTGGTCAAATGTCATCGCTCGACCGTGCGGAAATGGCTGCGGCGCAATAAAGAAGAAGAAAAGCTGAGAGTTCCGCTTTTCCGGCAGTTGCTAGATTATCCGAGCAGTCCGCTGAAACCTCACCGCAAAGTTTATTTCGGAACGATCCGCACGATTTTGAATCTCCAGAGGAAATATCCGACCGCCGGATGGTTTAGAATTCAAGGTTATTTGCTGAAAGATTTCGGGATCGAACTCGGGCAAACTACTTTGAAAAAAGTGATGAAGTTGAATCGGCGGCTGCATTTAATTCCGAAGATTGAAAAACCGGTCACGGAAGCCGAACCGAAAGAACCGCCGCCGAGAAGCCGTGAGCCTTTTACTTACGCCTTTATTGACATCCGTTATCTGGATGCGAAACCCGGAGGAATTCAACTTTATTCATGTCTGCTGCTCGAAGGCTTTTCACGGACGATTCTCGCCGGTTCGCTGACTGACAAGCAGCACGTCGGCATCATTTTGCGGATTTATTATCTGGCTCTGCTGAACTGGGGCAAATGGGAAACGATGGTTTCCGACAATGGAAGTCAGTGCGCGTTCACACGCCTTTAGCAGAGCAAACAGCGGACTCGGCATTGATCAACACTTCTGCGAAAAGGGACGACCCTGGCAAAATCTGATCGAAAGTCAATTCGGGATTCAAGCCCGCCTTGGTGAATATCTGTGGCCGCAATGCGGAAATACAGAAGAAGCCGTCGAAGTGCATCGGGAGCTGATCCGCGACCATAACCGTCTGCCGCACTTTGCCCACCGGAAAAGAGAAGACGGGAAAAGTTCGCCGCTTGAAGTTTTGGGCGGTAGTCGCGGGACGGAAATTGACAAAACACAATTGCATCAAGCTTTCAGCCGACAGGTTTGGCAGCGAAAGACAAATGAAAGAGGTTGTATTAGGGTTGGACGTTGGAAAATCTATATTGAAGAAGGCTTGCCGAAAACGCCGGTCGAATTGATCTATTGGGACGGGAAATTGCGGGCTGAATATCGGCAGGAAAAGTTGGTGGAATACGATTGCCGCTGGAATGACAAAGAGCAAAGACCAAACACATTGAAAAAGCAAAGCATTTTGAGACGAAGTTCAGTCCGCATCAACCCGAGTTATTTGAAGTCGGTTGGCTCAGAGAGCTGATTGAAGAAATCAGAGCGGAAAGAAAATCGTCAAACAGGGTTTATTCCGAACAGCTCAAGTTACCTTTTTCAAAGGCAGCTTGAGCCACTGGATATTGGGGTTAAAATCCACGTTGAAATTATCCACTGATGTAGGTAAGGTCTCCGCCCACAGCATTAACCGAGTATATTGTGCTTTGAATAAGAAAAGCCCGCATCTGGTCAACCATAATAGATGTTATCGGACACACGAGGCTTAATTGTGAGTAGAACAGACATCATTTCAATTTTCTAGCGAGTAAATCAATCTGATAATTACGTTCTTGTGTGCGTTCTTTGAGAGAATTGTAGGAGGCTGTAACTTCGTCTTGAACAGGCGTTTTGTTCGATAATTCACAGACTTTTTCAAGCGGCGTTTTGTTGCCGAGCGAGCTGTGTGGACGATGCCAGTTGTAGTCAAACTGCCATTCTTCAACCCGGTCGGATAAGTCTTTTTCGTTGATATTGATAGTCGGGTAGAATTCCACTTTATCAGTCATTTGCGACCGTTCAACTTTGCCGTTCAGGTGTGGAGAGCGAGGTCTAACAGGGCGGAATTTAATGCAGTTTCGCTTCATTGCGGATTGAAATTCCAGTCCGAAAAATTCGGCTCCGCGGTCAGTTTGAATTCGTTGAATTGGGAAAGGAAATTCTTCAATCATTCGCTCTTCAAGAAAACGAACGCTGTTTTTAGCTGTTCGTCTTGAGTAAATGCCGAGAACACGAAAGCGTGTGCAGTCGTCGATTGCCGTGTATTGGTAAATGCCGTCGGCGATTTTGGTAGTGTCAATTTGAATTCTGTCGCCGGGAATCGGACGGCTGAAACGATGAATTTTCTGTTTGTTTTTATGGCGACGGATGGGCGGCACATTATTTCGCCGGAGGACTTTTTCGAGGGTTTTAGTAGAGAGCTTGAAATTGTGATGACGAATCAGTTCGGCTTGAATTCGTCTGGCTCCAAGATTCCGCAAGCGACGAAATTCTAAAATCAGTTTTTCATAGTTTTCAGTAACTTTCGGCGGTGAAATTTTATGAGGACGGCGACTTATTTCTTGCAGACCAGCTTTGCCTCTTGCTTAATAACGTCGCCACCATTTGCGAAGCGTCGGACGAGAGACACCGCAGCGACGGCAAACTAGTCCGAAATCTTTTGTCTGCTCGTAAAGTTGAACCCAAGATAAACGTATTTTTATATCCACAAATCACAGTTTATCATTGAAATGATTGGGTAAGACACACAATCTCGCCGTTAATTCCGATATTATTGAAAATAGGTCGTATTCATTCGGTCTCTTTTTTTATTTCACTCATTAACCAGTCCCAATCATCAGTAGTGTAAGTATCCTGCTGGCTCATTACAAAATCCTCTTGACCTTTGCCAATATATTCCTGAATTGTTTTCAGAACAGCTTCCCTTCCCTGCTCTGTTAAAGGCTCAGCCTCGTACTCTTCTACCGTTTCCTCTTGCTTTCCTGCTTTTGTAGGTTTGCTAGTTTTGGCTTTTCCCTCGATTGCAACAGATTTACCGATAAGTCTACGACGGAGATGTTCAGTTAGAAATGCAGGAACATTTGAAATAGATTTTGTTCGAGTTGCGGCAATCTCCAACTCCATTGCGAGAAGTTCAGCAAGCTCGTTTAATTTAGCCTTGTCTGATTTTTGTGGGCGCTTACCAGAAACTTTTTCAAACACTTTTGCTAGAATCGCGTTCATCTCGCCGAAAGGCTCATCATCATTGTTCTCAATGTCTTTAAAAGAAGTCTTAGGTGTCTCTGAAGCCCTTGCATTTGTTGAGTTTGAACCTAGCGCAGTTAGGTTAGTTTCTGCGCTAACTACCACTGGTAGTTTCTGCGCTGGCTGAGTTAAGTGCTCTGCCTGCGCTAAGTGCGCTAACTGCTCCAAGTCAGCATTAATTTCTTCTGGAAGAAATACTTCATAAGAATTCCCGCCTTTTTCCCCATCGATCCTTGTAGTAACAATCAATTTGATTGCTTCCAAATGACGCACATTATTGTAAAAAGTATGAGTTGATTTTATTCCTGATCCTCGCATTAATCCAGATTTAGAAATACGAATAGAGCGAGTTGGTTTTATAGCACCTCTTGTTAATGAGTACAGATAGTCATACATTTGTTTGGATTTACCAATAAAGGCACCACTTGGTATCTGACGCACAATAGAGTTGGCAACTTTTGTGAAATCTTTTTCTGGTGAAATAGGTAGTTGTGGTTTAGGTGCGCTAGGTGCGCTAACTAATCTAGCTGCGCTAAGGGTGCTAGGTGCGCTAACTGCGCTAGGTTGATTTATTGCTTTTGACTGTACAACTTCTAGTTGTGGCTTATCATGTTTTTCTTTTAGCCTTTTTTCATTAGCTAATTTTTGTAATCTTTCAAAAGCCGAACTCATATTGCTACCTCATCTTGAATTAACTCAATCTCATCTATTGGAATTTCGTCCAATTCATTTGCCGTTTTCAACAAATATAAATAAGCACACATTTTTAATACTGAACGAGGAACACCAGCAGTCTGTTGATATATTCTCTCTATCGCTTCATCTGTAAAAGGGTTTTCAATCTCATCATAATCGCATTTAGTAGAAATCATTTCTTTTGTCTCACTCAAAGTCAGAGCGTTTAGAGTCGAATACATTACAATTCTGCTTTTCAGATATTTATTCTTTTTGTTGTCGAGTTTGGCTTTTAGCTCAAGCTGACCCGCAAGTATGATCTGTACAAGTTTTTCTTCGTTAGTTTCAAAGTTCAAAATTGCACGAATAAGTTCAAGCTGCTTGTTGTCGAGATTCTGTGCCTCGTCAATAAAAAGAATGACGTTTTTGTCTTCAGCAAATTCATTCACCAAAAAATCATTAAATAGTCTTTCTTGAGTGTTGCGAGATGATTTTGGTTCTAAGCCAAATCCAAGACAAATATCTTTGAGCATTGCAAACGGGGAAGGGAAGTTTGGTGTTGGTATCAAAAATGTTCTGCAATCTTCTCTTGCACCATACTCACTGGAAAGATAACGAAGCATTGTTGATTTGCCCAAACCTACATCACCGAGTATGCAGCTTAATCCTTGCCGATGATTAATGACGTAGCGAGTTTTATGTAAGACGGCACGAAGAGAATCTGTTAAATGCAATGCTAAAGGGTTTGGAGATATTGAAAAAGGTGTTAGTTCTTTTGCCATAACGGAGGCATTATAACAAAGAAAGATAAAAATGAAAGCTGATTTTCATATTATTAGTAAAAATGAATACCCATTACGCCTCAAAGCTAAAAACAAAGAATTCATTTAAAGATTTTATTGCAGAAAGTCTACATCTTTATCAATTTTCATTGGCTTGCTTACCGTATTTTTCCGTAGAAATAAATCTAAACTGTTTCTAATTTAGTTTTGAGTTCAGCTAAAAAATGCTGGTCGTTCAAAAGTTCAGCTTGCAGGTTGCGTCCTTGTCCGCCTTTGATTACTTCTCGTAAAGTTCTGTTAATAAGAGTTTGATAACCTTCTTTTGCTTCTTGTCCAGCATTTTTAAAATACTCGATTATGTCTGCGTCAAGATAAATCGTGATGCGGTTTTTCGACTCCTGCAAAGATTTGTTTATTGCTGCGTTTGGACGTTCCGCACGACTGATTTGCTTGAACTGCTTTTTAAACTTCTCTTCCGTAAAATCAATATCTTTTTTGTTGCTGCTCATACTCATTAACCATCCACTTTTCAGCGCGGCGGGCGGTAATAAAACGGATTTCATCGCCTGATACGCTATAAATCAAAATAACCAGACCGTAAGCGGCAGTTTTACCGATTACGCCGTAACGGATTTCTTTTTCGCTTGAATGTTCTTCATCAATAAAATCAATTGAGAACGCATCTTCAAAAACATCTTCGATTTGGGCAAAATCAATGTGGTGTTCTTCGATAACCCGCTTTCGTTTTGATTCATCCCAAACAAACATTCTAAAGTTATTTTATATGTATATTATATGTATGTAAAGATTTTATATACGGCTGTCAAGTTTTTCTATACAAAAAGAGCTATTCAAACACAAACTCATCATAATTGTGTCTGATAAACTGTAAAAATCAAGATTTAACCGTTCAAATGAAAGTTTTTAGTCACGACTTAACCGACAATAGCGGCGTGTCGGTCAAATCAAATTAAATTCGTCAATAAAGATAAAATTTCACCTTACAACATGTTTTTATTTAACCTCTGTCGGACACTCAATTCTGTCAGTTTACATCCTGACTTTTACAAGTAAGGATGGGCAAATGGTACTTTCTCATCTTTCTTGAACGGCTTTGAGCGTTGGAAGTTAATTGATCACTGTCCTGTCGTAGCTGAGTTCAATCTATAAAATTTGAGGTCGCCAAATTTATGATTGATCACAAGTCGCTCATTGATTGTTAGAAGCTTCTTTTTTAGATTTATGCGAATACCTTTCCTTAACTTGTTCTAAATGATTATCACAAACAGATATTTTAGCTTCAAAATTCCAGTGCATTCCACCTGCTTTATCTTTCTGATCATTTTGCTTCGATGTCCGAGGCGATAGCGTTGTCGTAGCTTCCTGCTCGCATCCTTCAAATTGGCATTTCTCCATATATTTACTCCTTGTTGGTAACTCTGTTTATACATTTAAACCCTCATAAAATCAAAGATTATTGTTTATCAACCTATTGTAGGAGCGTGTTAAAATTCAGGAATGGTAATGACCGACAAAAAACAGCAATTCTGACTTACAAAGCAATGCAGGATGCAACTTGCAACGGTAAAATACAAGCCGCATTGGTTTGGGTAACTTCAATGTTTGTTAAACCTGGTAGCAGTTGGGTGTCTAATTTTCATCAAGAAACTCCTATTTTATAATAGAGACAAATATCATTTGAAATTAGGTAAAGAGAATAAAATTAAAAGCCTATTATTTATGTATGATGGGCTTTTATCTGTAACAATCAGGAAAATATAACAAACCACAGATAGTTATTCTGTAATGTCAGAAACGGTAGCATCGGGAGCATTCTTCTTTACTGATTCAATGCCGTTTTCCATTGCAGAAGTTGACGAATAAGTTTCACTGCGTCCAAGAGGTTCTCCGTTTCCTGCTTTGAGAACAAAGAAAGCCTCGTCATTTTTAGCCGTTTTCCGTTTGTAACGATTGTCGTCTGCTGCATTTTTGCAAACTGATTCAAAACCCTATTCCGCGCCTTGTTTTGTTTCGTAAGATTCGCTTGAAAGGATTATTTGTCCGTTTCCCGCTTTTAGATTAAATCGAAACTTACCGCTCGTTCCTTGTTTGATTTCAAACTTTTCTGCCATTTCTTTTGTTCCTTAGAATGTTGATAGATTGATAATTATAAAAATCTGCAATAAATTATAATCCTTTGATGAAATTTGCAAGTTCTCATATTTCAGAATTGGAGTTGTAATAATTATGGAAGACAAAGAACTAAAAAAACGCTTGAAGAAGATTCCCGACATAGATAAAAACGGTGATCCGATTTATAAAATTGATGAAGATTTATCTGAAAAGTCTGAAGACGAGCTACCGCAAGTTGGGGACGTTTCCAATCTGGCACACGAAAGCAAATTTAAAGATACGCTTCAAGACTTAAAGCCAGAAACATCAGAGGAATAAGTTCATAGATCGTGTCTCTAAAGAGCGATAGATAGCTTGACTAAAAGACCAGTCATCAATCAGAAATTTGGTGACCTCAAAGTAATCTGCAAGCAATCCGCAAAGTAGACGCGGCTTGTATTGGCGGATTTCTAGATGATGGGACAGCAACATTCGTGTAGTTGAAGAAACTCGGTTAATGAGTAATCAGATAAGGATGTGTAGAATGTAGGACACCAGTAAAAATGGAAAAGTCAATATGGAAAAAGATGGTCTAAAAATTTATCCAAAAACAGCAGAAGATGTGGAACGGGAAATTGAAGGTGTTGAAAAGTTAATTATTGAAAACATCCGCAGTATAAAATATTCCGAGAAAGAAAATATACCGGAAGATATAAAAAGTATCAGATTACTGTATTTAGAGAAACAGCAACAATTGCTTTTAGACCGACTTGATAACCTTAAAGATGTGGAATAAGTTAAACCTATTCTTAACGCCAGTTACCGATCAGGATAAAAGAAGACCGGAAGTGTGTTTGTTTTTATCTATTAGCACCAAACTTGAGGATGAACCAACATATTGGCAATTATCGGACTCGATACCGAACCAAAGCTAATAAATGTTGAGGTTTAAGTACCTATTTCACCTTCCGTCCAATACTTTGTTTGATGGTTGTTAAAAGTTTGATAAAAATTTAAATGCAGGCTATTCGATAAAAATCAAAAAGCCTGCATTTTACAAATAGAAAACTTATCAATTCCAATTAAGCGTGAACCTGTAACGGTCAGCTCCACCTTTTTTATCAATAATTTGGACAATCGTTATGAAATTATTACGGCGATTCGGCTGCTGAACGATAAAAATTTGTCCGCGCCCGTCCCTTTTATCAACGCTGACGTTGGCATTTTGGCGTGGTGCCCGTCCGTTAAAACTAAAATTGTCATCATTGTAATCGCGTCCGCTGATTGCCTTACTGCGGGCATTGCGGTTGCGAATTCTGATTTGTACGACATCGTCCACCGTCCCACGCCATTCCATTGAACCGCTTTGCGCGCAAACTGTCCCAACGTTTCCAAAAAATACTGCGGATGTAAAAACAGCAACTGCAAAAACTATTGTTTTCAAATTTCTCATTTTGTTTTATCTCCTTGATTTTTTTGATTGACTAATATATTAAGTTAATCAATTTTTGACAAATCGCCAAATAACAGATTTGCATTTATTGAATCGCGGTAAGAATATTAGCATTGATTCCTGACACCCCAAAATTAAATTTGGATCTTTGTGTATCAAGGCTTCGATTTACAAGTGTTAGATGAAACGGTCCAGTCGGTAGTAATTTTATGAAAGCTGTTATTGTAAATCAATGAATTTGCTAATTTGAATCGTAACATCATGTTCGCGCCCGGCGGCGACTGGTATAACAAGATTCGTTCGATCAAGCTTTACAAAGGAGCGCTACCGAAACAACCACGGTTAGCGTTTGAAATTTTAACGGTGATCGTCGAAACGTAAAGCACGTTTTGTAAATTTTTGTCAGGAAATGCAAGACGCGCCGCGTCGAAACATTCTAAATCTTCCCGATCGGGAAAAAGAGAATAAATTTTAATGAAAAATCTAAAAATCAAATTTTTGTCGGTGGTTTTTGCGTTTGTTTTATCGTGCGGCGTTAGTGTTTTGGCGCAAAGCGATTGGCTTGATATAAAGCCGCTGCCTGGTTGGAACGAGCGAAGCCGCGCGATTCTGCAAACGAAGAAAATATCGTCCGCCGAATTAAAACGTTGCGCGGTCGCGGTTCGTCAGCCGTCGCTGCCGCAAGATTTTCTTTTGACGAAAATGAATTGGACGCTCGTCGGTGCAGCGCAAGTTTATGGCAAAACAACCGTCGTCAGCACCGCCGAAGCGTTTGACGGAATGTGCCGCCCGCTTAAATTTCAGACGCTCGTTTTTGTCGGTAATCGTGTCGCCGGGACTCTCTCGCCCGGACAGATGGATTCGCGCACCGACGGCTCTTTGGTCAACGTGCAGATGACGGGCGAGAGAAATCTGACCGCCGAATACGTGCGTTATCGAGAATCGGACGCTCTCTGCTGTCCGTATAAAACCGAAGCGGTTACTTTTGTTATCAAACCCGACGGCGCGAATTTTCTGCTCGTGCCGGAATCGAAAACGCAAAGCGGACTGATTGAAAACCAAGCGCCTGGAGCGGCGATGAATTTGAATAACACGATTTGGCGCTGGCACAGTTCGGATTCGGCGACGGGAAAAATAACGGTTGATAAGCCGGAAAATTACCAGCTTGAATTTAAGGCGGACGGCAAAATTTTCTTAAAGGCAGATTGCAACGGCGGAGGAGGAAGTTACGCGACTGAAGATAACAATATCTCGTTTATGAGAATTTTTACGACGAAGATATTCTGCGGCGAAAAGTCGCTCGATAATCGCTTTCTGCGCGGTCTCGAATCGGCGCGTTCTTTCCGCATTGAAGGCAACACTTTGTCAATCGGCAGCGAAGGCGAAAATGGCACGATGAAGTTTTTCAGAATCTATCGCCAAGATAAATAAAGGGCAGACAATACCTTGCTAAAGAGCAAAGTTGAATCTATGAAAAAATGAATCTATACAAGGAGAAAGTCAATCTATGAAGAAAAAATATCATAAAACCATGTGTGCAAGCCTTTTGCTTTTAGTTCTGATTGTATCAGCATTTGTTGGATGTTCCACAAATTCGCCCCAGGCAAATAATACAATCATCAAAACAAATCAGACAGTAAATAATACAAATAACCAAGCAAATCAGTCTGAAAAAACAGCAGCCAGTTTCATTAACAGGGTGTGGAAAGTTAATAAATCCAACAGCGTTGCTGTCGGACAACTCTATGTATTCATATCTGATGGCACTTTGGCTATGACCTCACCTAACGGCAAGCCTTCTTTTGGCTCTTGGACAAATAAGGACGGAAACCTAACTATGGTAGAAGAGGGAATACCTTATAAAGTAGACATTCTGAAACTTAGTAAAGACGAGTTTAACATCAAAATAAATGATCCCGGTAAGGGCGTCGAAATCGAGTTTGTACCGGCAACCGAATCAGAAGCGACAAGATAACTATTGTGACAGTAATTGGCGCATAACAAGTATTTTGACTGGAGCCGCGTGAGCTAGTTTCCAGCTTTCGCGGCAACTTTTACAATTTAACATCTGATTGGTCGCTATGAACACGCAACAACGGCACGATGAAGTTTTTCAAAGTTGTGCGTCAAAATTAAGGCTTTAATTATGCTGCACATCGTCGAGACAATCGAGAAGCTAATCATCCGCGCTCTTGTAATTCTGCTGCTGCTGGCGATGGTTTTGGGAACGATTGAACTCGGTCGCGTCACGATTCTGGAAGTTTTCGCGCCGCCGTTTCTGCTGCTCGATATTTCAAAAGTTTTTGAGGGTTTCGGTTTAGCTCTCGTTATTTTAATCGGTCTGGAACTGCTTAGAGTATTAAAGCTGTTTCTGGTCGAAGATAAAATCAAGCCGGAAATAATCGTCGAAATCGCCGTCATTGCCCTCTGCAACAAAATTATCACGCTGGATACGAAACACACTTCAGGCGATGTGCTGCTCGGCATCGCCGCTATTCTCGTCGGTCTTTCAATCGGTTATTTCGTTTTTCGCTTCAGGACTTCGAACAAAGAAACATTTCAAACACCGCCTGCCCCAGAAAAATCAAACAGTCAGAATTGATACAAAATCAGAGGGAGAACTGAGAATTTATGTATAAAGATTTCAAGCAGTTTATTTTGCGCGGCAACGCTATTGATTTATCAATTGGAGTGATTGTCGGCACCGCTTTTGCAAAAGTTATCTACTCAATCACCGACATTTTAATTTCACCTCTGGTGGGCATCAT
>MWWK01000121.1_pt1 | contig 13264 bp, 16 predicted proteins | sample 1047241 | NCBI WGS metagenome assembly MWWK01 (sample SAMN06349964, study PRJNA376086) | soil metagenome | isolation source: BG12-3 sample Antarctic (ecotone) soil | place: Antarctica | reverse complement strand
ATTTAACTTCAAAATAGATTCTCAATTAACTACAAAAAAGCCCGGACAATCACAGTCCGGGCTTTTTCAATTGCTACTACTCAGCGAGAAGTTAAATTAAATTCCGCTCGTAACTCGTCAACCGTGTGGCTAATTCCGGTTCGCAAATACTCTTGTTTGGCTTTGCGGGCGTCGCGGATGTCGGCTTTATCTTTGACAGTTAGTTTAATACTACTGTTGTTGCCAGTGGGCATCCCTGATTTTCCTGCTGCTTCAATCTTCATTTGATTTGCGTAACTTGATAGTTCTTTATATCAGATTATTCGTTTTTTGCTATTAGGAGGTAGGCAATGTTAACAAAACTTGAAAATTGGCTTAAAGAGAATCAGTTGGATAATGATAAGTGGATTTGGAAGCGAGATGCGGCTGAGATACTGAATGTTTCAGAAAAGACTCTGGAAAGGCGCGTTGAAAGCGGACAAATTGGACAATTAAACAAAGGGCAAAAAGTATTTTATAAAGTTTCAGACTTATTAAAATATGAAAAGGGCATTTTGAAGATTGTTGCAAACGCTTCTGGAAAAGTCGCTGCCAAAGTAAAAGAAACAGCATTAGAAGAGACTCTAACTTTTACTTTGGACGAAGTGGCAAATCTCTTTACTTTATTTGCAAAACATTTGAAGGAACAGGCGAAAATTATAGAGAAAAGAAAAAGTAGTAAATCAAAATAATGGGTGGTAGAAATACAAGATATGACAACTGGCGATAGAGTCTTAAAAGCAATATCGTTAGTTGACACTAGTTGTAACTTATATCAAACTACGACAAATCACGATATTAAGTTTTCATAGGTTGGCGCAAGATGGATAAAACGTATTTGATTGACGAAGCAGCGAGTTTCATAGGCATAAGCCGTCGCAATTTTGAAAGAATGAACATCAGCTCGCGTGAAGAATTCCGGGAAGCTAAAGATGGAAAAAAACGTAGAGTTCGTGTATATGACGAGTCCGAATTAAACAGAGTAAAAGCGGAGAGAGAGAGTTCACTTGTTAAGCCTTCTCTAGTTAAGACAACTAACGATGGTATGTCAGACTCGTCATCGCAAGTTGTCACACGTTCCGATTTGAAAGATTTTGGAAGATTACTTGTTGAAGCAATTAATCAGGGAAATCAAAAACTCTTAGCGCCGATGACGGAAGAGAGTAAGAAAAAGCAGATTGATATTTCCGGTTTCAAAGACAAGTTGATTTTAAATTTTGCTCAGGCTCTAGCTTACTCAGGATTGCCAGAGGGCGATTTAAAAAGTGCTTTGAAAGATAAAAAGATTCTTGGGAAAAAAACTAGCGAAAATGGAACTTGGAAGATAAACCGGAATTCGCTTGATGAGTTTTGCAAAAGTTATTTTGAATAAAGAGCGAAAATTGTGAATTTCCATCGCAAGTAGCAATTGAAACAATTTATTTTGATTCTCCGAAGTGGAGATGATTAGCGGACACAAGGAAAGCTCTAACCTTCTCCCTGTGTCCTAACCCGACGCTCAAGCGTTTAAACCATACCTGCGTCAAGCTGGCGAAATTCTAGCATTTTTCGTCTTGCCTGACGCTATAAGGAAAATATAGTTATGCAAGACAAATATGAGATTTTCGCTGAAAAAGGGCTGTCAAATATCTTCGACGGCGCTTTACTTCCAAACGTAAATAAACAATCCAACCAAGTTAATAATTACAAAGTTATCGGCTATCGGCTCGAATCAATCCAGAGTGAAAGAGTTCAGGTAATTTGCAGAATGCCGGAAGATGCAAACGGCGTTTATACAGCGACCGTTTTCTTCGACGGTATAAGGCGAAAAGGCAGGAGCAGAGCTTCCGTATTTTTTCCGAGGCACTGGACTAAGGAAGAAGTTACAGACGTGATTTTCCAAGCGTATCAAAACAAATCCGTAAAGAAACCTTCTGAAAATCAGTATATTGGAACGGCTGAAAAAGGAATGCACATCATTCTTTGGCTCGACAAAGCCGGAAAAGTTATTGATGCGATGCCTTTTCGGGATGTGATTCTAGAGTTAAATCGCAGAATAAAGGCGAAGAGTCATTGTAAAATTTGCCGCCAGCCGAAAAGTTTTATTTGCCCGGAGCATCACAATTTTAAAAAGACCGAAGTTCAGAAGTTTTTCAAGCGACCGGCGAGCCGAATCAAGCGTTACGCAAGAAAAATCTATTTCAACGTGGCGAAAAGTTTAGGACTTGAGGATTGAAGTAACTCACCCTAGCTACGGTTTTAAAAAATCAGAAGTCTGCAAAGGCTTCTGATTTACCGAAGAGTTTTCATTTGTTAAATGATAATTGCTTTGATTTGGGATGGATTTAGAAGTCAAAAGTAATAGGGAATCGCATAGTTTTTGGGTAGGGCAATGCATAGGCGGGAATATAGGTTTTACATAGGTGAGGCATAGGAATATTGCTTTGAAAATGATGCAGGTTTTGCAGCACGTCATACCGCACGTTTTACGCACGTTTATACACACAAATGCAGACACGCGATAGTTAGTGAAATGTAACTGAATTGAAATGCAGGATTTTTATGAAAAAGATAATAGCTGTTGGTAAAGAATCGGGAGTTTTGGGCAAGCAATCGGAAGATGTTAATACCAAAAGTGATTTGATTGGGACAGAATCAAATGATGAAGTTCTTCTCATTGCGACTGAGCCGCGGCGAATAACGCTTAATTTGGTAGGTGGAAAGAAGTGGACTACTAATGAGCATTATCCCCAGAGAATGGTGCTTGTAAGAAGTAGAAGAGATTTGGTCGGAGTTCCCGTAGAAAGTGAATTGGAAGATAACGGCAATGTGTCGGTAGTTTGTGCAGGGGATTTTGAAGAAACAGACGCCAAGTTTGATAGAGATGAGCTTGATATAAAGGTTGGTAAAAAGAAGTATCGCGTGATTTTTGATAAAGAGTTAAAGAGAGTTTGGTGTAGAGAAATTGATTCATACGATTATACGGGCAGAGCTTTATTTAGAAACCCGAGTGTTGATGATGATTTTGTTAAAGGCTTAATGGAGTTTGCGAATAATTCGCCCGCGCTGGAAGGAAAGAAATTAAATTCAATCAATAAGTTTGTTAGGGAATGGAAAAAACAACGATTAAAAAGTAATTCCAAATCAAAGCGCAGAGGCAGGAAGGAAGAAGATTATCTAAAGAGGGCAACCATTTGGGCTATAGAAAATAAGTTGGGAAATGAAAGTCGCACGAAATCTGCTCGACGTGCTTATCAAGAATTTAAAAGTGAGGCTCAGAGCGAATCTGCTTTTATAACATCAGTGATAAATAAATGGGGACGTTGGAAAAAGATTTACGAAACGAAACATCTGCTCGAAAAAGATGAAAACGGAAAGCGGAAAAGGGGCGTTTCTTTTCGGGCGTTCGTAAAAAATCACTTCAAACCCGTATAAATGCAGGACAAAAATCATAAAAAGGAAAAAATTAAAAGGACCTTAGACTTTTAATTTTTAGCATTCATACAATCTTACTGACTATTTTTAATGGTTAAAACACTTTTAGAAAAGGAGTAAAGATTTTATGGCACGCACAAGTCAAAGAGTTTTGGATTTTGAAGAGGGCGTTTTGGCGGCAGTCGAGTTGGTAGACAACTGCGACGGAAGCCGTCTTGAGTTGCTCAACACGCTCGATGAAGTTCGAGAGGCGTTGGTTGATTCTTACGGCGATTCGTTTCAGGACGATTACGACGAGAGGCTTGGAGTTGATGAAAATTCGGACGAAGCCGAAGAAATTGACGAAGAGCCGAGCAAGAATTAAAAGGCTTAATTAACTTATCAAACCATTCGACCGGAAGAGAAAAGTAATTAAGCCCACGCTCAAAATTATTTTGTTACTGAAATAACAAGATGATTTTGATTACCCGCCGATGTTTCGACGTGCTGGAAAATTCTATCACAGCGAAGCATCGGCATTAAAAATGTCGGTGTTTTTTTTGTTGCTTAAAACAAGAGAGGAATATATGAGCCATTACGAAATTTATATTTATCCTGCCGAGTATGAAGTTGGCGAACTTGGCAAGCCAGTACCGAAAAAAAATGTTCTACCGAAACCTACGTTCGGGACAAATATACTCAAGGTGGGGCAGAGCAAAAATATAGAGGATAGAAGATTCCAACAAACGCGCGGAATGCACGCCGTCCGGGCGTATGGGTCTTTAACTTGGAACACTTGGTTTCATACTAGTATTAGCGTAAAGCCTAGTATAACGAGGGCTTTGCAGGTTCGCGGGTTCAATGTTTTCGGGGTTAATATTGGCTATCAGAACGCGCAAAACAGTCGGTATAGTTTTGAAATTTTTCTAAATGTTTATGACCAATATGGAAATGAGGAAGTTATGAATAGTCTCTTCGATGCTTTGACGCAATCGGTCGCGCTTCCGGGTTCAGTTCAAATTTCCGTAAGCGGATAGAAATTTATGTGTTTATACCTTGTTTTGTTTTTGTCAGAAATAAGAAACGCTGAACTTAAAAGAAAGGTTAAAGGTTTTGAGAACCTTACAAAAAGTTTGTCGCTTGAAGTTGATAAGCAGCGAAACGAGATTGAAGCAATCAAGCACAGAAAAGTTTTGAAGTTCAGTAATTTACGCAAAGTTGCATAAATCTGTTGACGCTCACAGGTCGTTGAGAGTATGCTTGGCAGCAAGTTCTTTTTACATTTAAAAAGACGAAGCCGCCAAACGCTACAAACATTTGACGACTTCTGAGATTAACGCGATTCCGGCGCGACTAAGCTCTGAAGACATTCTACAAGAAAGTTCTGTAAATCTTCAAGCATTATTCGCCCATTAACTAAAAAGTTTGGCGAATTTAATGCAAAATTCCACTCAAAATTTACAATTAAACAACCGCGAAGACGTAGCAGAAACTCGTATTTCTTTTGGTCATTCTTCCGCTTTGGCTCTGCGCGATGCACTAAAACAGGGCAAAGTTGAAGACGAAGAACCTTGGGGTTTAGCTTATCGAATTCTGACGTGCAGCAACCGCGAAAACCATTGGGTCGGCGACGATTTGCATAATACCGAGACGGGCGAGCTTTACGCGGGCAACGGTAATTTGTGGAGTTGCGGCTCGAAGCTCTGTCCGTCGTGCGTCGCTAAAGCGTCGAATCGTTCCCGGAAAGAGTTGCAGCTTGCGCTCAAAAACCAAAAGTTGATGACCGGCGAAATGTATCAGTTTATAACCTTAACGATACCCAATCCGAATTTATCATTAACCCAAACTAGAACCGTTATAGATAGAATCTGGACGCTTTTTCGTAAGCGCGATTATTTCAAACAAAAGGTTCGTGGCGGCTCGAAAAGCGAAGAGTTTACGCTCACCGCGAACGGTTATCATTATCATTATCATCTGCTTTGTGTAACGAGATTCTTGAATTTTAACGAGTTCCGGCGTGTGTGGACGGAATGTATAAAAATAGCGTTTAAGGAGTTCAATCTGCCGTGCGAATTTAAGACTGATGACAAATTGGCAATGGTTAAGATTAAACGTCTCAGTTCGTCCGTAAACGGCTTGAAAGGGGCAATTCAGGAAGTTTGTAAGTATGTTACGAAGTCTGATAATTGGGAAAAATTACCGCAAAAAGATTTAATCGAAATCGCATCTATCAAGCGATTTTGGAGAATGTTTGAGATATTCGGAAGTTTCAAAACGCAGAGAAACGCCAACGTAGTTTTAGATTCTCCGAATGTTTTTATTACTTATTTAATCGCAAAGTTAGTCTTTGAAATTTTGAAAAGCATCGAGAGCGGCACACCATTCGCTATCGTCCATACAAAACAAATATCTGACGGCGAGAATGTTGGTGGACCGGATAACCTGCCCGAAAAAGTTCCGAAAAGGCGTCGGGAAGTGTCCTGGAGAAGATATATTTTAGAGAATGGGTTGTATAGCTACTATGACAAACTCATCGAACAGGTGGATAAGACAAGGTATGCGCGAAAGTGTTTCCTGAGCCTTAAATACAAGTTTGCGACGTTTCGGACGCTCGACGGTGTTTCTTTCTCTTTCGAGCAGTTGTAAAGGCGTTTCCGCTCAATTCTATGCTATACGGCAGCAAATTGTGTTCGTTACCTGTTACGATTGATATTAAGCCTATGAAACATCTTCATTGCGATTTCTGCAACGCCTTGACCGAAACGAAAACTGTCTCGCTCGAAAAGACGCGGGCGGGAAGGAATTTCACTTTTGAGACGAAAGCGGAAGTTTGCCCGAACTGCCACGCGAAATACTATGACGGCGCGAAGTTGATACAGATTGAAAAATCTATGGAAAAACAGTTGGCGACCGTTTAGATACTCGCAAAATCAATTCAAAACAAAAAGGCGAAGTTATTAAACTTCGCCTTTTCTATTTCGGATTTTATAAAGTTTTTCCGTCCGATAATCAAAAGCAACGCTAAGTTTAATCATTATCGGATGCAATGTCTGCGTCTGTCTGTGATTTTCCGGCTTTTTCAATTGCTACTACCCAGCGAGAAGTTAAATTAAATTCCGCTCGTAACTCGTCAACCGTGTGGCTAATTCCGGTTTGCAAATACTCTTTCTTAGCTCTACGAGCGTCTTTAATGTCGGCTTTATCTTCGGCGGTTAATTTACTAATGCTGTTGCGCTGGCGCTGTTGCTGCGATTGCTTCAACTTTTCTATTTTTTCTCCAATGATTTCCATAATTTGCTTGATTGTAATAACTCTTAGGTATCTGATAAACAGACTTTTATGATACCTCGCCGACAGAAACAAAATGATGTTTAATTTGTCTGCTCGTCGCCGGTTAGTAGCATTTGAAACAATTAAATGTGTTCGACCAGGCTAAAAATTCAAAGCTCTTTCACAGTCCAAAGTGTGATTGCTCGACCGCTTTTTTTCGCCGGCGCGTCACGGTGAATCTGCCGTGCATCGAGCAGCTTCATTTTTGCCGTTGTCAGTTTGTATTGTCTTTATGTCATAAAATTTACCGTTTTCTGACACGGCGTTTAGTTGGGTGATTAAATTTCGCTTCTGTTCTTAGATTTTCGTTTTTGTGATAAAAGTGTAGCTTTGTGAATATAGGTGAGATAAAATCAGTTGATGGCGTTACTATTCGTTTGACCGATGAACGATGGGAACACATTATAGAAGGGCATCTCGGTATGAGTGGGTTCCTTCAAACTATTTTGGACGCTGTTGAGTATCCTGAGTTCGTTACCCGCGGGCAAAAAGGTGTGAAGATTGCCATCGTCAATTTAGGTCGTAAGCGTTGGTTACACGTTATGTATAAGGAAATTAGTCAGGTAGACGGTTTCATTATTACGGCTTTCTTTGACGATGAGTATAATAAAAGCAGAGTAATATGGTCACGACACAATTAGAAACGGAATTATCTAAGGAATTGTTGAATCTTGCGGAATTGCGCGTTGGACTGGTGGCAAACTTTGCGAAGAGTTTGGATTATCAGAAAGATGTTGATTTATTGGTTGTTCGTCTTTCGGATGCTCCATCGAGCCGAAGCAAATTTGATTACGACAAAAATGTTTTGTTTAACTTCGATAAGAAAGGGAGCGTTGTTAGCATTGAAGTTTTAGACCTATATGACGTATCTGTATCTGCGTAGCTTTCAATTGCTACTGACAGTAATTAACTGAAATAGAAAAGGCTAGATAAAAATATCTAGCCTTTTCTATTTTAAAACGAAAACTTAGGAACAATGTGAATTCGCAAATGTTCTTATGACTTCGCTTCTATTAACCCATCTCTTATTTCATTTTCGACCCGACTAGCAATATCATTTAGCACTCGCGTTAGGTTGGTAGCTTCATCTTTGGTAAGAACAGCTGCTAACTGAATTGCGCTCAATTGTTGTTTAGACATATTGCTAAAGTAATGGCTGCTTAATTCAACAGATTCTGGAAAGGAATTGTCTTTAAAAATAAGTCTAGTAACTCTGAATCTTGAGAATTTAATACCTTTATCGTTGTCCATTTTCACGTTCTCCATACAAATAAATTAAGTAAACGAAAGACAGAGAATAACAAATTTTCGGAGATGTTCCTAAGTTTTCATTTTGTATAATCACGAACAAAAATGGTTCATCTGGAATATAGGTATCTGATAATAGGATTTTTATGATACCCCGCGGACTAGCGGCGATTTTAAGTCATTTGCCGGCTCGCATTCATTCTGAAGTAACGGTAAGAATGCCGTTGTCCGTGGTGGTAACATTTAGTTTGTAACAGCTCGAAAAAAACGGATTATGAAAAATAATAATGTTTGTTATTGCGAAAATTTGTTTAAAATAAAGATTACCGAATCGATTCGGGTTAATGGGTATCAAATAGAAGTTAAAGATGCGCCAGCGCGAGTTTGTGTCGATTGTGGAGAAGTTCATATTAATGCTACATATCTGTTGGATTTAGTAGAAAAAGATAAAGCCAGCAAAAAGAAATCGTTGTAATTTATGATTGAGGAACAGGATTTTTGCGAATTTTGCGATGGTGTAGCGGAACCGGCGCGAGTTCAGCACACTTTCGAGCGGAAAGGTAAAGAGTTCCGATATGAGAATATACCCGCTCTAAAATGTAATGAATGCGGCGCGATGTATTTAGATGGTGTAGCGGTCGAGAGAATTGAAAAGGAAATTGCAGAATTTAATTTAACTTCAAAATAGATTCTCAATTAACTACAAAAAAGCCCGGACAATCACAGTCCGGGCTTTTTCAATTGCTACTACTCAGCGAGAAGTTAAATTAAATTCCGCTCGTAACTCGTCAACCGTGTGGCTAATTCCGGTTCGCAAATACTCTTGTTTGGCTTTGCGGGCGTCGCGGATGTCGGCTTTATCTTTGACAGTTAGTTTAATACTACTGTTGTTGCCAGTGGGCATCCCTGATTTTCCTGCTGCTTCAATCTTCATTTGATTTGCGTAACTTGATAGTTCTTTATATCAGATTATTCGTTTTTTGCTATTAGGAGGTAGGCAATGTTAACAAAACTTGAAAATTGGCTTAAAGAGAATCAGTTGGATAATGATAAGTGGATTTGGAAGCGAGATGCGGCTGAGATACTGAATGTTTCAGAAAAGACTCTGGAAAGGCGCGTTGAAAGCGGACAAATTGGACAATTAAACAAAGGGCAAAAAGTATTTTATAAAGTTTCAGACTTATTAAAATATGAAAAGGGCATTTTGAAGATTGTTGCAAACGCTTCTGGAAAAGTCGCTGCCAAAGTAAAAGAAACAGCATTAGAAGAGACTCTAACTTTTACTTTGGACGAAGTGGCAAATCTCTTTACTTTATTTGCAAAACATTTGAAGGAACAGGCGAAAATTATAGAGAAAAGAAAAAGTAGTAAATCAAAATAATGGGTGGTAGAAATACAAGATATGACAACTGGCGATAGAGTCTTAAAAGCAATATCGTTAGTTGACACTAGTTGTAACTTATATCAAACTACGACAAATCACGATATTAAGTTTTCATAGGTTGGCGCAAGATGGATAAAACGTATTTGATTGACGAAGCAGCGAGTTTCATAGGCATAAGCCGTCGCAATTTTGAAAGAATGAACATCAGCTCGCGTGAAGAATTCCGGGAAGCTAAAGATGGAAAAAAACGTAGAGTTCGTGTATATGACGAGTCCGAATTAAACAGAGTAAAAGCGGAGAGAGAGAGTTCACTTGTTAAGCCTTCTCTAGTTAAGACAACTAACGATGGTATGTCAGACTCGTCATCGCAAGTTGTCACACGTTCCGATTTGAAAGATTTTGGAAGATTACTTGTTGAAGCAATTAATCAGGGAAATCAAAAACTCTTAGCGCCGATGACGGAAGAGAGTAAGAAAAAGCAGATTGATATTTCCGGTTTCAAAGACAAGTTGATTTTAAATTTTGCTCAGGCTCTAGCTTACTCAGGATTGCCAGAGGGCGATTTAAAAAGTGCTTTGAAAGATAAAAAGATTCTTGGGAAAAAAACTAGCGAAAATGGAACTTGGAAGATAAACCGGAATTCGCTTGATGAGTTTTGCAAAAGTTATTTTGAATAAAGAGCGAAAATTGTGAATTTCCATCGCAAGTAGCAATTGAAACAATTTATTTTGATTCTCCGAAGTGGAGATGATTAGCGGACACAAGGAAAGCTCTAACCTTCTCCCTGTGTCCTAACCCGACGCTCAAGCGTTTAAACCATACCTGCGTCAAGCTGGCGAAATTCTAGCATTTTTCGTCTTGCCTGACGCTATAAGGAAAATATAGTTATGCAAGACAAATATGAGATTTTCGCTGAAAAAGGGCTGTCAAATATCTTCGACGGCGCTTTACTTCCAAACGTAAATAAACAATCCAACCAAGTTAATAATTACAAAGTTATCGGCTATCGGCTCGAATCAATCCAGAGTGAAAGAGTTCAGGTAATTTGCAGAATGCCGGAAGATGCAAACGGCGTTTATACAGCGACCGTTTTCTTCGACGGTATAAGGCGAAAAGGCAGGAGCAGAGCTTCCGTATTTTTTCCGAGGCACTGGACTAAGGAAGAAGTTACAGACGTGATTTTCCAAGCGTATCAAAACAAATCCGTAAAGAAACCTTCTGAAAATCAGTATATTGGAACGGCTGAAAAAGGAATGCACATCATTCTTTGGCTCGACAAAGCCGGAAAAGTTATTGATGCGATGCCTTTTCGGGATGTGATTCTAGAGTTAAATCGCAGAATAAAGGCGAAGAGTCATTGTAAAATTTGCCGCCAGCCGAAAAGTTTTATTTGCCCGGAGCATCACAATTTTAAAAAGACCGAAGTTCAGAAGTTTTTCAAGCGACCGGCGAGCCGAATCAAGCGTTACGCAAGAAAAATCTATTTCAACGTGGCGAAAAGTTTAGGACTTGAGGATTGAAGTAACTCACCCTAGCTACGGTTTTAAAAAATCAGAAGTCTGCAAAGGCTTCTGATTTACCGAAGAGTTTTCATTTGTTAAATGATAATTGCTTTGATTTGGGATGGATTTAGAAGTCAAAAGTAATAGGGAATCGCATAGTTTTTGGGTAGGGCAATGCATAGGCGGGAATATAGGTTTTACATAGGTGAGGCATAGGAATATTGCTTTGAAAATGATGCAGGTTTTGCAGCACGTCATACCGCACGTTTTACGCACGTTTATACACACAAATGCAGACACGCGATAGTTAGTGAAATGTAACTGAATTGAAATGCAGGATTTTTATGAAAAAGATAATAGCTGTTGGTAAAGAATCGGGAGTTTTGGGCAAGCAATCGGAAGATGTTAATACCAAAAGTGATTTGATTGGGACAGAATCAAATGATGAAGTTCTTCTCATTGCGACTGAGCCGCGGCGAATAACGCTTAATTTGGTAGGTGGAAAGAAGTGGACTACTAATGAGCATTATCCCCAGAGAATGGTGCTTGTAAGAAGTAGAAGAGATTTGGTCGGAGTTCCCGTAGAAAGTGAATTGGAAGATAACGGCAATGTGTCGGTAGTTTGTGCAGGGGATTTTGAAGAAACAGACGCCAAGTTTGATAGAGATGAGCTTGATATAAAGGTTGGTAAAAAGAAGTATCGCGTGATTTTTGATAAAGAGTTAAAGAGAGTTTGGTGTAGAGAAATTGATTCATACGATTATACGGGCAGAGCTTTATTTAGAAACCCGAGTGTTGATGATGATTTTGTTAAAGGCTTAATGGAGTTTGCGAATAATTCGCCCGCGCTGGAAGGAAAGAAATTAAATTCAATCAATAAGTTTGTTAGGGAATGGAAAAAACAACGATTAAAAAGTAATTCCAAATCAAAGCGCAGAGGCAGGAAGGAAGAAGATTATCTAAAGAGGGCAACCATTTGGGCTATAGAAAATAAGTTGGGAAATGAAAGTCGCACGAAATCTGCTCGACGTGCTTATCAAGAATTTAAAAGTGAGGCTCAGAGCGAATCTGCTTTTATAACATCAGTGATAAATAAATGGGGACGTTGGAAAAAGATTTACGAAACGAAACATCTGCTCGAAAAAGATGAAAACGGAAAGCGGAAAAGGGGCGTTTCTTTTCGGGCGTTCGTAAAAAATCACTTCAAACCCGTATAAATGCAGGACAAAAATCATAAAAAGGAAAAAATTAAAAGGACCTTAGACTTTTAATTTTTAGCATTCATACAATCTTACTGACTATTTTTAATGGTTAAAACACTTTTAGAAAAGGAGTAAAGATTTTATGGCACGCACAAGTCAAAGAGTTTTGGATTTTGAAGAGGGCGTTTTGGCGGCAGTCGAGTTGGTAGACAACTGCGACGGAAGCCGTCTTGAGTTGCTCAACACGCTCGATGAAGTTCGAGAGGCGTTGGTTGATTCTTACGGCGATTCGTTTCAGGACGATTACGACGAGAGGCTTGGAGTTGATGAAAATTCGGACGAAGCCGAAGAAATTGACGAAGAGCCGAGCAAGAATTAAAAGGCTTAATTAACTTATCAAACCATTCGACCGGAAGAGAAAAGTAATTAAGCCCACGCTCAAAATTATTTTGTTACTGAAATAACAAGATGATTTTGATTACCCGCCGATGTTTCGACGTGCTGGAAAATTCTATCACAGCGAAGCATCGGCATTAAAAATGTCGGTGTTTTTTTTGTTGCTTAAAACAAGAGAGGAATATATGAGCCATTACGAAATTTATATTTATCCTGCCGAGTATGAAGTTGGCGAACTTGGCAAGCCAGTACCGAAAAAAAATGTTCTACCGAAACCTACGTTCGGGACAAATATACTCAAGGTGGGGCAGAGCAAAAATATAGAGGATAGAAGATTCCAACAAACGCGCGGAATGCACGCCGTCCGGGCGTATGGGTCTTTAACTTGGAACACTTGGTTTCATACTAGTATTAGCGTAAAGCCTAGTATAACGAGGGCTTTGCAGGTTCGCGGGTTCAATGTTTTCGGGGTTAATATTGGCTATCAGAACGCGCAAAACAGTCGGTATAGTTTTGAAATTTTTCTAAATGTTTATGACCAATATGGAAATGAGGAAGTTATGAATAGTCTCTTCGATGCTTTGACGCAATCGGTCGCGCTTCCGGGTTCAGTTCAAATTTCCGTAAGCGGATAGAAATTTATGTGTTTATACCTTGTTTTGTTTTTGTCAGAAATAAGAAACGCTGAACTTAAAAGAAAGGTTAAAGGTTTTGAGAACCTTACAAAAAGTTTGTCGCTTGAAGTTGATAAGCAGCGAAACGAGATTGAAGCAATCAAGCACAGAAAAGTT
>MWWK01000120.1_pt1 | contig 13303 bp, 5 predicted proteins | sample 1047241 | NCBI WGS metagenome assembly MWWK01 (sample SAMN06349964, study PRJNA376086) | soil metagenome | isolation source: BG12-3 sample Antarctic (ecotone) soil | place: Antarctica | reverse complement strand
CCTAAGAAAACCTAAGAATTTGAACTTGATATTTTGAAAAATAAATCAAGTTTGGGCTGGTCGGATTTTGGCTATAACATAGAAATAACAAAGAAACATTCAACGATGCTTGAAGATTTGGAAGACCAGCGGGTATCGTGCCATTTCTGACACGATACCTATTTTAAGTTTTGGGCATTTTGTGTCTTGTTCAAATTATGTACATCACCGAACTAAAAAATAAATTTGCTTCGTTTCAATTTGAGCCGCGATTCGTATTACTTTTCATAATTCTAAATGGGATTCTGCTGCGACTGCCGAACTTAAATGAGAGTTTGTGGTATGACGAGTTATTTTCCACCCGTAATAAACTTCCTAATCTGAAGGAACTCGCATATTTCAGCGTCTTCGATGTTCATCCGCCTTTTTACTCGGTTTTGATGTTTTTATGGACAGGCTTATTCGGCGATTCTGAAATATCGGTCAGAATATTGCCGATGATTTTCGGCATTTCATCGATAGTTTTGATTTACGTTTTAGCCTGCCGCATTGCTGACGAGAAAACTGCGCTGCTCGCCGCATTGTTGCTGAGTTTTTCGCCGGTTCACATTTGGTATTCCCAGGAGGCGCGGTCGTATTCCGCTTTGGTGTTTTTTCTCCTTTTCGCCGTAGTTGCCCAGTTAAAACTCAACAATGCCGCCGTCAAACCCGTCTGGTTTTTCAATTACTCGGCCGCCGTATTTGCCGGGGCTTTCAGTCATTATTTTTTTATTATTTACATATTTCTTATCTCGATTATTTTAATTTTAGGAAAGCACGCTTACAAGCGACGCATTCTCGCCGTAAACGTTGCCGCCGCATTTTGTCTTAGCATGTTGGTTATTGTTAAATTTGCAAAATCAGCGATAAAAACCCAACAGGGTGACTGGAAGACATTTACGTTTTTGGAATTAAAACAGTTATTTTTCAAATGGTTTTTGTTGGGAGGAAATTCCTGGGACGCTGAAAAGTATTACTGGTGGGTTATTGCCATTCAATTGATTTTTACGGCGATCTTCTTGCGCGGCGTGATGCTTCTGTTAAAGAAGCCAAATAGAGCACGTTGTTCGCACGAAATCGTGCTTTATTTATTCGTTCTGCCGCTTTTTCTGCTGATAGTATCCGGCTTCGGAAAACAAGGCTACATTGAGCGAAGCGTCATTATGGCACTGCCATTCTTCTTTATCGTTATCGCCGGAGGCGCGACGGCATTTAAAAATAAAATAATCAGATACGCTTGTATTTCAATGATTGTCGTAGTTAGCGTCTCGACCGTCGCTATGTATTATAATCGTCAGGATGTCTGGACTGTCTATAAGCCGAACGCAGATTGGCGTGCCGCCACCCGATACCTCGAAGGCGAAATAAATGCCGCGCCCGTCGCCCCTGAAATGTTTACCGCGACACCATCTGACGAGTTGACGTATTACAATCTGCACTTTAAACAATTAGCAAGCAATGAATTTGAATTTAACCCTTTCAATCAAGAACTTCAGGATAACTTTTGGCCGATAAACGAAATCCAAAAACATCAACTGCCGAAGATATACGACAAAATGGTGCGCGATAAAAAGCAGCGCTTTTATCTGATACACAATAATTACTGGGCGAGCGGTTCTAAGGAAATGTTTGACCAATTAAGAGCCGACCAGCGATTTGAGTATAAAGCAATGCAGTCTTTCAAAGGGATAGATATTTATCGATTTGATTTGGCGCAATAAATTGATTAGGAAGTTGCCGGAACTCGTTTTTGAAACGGCTTGAGTATAACGTCCAAAAATCTGATTAGATTTATTAAGGTTATATAGCTTTTCCGTAACTTTCAATTTCTAAAGTTTTTTGATGTATTTATCTAAGTCATCCCGTTTGATTCGATATGCTTTGCCGATAATCTGTCCTTTTAATTTCTTATTCTCAATCGCCGTTCGCAGAATGTCGCGTGAGAGTCCTGTTAAAGCGGCAGCTTCATCTAATTTCAATAACGGTTTGTCGGCAATTTCTACTGTCAAATCCTTTTGTTTTGGCGTTATTGCATCTCTAATTATGTCAAGAAATTTGTTCGCGTCATTTCGCGCCAAATTTTTGTCATCGGTTGGCACAGTAGCAAGTTTGACGCTTTCTACATCTCTTTGCTGTTTATACTTTTCTATTTCGTCGGAATCAAAAATCGCTTCTTGTTTGCCGGAGCTTCCGCGTCTGTAAGTTACGGATATTTTTTCGGATTGAACTAATCGTTGCAAACTTCTAACACTGATTCCAAGTTCTTCGGCGGCGGCTTCTTTATTCATAATCCTGCTTTATATCACAGGTGGCGTTTCGCGCCAAAAATTATGTCATCGCTTGGCACGTCAAGTTATGACAGAAGACATGGCGCGAAACGTCGCTAATCGAGAAGGTTAAAGGTAAAAGTTAAAGATGTACGTTAGAAAAGCTTGTTGAATATGATTTTCTGATGTTAGACTTTCTCTGAGTCATCATTAAAAAAGCTTGTTGAATATGATTTTCTGATGTTAGACTTTCTCTGAGTCATCATTAATCGAGTAAGTTGTATTTTCACGCTTGTTTTAGGGATGGCTTTTTTCGTTTAAAGAATTGAGATTTTTATTGTGTTTTACCCTTTTACAACTGTAAATGAACTAGGGTATATTGCTTTTTATAAGAAAAGAGCCGGGTTGATTCAGAACCCGACTCTCATTGATATTTCTATCGTTCTATACAAAGACGCACTCGCAATGCACTTTGTCTTGCAAATTTAAACGACTTAGGTTGTTTCGTCAAGACAAAAAGTTTAGATTTTACTGTAAGGCAGTAAATATGGGCATTGAACCTTAGCGAGTGGGGTTAATGCCCATTACTTTTTATGGTACTACTCGCAAACCGACCAAAAAACAATTCGACTTGCCTACAGACACCGCATTTCCCTATAAATGGGTTTCGAGATGTCGGTGTGCAGACACTTCAAGAAAAACTTCAATCGCCAAAACTCGCCTATCTTGATAAGAGGGTAACAAAGTCGCAACGTGGGACTAAGCGCACGAGGTCACAAAGGGCGCGGGAACGGCTTCAGACTAAAGAACACTTGGTAGGGCTGGCGCGTGAGCTTCACGAGGGCGAATTAGTGGACAAACTAGACCGTTGTCATTCGCGCCTTTCGGTTTTAACGTGCGGTCGGCACATTGCCCGGATAATTCCAAACTTTACTTGTGAGTTTCGCCTTTGCCCGGATTGCAGTCGGCGGCGGTCGCGGAAACTACAAACCAAATATCTGCCGATGATGCGGGCGTTTCTGCGACATCACCACGTTAAGCCGGTTCATCTTGTTTTGACGCAGACGCATCGGAAAGAAAGCCGAAAAGAATCGGTGGCGCGAATCCGAAACTCTTTCACTAAATTAATGCGGCGGTCGTTCTGGAAACAATACTTCAGGGGCGGAACTTGGTCGCTCGAATTTACCAAAGACAAAAACGGACTTCATCACACACATTTGCACATCGTCGGATTTCGTCGGAAGTTTTTCGACATCGAGCTTCTGCGCGATGAATGGTTAGCGGTGACGGGTGACAGCCACGTTTTACACTTAAAGCCGATTCTTGACCTTGCCGCCGGGCTTCGTGAGGTCGTTAAGTATGTGTCTAAACCTTTGGACATTCGCAGATTCGGCGCGGAAGATTTGAGAGAGTTTTTAGGATTAAAAAATATGAGAATGTTCGGCACGTTCGGAGAGTTCCGGGACTTTTGCAAAGACTTCGAGCCGTCTGATAACGACGCGGCGGCGGTTGGCGAATTGGAAAGTTTGGCGAGAGATTTAGTCGAGGGCTGTGCTTGTCCGCAATGCAGCGAGCCGTTATTCGATTTGCGAATGTCGGGTAAGGAATTATTGCAGTTTTACGAGCAAACGGAATCATCGCCGCCGCGCAAAGTTGGAACAAGTTGGAACTAAAAAAAAAGAAACAAAATGCAACAAATCCAACACCTAAAAAAAGGGAAGAATGGGAAAGGGAACAGTTAAGAAGTTCGGACTAAAGGCGATTGCCGACGCTCTGCGCGGTTCTGATGTGTAGTCGGCGCGTGATAGCTTGTCGCAGCTTGTCGGCGCGGTCGTGGACGTTTCGGGAAAGGTTCAAAAGCGCGTCAAACGGGACAAACAATGCAAATTGGTGATTGAGCCGGGCGCGAGTGTTCCCGGCTTCATCGTTTTTGCTGATTGTCGGACCGACGAAAAAGCCGTTATCAGTCGGAAAATTCGCAAAGGTTCGTCGGTCCGGGTGAAAGGGAAATTGCTGACTTTTGGCGCGTCGGCTGTTTGTTTGAGCGATTGCCGTTTGCGGTAAAAACAGGAAAGAAACGAGAACACAGAAAAAACACAGAACAAAGACTTGTTCCACCTACGCTATACTAGACGACACTAGAACTTATTCCACGCGGACGCGGACGCAATACCTCTTGATAATGGAGCAACCTCTTGATAATGACTTGTTCCACGCGCACGCGGACGGTAACCCCATGCAAGTAAAATCACCCCTTGCAAGTAAGACTTGTTCCACGCGCATGCGGACGGAATGAGAAAGCCTAACCTCTTGACGAAGAAATAACCTCATGATGATGCTGCTGAAAAACGCAACTTGTCCTACGCGCACGCGGACGGAATCGCTTAATTTTAAGTTCTTCGCCAGTGGCGAACACTTGTCCTACGCGCACGCGGACGGAATGTGGAATTTGTGGCGTTTTTACACAAAAAGAAAACTGAATAAACAAACGAATTCATAACTTGATATTTTGTTCACGTTGTTTTTAGCTGTTATTATCGGATTGTGTAAATAGTCATAATCGAGGTAATGATGTTCAAGAATAAGATTCCTGATTTGTCCAAAAACAAAGATTTGATGAACGCGTTTCAATTGGGTAAAGCGTTGGGCGTTTCACCGACAACGGCGAATCGGCTGTGGAATGGTAATTTTGGCAAGATTGGAATTGATACGCTACACCGCTTATGCGATTTATTCGAGTGTCAGATTAGCGATTATCTGCATTATGACGGCGATTCGTTGCCGGGCAAAACCTAAGAAAACCTAAGAATTTGAACTTGATATTTTGAAAAATAAATCAAGTTTGGGCTGGTCGGATTTTGGCTATAACATAGAAATAACAAAGAAACATTCAACGATGCTTGAAGATTTGGAAGACCAGCGGGTATCGTGCCATTTCTGACACGATACCTATTTTAAGTTTTGGGCATTTTGTGTCTTGTTCAAATTATGTACATCACCGAACTAAAAAATAAATTTGCTTCGTTTCAATTTGAGCCGCGATTCGTATTACTTTTCATAATTCTAAATGGGATTCTGCTGCGACTGCCGAACTTAAATGAGAGTTTGTGGTATGACGAGTTATTTTCCACCCGTAATAAACTTCCTAATCTGAAGGAACTCGCATATTTCAGCGTCTTCGATGTTCATCCGCCTTTTTACTCGGTTTTGATGTTTTTATGGACAGGCTTATTCGGCGATTCTGAAATATCGGTCAGAATATTGCCGATGATTTTCGGCATTTCATCGATAGTTTTGATTTACGTTTTAGCCTGCCGCATTGCTGACGAGAAAACTGCGCTGCTCGCCGCATTGTTGCTGAGTTTTTCGCCGGTTCACATTTGGTATTCCCAGGAGGCGCGGTCGTATTCCGCTTTGGTGTTTTTTCTCCTTTTCGCCGTAGTTGCCCAGTTAAAACTCAACAATGCCGCCGTCAAACCCGTCTGGTTTTTCAATTACTCGGCCGCCGTATTTGCCGGGGCTTTCAGTCATTATTTTTTTATTATTTACATATTTCTTATCTCGATTATTTTAATTTTAGGAAAGCACGCTTACAAGCGACGCATTCTCGCCGTAAACGTTGCCGCCGCATTTTGTCTTAGCATGTTGGTTATTGTTAAATTTGCAAAATCAGCGATAAAAACCCAACAGGGTGACTGGAAGACATTTACGTTTTTGGAATTAAAACAGTTATTTTTCAAATGGTTTTTGTTGGGAGGAAATTCCTGGGACGCTGAAAAGTATTACTGGTGGGTTATTGCCATTCAATTGATTTTTACGGCGATCTTCTTGCGCGGCGTGATGCTTCTGTTAAAGAAGCCAAATAGAGCACGTTGTTCGCACGAAATCGTGCTTTATTTATTCGTTCTGCCGCTTTTTCTGCTGATAGTATCCGGCTTCGGAAAACAAGGCTACATTGAGCGAAGCGTCATTATGGCACTGCCATTCTTCTTTATCGTTATCGCCGGAGGCGCGACGGCATTTAAAAATAAAATAATCAGATACGCTTGTATTTCAATGATTGTCGTAGTTAGCGTCTCGACCGTCGCTATGTATTATAATCGTCAGGATGTCTGGACTGTCTATAAGCCGAACGCAGATTGGCGTGCCGCCACCCGATACCTCGAAGGCGAAATAAATGCCGCGCCCGTCGCCCCTGAAATGTTTACCGCGACACCATCTGACGAGTTGACGTATTACAATCTGCACTTTAAACAATTAGCAAGCAATGAATTTGAATTTAACCCTTTCAATCAAGAACTTCAGGATAACTTTTGGCCGATAAACGAAATCCAAAAACATCAACTGCCGAAGATATACGACAAAATGGTGCGCGATAAAAAGCAGCGCTTTTATCTGATACACAATAATTACTGGGCGAGCGGTTCTAAGGAAATGTTTGACCAATTAAGAGCCGACCAGCGATTTGAGTATAAAGCAATGCAGTCTTTCAAAGGGATAGATATTTATCGATTTGATTTGGCGCAATAAATTGATTAGGAAGTTGCCGGAACTCGTTTTTGAAACGGCTTGAGTATAACGTCCAAAAATCTGATTAGATTTATTAAGGTTATATAGCTTTTCCGTAACTTTCAATTTCTAAAGTTTTTTGATGTATTTATCTAAGTCATCCCGTTTGATTCGATATGCTTTGCCGATAATCTGTCCTTTTAATTTCTTATTCTCAATCGCCGTTCGCAGAATGTCGCGTGAGAGTCCTGTTAAAGCGGCAGCTTCATCTAATTTCAATAACGGTTTGTCGGCAATTTCTACTGTCAAATCCTTTTGTTTTGGCGTTATTGCATCTCTAATTATGTCAAGAAATTTGTTCGCGTCATTTCGCGCCAAATTTTTGTCATCGGTTGGCACAGTAGCAAGTTTGACGCTTTCTACATCTCTTTGCTGTTTATACTTTTCTATTTCGTCGGAATCAAAAATCGCTTCTTGTTTGCCGGAGCTTCCGCGTCTGTAAGTTACGGATATTTTTTCGGATTGAACTAATCGTTGCAAACTTCTAACACTGATTCCAAGTTCTTCGGCGGCGGCTTCTTTATTCATAATCCTGCTTTATATCACAGGTGGCGTTTCGCGCCAAAAATTATGTCATCGCTTGGCACGTCAAGTTATGACAGAAGACATGGCGCGAAACGTCGCTAATCGAGAAGGTTAAAGGTAAAAGTTAAAGATGTACGTTAGAAAAGCTTGTTGAATATGATTTTCTGATGTTAGACTTTCTCTGAGTCATCATTAAAAAAGCTTGTTGAATATGATTTTCTGATGTTAGACTTTCTCTGAGTCATCATTAATCGAGTAAGTTGTATTTTCACGCTTGTTTTAGGGATGGCTTTTTTCGTTTAAAGAATTGAGATTTTTATTGTGTTTTACCCTTTTACAACTGTAAATGAACTAGGGTATATTGCTTTTTATAAGAAAAGAGCCGGGTTGATTCAGAACCCGACTCTCATTGATATTTCTATCGTTCTATACAAAGACGCACTCGCAATGCACTTTGTCTTGCAAATTTAAACGACTTAGGTTGTTTCGTCAAGACAAAAAGTTTAGATTTTACTGTAAGGCAGTAAATATGGGCATTGAACCTTAGCGAGTGGGGTTAATGCCCATTACTTTTTATGGTACTACTCGCAAACCGACCAAAAAACAATTCGACTTGCCTACAGACACCGCATTTCCCTATAAATGGGTTTCGAGATGTCGGTGTGCAGACACTTCAAGAAAAACTTCAATCGCCAAAACTCGCCTATCTTGATAAGAGGGTAACAAAGTCGCAACGTGGGACTAAGCGCACGAGGTCACAAAGGGCGCGGGAACGGCTTCAGACTAAAGAACACTTGGTAGGGCTGGCGCGTGAGCTTCACGAGGGCGAATTAGTGGACAAACTAGACCGTTGTCATTCGCGCCTTTCGGTTTTAACGTGCGGTCGGCACATTGCCCGGATAATTCCAAACTTTACTTGTGAGTTTCGCCTTTGCCCGGATTGCAGTCGGCGGCGGTCGCGGAAACTACAAACCAAATATCTGCCGATGATGCGGGCGTTTCTGCGACATCACCACGTTAAGCCGGTTCATCTTGTTTTGACGCAGACGCATCGGAAAGAAAGCCGAAAAGAATCGGTGGCGCGAATCCGAAACTCTTTCACTAAATTAATGCGGCGGTCGTTCTGGAAACAATACTTCAGGGGCGGAACTTGGTCGCTCGAATTTACCAAAGACAAAAACGGACTTCATCACACACATTTGCACATCGTCGGATTTCGTCGGAAGTTTTTCGACATCGAGCTTCTGCGCGATGAATGGTTAGCGGTGACGGGTGACAGCCACGTTTTACACTTAAAGCCGATTCTTGACCTTGCCGCCGGGCTTCGTGAGGTCGTTAAGTATGTGTCTAAACCTTTGGACATTCGCAGATTCGGCGCGGAAGATTTGAGAGAGTTTTTAGGATTAAAAAATATGAGAATGTTCGGCACGTTCGGAGAGTTCCGGGACTTTTGCAAAGACTTCGAGCCGTCTGATAACGACGCGGCGGCGGTTGGCGAATTGGAAAGTTTGGCGAGAGATTTAGTCGAGGGCTGTGCTTGTCCGCAATGCAGCGAGCCGTTATTCGATTTGCGAATGTCGGGTAAGGAATTATTGCAGTTTTACGAGCAAACGGAATCATCGCCGCCGCGCAAAGTTGGAACAAGTTGGAACTAAAAAAAAAGAAACAAAATGCAACAAATCCAACACCTAAAAAAAGGGAAGAATGGGAAAGGGAACAGTTAAGAAGTTCGGACTAAAGGCGATTGCCGACGCTCTGCGCGGTTCTGATGTGTAGTCGGCGCGTGATAGCTTGTCGCAGCTTGTCGGCGCGGTCGTGGACGTTTCGGGAAAGGTTCAAAAGCGCGTCAAACGGGACAAACAATGCAAATTGGTGATTGAGCCGGGCGCGAGTGTTCCCGGCTTCATCGTTTTTGCTGATTGTCGGACCGACGAAAAAGCCGTTATCAGTCGGAAAATTCGCAAAGGTTCGTCGGTCCGGGTGAAAGGGAAATTGCTGACTTTTGGCGCGTCGGCTGTTTGTTTGAGCGATTGCCGTTTGCGGTAAAAACAGGAAAGAAACGAGAACACAGAAAAAACACAGAACAAAGACTTGTTCCACCTACGCTATACTAGACGACACTAGAACTTATTCCACGCGGACGCGGACGCAATACCTCTTGATAATGGAGCAACCTCTTGATAATGGAGCAACCTCTTGATAATGACTTGTTCCACGCGCACGCGGACGGTAACCCCATGCAAGTAAAATCACCCCTTGCAAGTAAGACTTGTTCCACGCGCATGCGGACGGAATGAGAAAGCCTAACCTCTTGACGAAGAAATAACCTCATGATGATGCTGCTGAAAAACGCAACTTGTCCTACGCGCACGCGGACGGAATCGCTTAATTTTAAGTTCTTCGCCAGTGGCGAACACTTGTCCTACGCGCACGCGGACGGAATGTGGAATTTGTGGCGTTTTTACACAAAAAGAAAACTGAATAAACAAACGAATTCATAACTTGATATTTTGTTCACGTTGTTTTTAGCTGTTATTATCGGATTGTGTAAATAGTCATAATCGAGGTAATGATGTTCAAGAATAAGATTCCTGATTTGTCCAAAAACAAAGATTTGATGAACGCGTTTCAATTGGGTAAAGCGTTGGGCGTTTCACCGACAACGGCGAATCGGCTGTGGAATGGTAATTTTGGCAAGATTGGAATTGATACGCTACACCGCTTATGCGATTTATTCGAGTGTCAGATTAGCGATTATCTGCATTATGACGGCGATTCGTTGCCGGGCAAAACCTAAGAAAACCTAAGAATTTGAACTTGATATTTTGAAAAATAAATCAAGTTTGGGCTGGTCGGATTTTGGCTATAACATAGAAATAACAAAGAAACATTCAACGATGCTTGAAGATTTGGAAGACCAGCGGGTATCGTGCCATTTCTGACACGATACCTATTTTAAGTTTTGGGCATTTTGTGTCTTGTTCAAATTATGTACATCACCGAACTAAAAAATAAATTTGCTTCGTTTCAATTTGAGCCGCGATTCGTATTACTTTTCATAATTCTAAATGGGATTCTGCTGCGACTGCCGAACTTAAATGAGAGTTTGTGGTATGACGAGTTATTTTCCACCCGTAATAAACTTCCTAATCTGAAGGAACTCGCATATTTCAGCGTCTTCGATGTTCATCCGCCTTTTTACTCGGTTTTGATGTTTTTATGGACAGGCTTATTCGGCGATTCTGAAATATCGGTCAGAATATTGCCGATGATTTTCGGCATTTCATCGATAGTTTTGATTTACGTTTTAGCCTGCCGCATTGCTGACGAGAAAACTGCGCTGCTCGCCGCATTGTTGCTGAGTTTTTCGCCGGTTCACATTTGGTATTCCCAGGAGGCGCGGTCGTATTCCGCTTTGGTGTTTTTTCTCCTTTTCGCCGTAGTTGCCCAGTTAAAACTCAACAATGCCGCCGTCAAACCCGTCTGGTTTTTCAATTACTCGGCCGCCGTATTTGCCGGGGCTTTCAGTCATTATTTTTTTATTATTTACATATTTCTTATCTCGATTATTTTAATTTTAGGAAAGCACGCTTACAAGCGACGCATTCTCGCCGTAAACGTTGCCGCCGCATTTTGTCTTAGCATGTTGGTTATTGTTAAATTTGCAAAATCAGCGATAAAAACCCAACAGGGTGACTGGAAGACATTTACGTTTTTGGAATTAAAACAGTTATTTTTCAAATGGTTTTTGTTGGGAGGAAATTCCTGGGACGCTGAAAAGTATTACTGGTGGGTTATTGCCATTCAATTGATTTTTACGGCGATCTTCTTGCGCGGCGTGATGCTTCTGTTAAAGAAGCCAAATAGAGCACGTTGTTCGCACGAAATCGTGCTTTATTTATTCGTTCTGCCGCTTTTTCTGCTGATAGTATCCGGCTTCGGAAAACAAGGCTACATTGAGCGAAGCGTCATTATGGCACTGCCATTCTTCTTTATCGTTATCGCCGGAGGCGCGACGGCATTTAAAAATAAAATAATCAGATACGCTTGTATTTCAATGATTGTCGTAGTTAGCGTCTCGACCGTCGCTATGTATTATAATCGTCAGGATGTCTGGACTGTCTATAAGCCGAACGCAGATTGGCGTGCCGCCACCCGATACCTCGAAGGCGAAATAAATGCCGCGCCCGTCGCCCCTGAAATGTTTACCGCGACACCATCTGACGAGTTGACGTATTACAATCTGCACTTTAAACAATTAGCAAGCAATGAATTTGAATTTAACCCTTTCAATCAAGAACTTCAGGATAACTTTTGGCCGATAAACGAAATCCAAAAACATCAACTGCCGAAGATATACGACAAAATGGTGCGCGATAAAAAGCAGCGCTTTTATCTGATACACAATAATTACTGGGCGAGCGGTTCTAAGGAAATGTTTGACCAATTAAGAGCCGACCAGCGATTTGAGTATAAAGCAATGCAGTCTTTCAAAGGGATAGATATTTATCGATTTGATTTGGCGCAATAAATTGATTAGGAAGTTGCCGGAACTCGTTTTTGAAACGGCTTGAGTATAACGTCCAAAAATCTGATTAGATTTATTAAGGTTATATAGCTTTTCCGTAACTTTCAATTTCTAAAGTTTTTTGATGTATTTATCTAAGTCATCCCGTTTGATTCGATATGCTTTGCCGATAATCTGTCCTTTTAATTTCTTATTCTCAATCGCCGTTCGCAGAATGTCGCGTGAGAGTCCTGTTAAAGCGGCAGCTTCATCTAATTTCAATAACGGTTTGTCGGCAATTTCTACTGTCAAATCCTTTTGTTTTGGCGTTATTGCATCTCTAATTATGTCAAGAAATTTGTTCGCGTCATTTCGCGCCAAATTTTTGTCATCGGTTGGCACAGTAGCAAGTTTGACGCTTTCTACATCTCTTTGCTGTTTATACTTTTCTATTTCGTCGGAATCAAAAATCGCTTCTTGTTTGCCGGAGCTTCCGCGTCTGTAAGTTACGGATATTTTTTCGGATTGAACTAATCGTTGCAAACTTCTAACACTGATTCCAAGTTCTTCGGCGGCGGCTTCTTTATTCATAATCCTGCTTTATATCACAGGTGGCGTTTCGCGCCAAAAATTATGTCATCGCTTGGCACGTCAAGTTATGACAGAAGACATGGCGCGAAACGTCGCTAATCGAGAAGGTTAAAGGTAAAAGTTAAAGATGTACGTTAGAAAAGCTTGTTGAATATGATTTTCTGATGTTAGACTTTCTCTGAGTCATCATTAAAAAAGCTTGTTGAATATGATTTTCTGATGTTAGACTTTCTCTGAGTCATCATTAATCGAGTAAGTTGTATTTTCACGCTTGTTTTAGGGATGGCTTTTTTCGTTTAAAGAATTGAGATTTTTATTGTGTTTTACCCTTTTACAACTGTAAATGAACTAGGGTATATTGCTTTTTATAAGAAAAGAGCCGGGTTGATTCAGAACCCGACTCTCATTGATATTTCTATCGTTCTATACAAAGACGCACTCGCAATGCACTTTGTCTTGCAAATTTAAACGACTTAGGTTGTTTCGTCAAGACAAAAAGTTTAGATTTTACTGTAAGGCAGTAAATATGGGCATTGAACCTTAGCGAGTGGGGTTAATGCCCATTACTTTTTATGGTACTACTCGCAAACCGACCAAAAAACAATTCGACTTGCCTACAGACACCGCATTTCCCTATAAATGGGTTTCGAGATGTCGGTGTGCAGACACTTCAAGAAAAACTTCAATCGCCAAAACTCGCCTATCTTGATAAGAGGGTAACAAAGTCGCAACGTGGGACTAAGCGCACGAGGTCACAAAGGGCGCGGGAACGGCTTCAGACTAAAGAACACTTGGTAGGGCTGGCGCGTGAGCTTCACGAGGGCGA
>MWWK01000119.1_pt1 | contig 13322 bp, 12 predicted proteins | sample 1047241 | NCBI WGS metagenome assembly MWWK01 (sample SAMN06349964, study PRJNA376086) | soil metagenome | isolation source: BG12-3 sample Antarctic (ecotone) soil | place: Antarctica | reverse complement strand
ATCAGGCTTAATAAAGTCGTGTTACAAAACTAATCTCAAAAACAAAATATCAAAACAAATGGTTTAACTTGAGTTTTGAAACACCATCAAAAACAACTATTCTCAATCACTTCAAAAACCAGCGTTTTTGAGACTAATTGAAAGCTAGTAAATATTAAAACTGTACTCATTAACTTTTATCGAAGCAACTGGTTTGCCATTCTTTGTAGCAGGTTCAAATTTAATATTTTCAGCAGCGGCAATGCAGTTTTCAGTCAATCCGTAAGGTAATGATTGAACAGCAATAATAGACTTAATGGTACCATCTGCGCCAAATTCAACAGCAAGTTTGACTGTCCCTGTTATTGAGTTTTCTCTAGCTGAGTCGGTATACCTGCAATGCGGTTTTGAGATGATTTTTAATTCTTTATCATAGTTAGAAGAATTCTTTGAAGAAATAGAATCTCCTTTTCGTAAGGCTTTCAACGCTTCCTTGTTTTTTCTTATTCGTGCAAAACTCATTCCTAAATAAAGCCACGCATCACGATTGTTCTTATCTGTTTGCACCACATCCTGTAAAATCGAGATTGCCCCGTTGTAATCACCTTGCAAGTAAAGTTCAATGCCTTTATCTGTCTTATCTTGCCCAAAGGTGACAACGGCGAACAATAAAATAGTTAACATTGATAAGGTCAGTTTCATTTTATACTCCAATAAAAAAGGTTGTTTACAGTTTTGCCAAAAGAGTCTCAAAAAGCGTCGTTTTTAAGAGTAGTAATTAGTTTATCGCAATCTTATTCAGAATCTCATAAAAAACCACCTTTGCAGCATTTCCAATTTTTCATTTTGTTTAGCTAATCAATAATGCAGGTCGAATGTTCGGTTTTATTTAACGATTTCCCAATACCAATTGGTACTGAGCAAAAACATAAAATTATCATTATCATTTCAGACTTATTTCAAAAGGATTATTTTTAATTTTTAAGCTGAAACAAAGGAAAAAGGTATCCTAGCTGCCTTTTTCCTTTCAGAGCGGTTCTGGGGCATTCTATGAGGCATCCAGCCCTATAAATAACTCAAGGTTTGACCTCCAATCCCTTCATCACGTTAGGAACAAATCTGCTGCTGACATTTTTAGCAATGTGAAGTACTTCATTTTCTGACAGCGGGGGCTTGCAGTTTGCCGCATTGATGCTTTTGATAATCCTCGAAATTTCATCATAGTCTCTGCCTCTGCCTCGCTCTCTCGAAGCAATACGGAAAAGAGTGTCATTTCTCTCTCCATCGGGAATAATATAATCAGAACCAAAAGTATTGAGTGACTTGTCAGACAACTTATCGCCCTTATTAATGTCTGTCTTGACTGATGATTCAGTCGGCTTTTTCTGCACAGCATTGAGGAATGCATCGGGTAATGATTCGGGAACTGATAGTGATTGCCATTCGTAAAATTTCCTTAAACGATGCTGTGAGCCAGGGGCGACGACATAACCTCCTTTTGAACGAACATCAATTCCTGGAAATTTAAGTAACTTAACTTTGGATGGCATTAAACTGTCTAAATAAATGTGAAAGCCGTTTCCCGTGCTGACAGTAAGATTTCTGGGAAACTCCCCGTAAATCTCTTCAAGTGTTTCCAAACTGTATTGACCGCCATGACGGAAATCAACATCAATCACGGCAAAATCGTTTGTCAGAAATCCGATATTGAAACGATTGTCTCTTTCAATCCAGTGAGATTTCATCTTCTTATAAGTTGATTTCTTTGAAAAATCCAAACCCTTAAAAAATACTGCTGGATGCTTTCCGATGAATGGGCAATTTCTACCGTTAGGGCACGAGCAGTAGGACATATCTTTCTTAAATTTGGGAAAATGAAGAGGAATAAAAGGTAAATTCATTTCTTCATAAATATCAAGCTGTTCCTCGATTGTCATACAGCTGAAATCTGCTGGAGAAAGCTCGTTGAAGATTTCCCACTTTATTTTTGACTGGAGGGCGGATGACTCTGCTTTTTCCTGAGCACCGCATTCCTGAGCAGTACTGTTCTTATAAATATAGTGTCTGTGGTTTGGTCTGTTACTGTTTCCCTCCAGCTTGATTGTGATCAGGTTATTTATTAAAAGATAAGCCTTTGCATACTTAATCTGACGTTCTGATGTTCCGAGTTTCTCTGCCATATGGGATTCGGTCATCCAGCAAACCGAAGGTATAAAATCAAACAATCTGCCTGCTAAATCCTTTATTTTATTCTGCTTCTCTAATTTCGGTGGGCTGATGTTCTTACCAGCCTTATTATTAAAAATATTCTTAACTGTTTTTTCTATTTCCTTATTCAAATATTCCATCATTAATTATCAAAACTAAATCAAAAACTGATTCCTATTAAACCAATATTATAGATGCTTTGGATGCCTGCTCTCTCCTGCCCGCTCTCCTGCTCTCCTCTGCTCTCTAGCTGCTTCTAAACTATTCAACTTAACCTATAATCGATTATTTAATCGATTATTAAATGTATGACCTTTACAAGACTTTATAATTACTCACCCTCTTGTTTCTGCTTATGAAGGTTACTTGAAACCCTTTTGCCGACAGCAGAGATGAATGCCCGTAAAAACATTTATTCAAACACCGAGTTGTATTAGCACTTCTAATACCTAATATCCATTATTATAACATATTTAACAAAGTTTTGCAAGTAAATGTCTTAAAAAAACGACTTATTTGTAAACTGGAGATGTGAGGATGAATTTATACTAGATGACGTGAAACGGATAAGTATAATTCTACCTAATATTTAACGCTTCTTATTTGTAAGTAAAATGAGTGAGTTTTTATGATTTGTTTTTGGCTAAACTGATTGATAATTGCTGGGGATTTTTGTTGACAATGCGGTTTGATTGAATTATATTGATTTCGACTTGTATACCGACGTGTTAGTTAACATGTTCGCCACGCTATTATTGATCTTTGCAAAGAGTCTAGAAAGTTAAAACTTCGTCAATCTATTTTATAGCTGGAATAGGTTGATGATGGCTTAGTTTTACACTTAGTTATAAGCAAGCGTAACGTACTGATGATAAAAGTCTTATTGGTTGTAGAAGACGTGAAATTCAGCAGTCTCGGAATGATCTGAAACCGCTTGATCTTGTCATTTGACAAGCATTTACAAAGCCACTCGTGAAATGAGTATAAAAATCAAAAAAGTGTAATTGCGTCTATACTCCAAGTCTTTTTTTATTATCTTTATAGTTGGAATGTTTGACTTTTCTTTGCATGATATCGAGCTACAAAGTTAGTGGCAATGCAACAATTAAAAACCGCTTTCGTGTCTTATGTTTGTTAAAGTAAGACCACTGTCATTTGACGGGAGAAAGCACAATCAAACACACGATGTTTTTGAATAATTCATAGTTGCGTCTATACTACACAAGACTTTTTTATCATATATTACAGCGAAGATTCTTATCTTTCTATGCAGCTAATTGAAGTAAAAAGCTGCGGTGACAACAATTAGAAATTGCTTCTAGCCTTGCGAGATGCGAGGCAATGATGAAGCCACTTGCTTAGCAAGTATAAAAGCCTGAGGGTATAGTTGCGTCTAAAAAACGCAGCTTTTTTTATTGTATCCACAAACAAATATCACTGACTACTTTTTTATTGTTTGCAAATATCATTTGTGTAATATTAAGTTAAATTTGATGATTTTTAAATTTAGTGGGTAAACTATTGATTTATTTAAGGTTAAGCATAGTAAGTCAAGGTAGACTTTTTCTATGGTATCGAGAAAAAACGCACTTTGTTTGAATGTCGCTCCAGTGCCAATTGGTAGTGAGAATCTGACAAATTACCAGACGAAATTTGGTAGTGTCCGTTCCTGGTCAGTAAATCGAGGCTTTCCATTATTGCTTTGCCGTTGAAAACAAGTTTCAGAACGAGTATCGTAAATTTGACAGACAAACAGATAAAGTTCGATTAGTTGATTTTCCATAGGTAAGAAAATTTTACCAATCAATCTGTTTGTCTGTTATTCAACTACTGATTCGCATTATAATCATTTATAAGAAAATCAGTCTGTAAATATCCTCTAACTCTCTCAACTTGTTTTGAAGAGTCTTCCTCCAAAATGTATGATTTATAAGTTTTACAAATCTTAGAAATCACCTTCAGATTAATTAATAAATGGAAGAGTTTGAACAGTTCGTCCGCAAATTTTTTGGAATATCTACTGATATTTTTCTTCAAGCACTAAGAAGCAGCCCTAGCGCAAATGGTTATATAATGGGAGCAATTAGCGAGCTTCTATTAAAGCAACATATAGAGGAATTAGGTTATGAGGTTTTACGCATTAAAGAAAAACCCGCTGGTGGCAATAATGCAAAAAACGTTGAAGCCAGAGGGGATTTCTATATTAGAAAGCACGGTTCTGAAGAAAATCAATGGCTGGTAGTAGAGAGTAAAGGGTTAAAAAGCAACTCAGAATTTCGAGGCTCAAAGCTAGATGATAAGACAAAGCTATTTCGATTCCTTAAACGTTTAGTTTTTACTGAGGAAAACAATCAGCAGAAAATATACGATAAAGGTCATAGGGCATACATAATAAAGAAAACCATTTGGGAAGCTAAAAATCCGGGCAAAGAATTCCCACCTTTTAATTGGAAAGTTCAAACAGCAGGTGCAATAAATGTTTCTCTTTCTGAAATATGGAAAAATGAAAAAGAGCTAAAAGACTGGGTTGAACAATTAGACGCAGAAGTTTTTACGGAAAAAGCCTATCGAAGCCGTGAAGGAGCTATTGTAATTTTAGAAACTCACCAACCTAGTATTAGAGTTGGAGCAATTACAGGAATCAGCCAGACCGCCCCCTTGGTAGCAGATTTTAATATTATGGCAGTGGATTTATTTTTACGAACTGGAAAACATGAGTTCGTTTTTATGAATCCAGAACAGATTAGTCATTCACCAACATCACCAGAGCATCTTTATCAAAACTACACTGTTGATATTTTGATTAGAGGAAAGAAAGCAGAGCCGATAATACGCCCCCCTTGGTATAAAGATATAGATCAGCTTATTGAAGCAACTAGTCCAACTCCGCGCCCTCTTGATGAAACACAATTAGACTCGCGCCATGGGTTTGAAATCTTGCCAGAAGAAGATTTGCTTGACCAAGACACAGATGTGTAATACAGTTTACACATCTGTGATATGAAAAATGAAAAACACCCAAACTTCTTCAAAATTGTAGCCGAAGATTCGCTTCTCAAGCAGTTTTCGCAAATACACAATTTTATCTACGCAAACGATGGACTTTCATCTCAACAAGCCTTGGATGAGATGTTGAAAATTATGTTTGTAAAAGTATTTGATGAAAACGAAAAGACGAAGCAATTTTATGTAACTGAAGAAGAGTTTACAGAAATTAAAAATAAACAAGACAGTAAAACCTTTACGAAACGGCTTAATAATCTTTTTAGTAAAACTGTCCTAAATTTTATTGATATTTTTGACAAATCAGAAAGGTTGAAGTTAAGTAATAACTCACTTGCTTACTCAGTCAAAAAGTTACAAACGATAAACTTTGCAGATACCAAAGACGCAAAGGGGTTGGCATTTCAAAAGTTTCTGGCAGCTCAAGAGAAAAGCAGTAGAGGACAGTTTTTTACTCCAGAGCCAATAATTGATTTTTGCGTAAATCTATTGGCTCCTAAACCCAATGAAAAAATAATTGATCCTACTTGTGGGAGTGGAGGATTTCTTTTTGCGGCTTATAGTTACTTACTTCAAAACTATAAACTGAGTAAAAAGAAAATAGTTTCTAATCTATATGGCATTGATATAAATAAAACGATTGTCAAAATCGCAAAAATGAAACTACTTCTGGAGTGCAATACCAATCTTAATATTGCAGCCCAAAATTCTTTAGATGATTTTGATAAATTGGAATCTACTTTTGGAAGTGATTTGGAAAATGCCTTTGATATTATTTTAACCAATCCACCTTTTGGAACAGTTGGTAAAATTGATAGCTCAAAACAACTATCTAAATTTGAACTAGGTTATAAATGGACTTCAGACGGAAATAATTATTACAAGACAAAAATCCTACATAATGCACAGACTCCAGAAACTCTTTTCATAGAACGGTGCTTACACCTTCTTAAAGAAGGTGGACGAATGGCTATAGTTTTGCCAAACGGACATTTTGAAAATTCCTCTTTAGAATATGTGCGAATTTTTATAAAGCAGAAAGCTCGTGTATTAGCTGTTGTAAATCTACCACAGGAAACATTTATTCCTTTTGGAACAGGAGTAAAGACATCTATTTTATTTTTGGTTAAGGAAGCAAAAAAGGCTGGTAAGAAACAAGTTTTCTTTGGAAGAGTTACTAAGCTAGGTTATCAAGGCAACAAAAACGGAAATTCCATCTATTTGAAAGATACATTTGGAAGCCTTATTAAAGACAAAAATAATCAGCAAGTTTTAGATGAAGATTTTTCAGTAGTCTTGTCTGACTTCAAAGATTTTCAAAAAAAAGGGACTATCAAAACTGAGAATTCGTTTTCATTTCCATTTGATGAATTAAACGGACGGTTTGATTTTGATTATTATTCGCCTCAGAATAGAAGTCTGCTTACCCTTCTTAAGAAATCTAAAGCTGTTCAATTGTCTGAAATATGTGACATATCAAAACAGAAAAGTAAGAAGCTCTGTCAAACTGATGTGCCGGTTGATTATGTCGAGCTATCAGATATTAATACTCATTCTTTTGAAATAATTAATTCTACAAGTTATCCAGTTCATGAGTTACCAAGTAGGGCAAGTTACGAAATAAAAGAAGGCGATATTATTACAGCAGTTGCCGGTAATTCAATTGGAACAGCTAAACACGCATCAGCTCTAGTTGTAAAAAATTACGAAGGTTGTGTTTGCACAAATGGTTTTAGAGTGTTGCGTAATTTTAAAATAGATCCCTACTACTTTCTTTATTACTTGAAAACTGAAATGTTTTTGAAGCAAATATTTATGTATAGAACAGGAGCTGCTATCCCAAGTATTTCCGATAGAGACTTAGAACGGACACTTATTTACCTTCCAAGTGAAAACGAGATTCAGGAAATTAGTAAAAAAGTTCGTAACTCTTTTGAGCTGAGGAAAAAAGCTAGTCAACAGCTAAAAGAAATTTCAATTCAACTGTAGGTAACCGTTCAGTTGGTCGGTGGAATGCTCGTATCTGATGAATACCATCATTCCGCCTAGCGCATCGTTAATCGAAAGGAATAATCCAAGAGTGGGCATTAACAAACTTGTAAAAATACTAATTGTCCTTTGAGTTCGATGACATTCAATATATTTAGCAAAAATCAATACCTTTCAAAGAGATTTGAGAAACTTCTGAATATTTAGAAAATTCACTAACTTCTTTAGTAAAGGAGAGTGTGCAAAAACTACTCTTTTTGCTCGCATAACCAATTCTTATTCTAACTCTATAAATCAACACTATTTAACAGTTATTTGAAGGGTTTTTGCCCAGTTCTCTTTTATTAGACATTTCATTTGAAGTGTCTAATTAAAATTGTCTCAAAACGACCATTTGCCTTACTTTTCATTTAACCTCAAATTCCCAGTTAAATTTATACTTTTCGAGTGAAGAAGACCGTAAAATTTTCAAAGTAAATTATCAAAATTATAAATTGATTCATATTATCTGTCAGGCAGAATTTTATCTCATATCAAGTTTTGTAAGATAAAATTCTGCTTTTGACAGCTAAGATTTGATAATACTTACAAATAAGGAAAAAGACCTTCGCGCTCTTCTGCGGACAGTCGTAATTTATTTCGTCGGAATAATATAATGATTTGAGTAAGGGTAGTGGGACATTTGTCTTAAATGCTCAGTGCTAATTGGTATTGGATATTTATTAAATAAAAAAGAGAGCTACTAACGCTCTCTTTTATGTTGGCTCGATTTTAATATTCTGACGGCAACAGCAAAGTTGTCGAACTTCGATCAGCTTCCGTAATTATCCAGATTTTTACATCATTGTTTGTCTTGTAAGCGGAAAGAATTCTAAAGCCTTCTTTGACTGATAACTCGTTTTCCTGAGCGTCTTCTTTTCCGACAATTCCCCAATCGCCTGATTGATGGCGTTTGATAAATTCAATCGGCATTTGATTAGATTCTTCCAGTGCTTCTTTTGCGCCAGGTGTCATTACTGTTTGCCCTAAAGGAAACAGCACTTTATTTTGCGTGTGTGTAATTGTATTCTGATTTTGCATCTTCTTTTATTCTCCAAAGGTTTAAGGTTGATGTTGAGGGATAGGAAATGTTTCGAGCATTTACCTATCCCATTACTTTTTAGTGAACTCTTTCAAAGTATCGCTGAACTAATCGAGCAAGTGCTCTGTGATAGCAAGGCTGTCCGTCAAAGTAAGCTCTACACTGACAAGTGCCGTTTGCTTCATAAATCTCATTTGATTTTGACCAGATAATTAAATGCTTGCTATCTGAATCCCAAGCAAGAAACGGATTGTTTTCAAACTCGACGGTTGCTTTTCCAACGGCTTTAATCCATCGCTTAAAACAGCCTTCCGTTAGCTGTTTCGATTCAAACTGGGTTTGAATAGTAGCTAAAGTTTCAGCTACTACTTTGCCCAAGATTTCATTGTTTATTGTTTCCTGTAACGTCATTTTGTCGCTCCTTTAATTTTGTTGATTACTTAAATGTTTAAGTTAAAATAAGTATAGCAGGGTGCTATACTTATAGTCAAGCATCCTGCTATACTTTTTGTAGCTTTATTTTTGAATTAGTAGTAGTATTTTTTTCGTGAAAGAAAATTGTCTAAAAGCATCCGAGGTTGCAAAAAGATTTGAAGTAAAGCACGTAACAGTCAGAGCGTGGTTAAATCGTGGTTTATTTCCAAATGCCAAACTTGAAGAAACTATTGCTGGAAGTATTTGGCTCATACCTGAAAGTGATTTAATGGACTTCGTAAAACCAGAAACTGGTAGACCTAAGAAGGCAGCATAAAATATGAGAATAATTGCTATTGCTAATCAAAAGGGCGGAGTTGGAAAAACTACTACCTCAGTTAACTTGGCGGCTGGTTTAGCCGTGAGAAATTACCGTACGCTCCTTGTTGACCTTGACCAACAACGAAACGCAACACATTCATTTGAGTTGCCCGAAATCGAAACAACTTTAGCGGATGTACTTGTAGGCTCCAAGAAGGATTTGAAAGATATTCGTGAGGCAATTTATGAAACGCATATCGTTGGGTTGGACATTGTTCCTGCAAACATTAGACTTGCTTTAGTCGAAAAACAATCATCAGTTGGTGAACAGTTCCGCCTTAAAGATTCTCTTTCCAAACTAACCGAATATGATTTTATAATTATTGATTGTCCCCCGAGTTTAGGTGCAACTCTAACACAAGCATTACTTGCTTCCCATTCAGTTCTCGTTCCGATAGCTGCTGAGTACTACCCACTCGAAGGTGTTGAAGATTTAAGTGAAACTATCGAAGAAACAAAGCGCGCTAATCCTGATTTAGAAATTCTTGGTTATTTGATGACACGCTACGATAAGCGTAATTCCATCTGTAAAGAAGCCTTAGCAAAAGTAAAAGGGTTATATGGTGGATTAGTCTTTGAGCCGTTAATTCATACAAACGTCCAACTTCAAACAGCACCAGCTTATAAGAAATCAATTTATGAACATGCACCAGATTCTAAAGGCTCAGAAGATTATTTATTTTTAACTGATGAAGTTTTAGAACGATTGAATTTAGCAGATGAGGCTTCCCCACTTAAGTTAGTAAACAAAAAAGAGGCTAGTTAATGGCAGAAAAGAAAATAAAAAAAGAAAGAGTTAAAATCGAAACACGTGCTCCGCAAAAGCGAGGCATTTTTGATAATCTTGGCAAAGATAGGCAGCAGAACGTAAAACATCCTTTGTCGGAGATTATTATCTTTCCTGATGATGTTATTAAGGATAATCGAAGTGATTCACCTACCATCATACCTACCTACCAACCTGCCAACGCACCTACCTATAGTAAAAAACAACCTATTTCTCCTGAAAAGGATTTCTCAAAAGTTCCGAACTCAATTAAAAGAGCAGTTGAAGACGGTTTATTTCCGAACAGTTCCCTTGCAATTTATCTTTATCTTTACTCTCTAACACGCGGCGCAATACAACCCAAAAGGAGTGTTAGAGTAAATAAATCAAAATTGTTAGTCGGTGCAAACCTTCGAGCTGAAAAATCGTTACTCAAAAATCTTGCCCACTTGAAAAGTGTTGGTCTTGTTAAGATTACAGTTTTTAATGGTGATCATCTAGGCAATGAATTTGAGGTGTTTGTTCCAGAAGAAATTGTGGGTGAGGCACCAACCCACCTACCTACCGAACAACCTACCTACTTGCCAAACAAACATACCCCAGTACCTACTGATCAAATATCGGTAGGTAGGTGGATTGAAATAATTGAAAACAGTGATACTTACAGTTCTACTAAGACTTCTTTTAAAGACATTGAGAACAATGATGATGAGCCTTTTGGCAAAATGCTAAAAGTTCTGACTGGTGTTTGCGAAAAAGTTTCAGGTAAACAGCCACAAATATCAGATAGTGAAAACTGGAAACAAGTAGCTGAACTTCTAGCAATGGAACTGGAAATAGCTGCTGCTCGAACAAAATCAATTTCAAATGTGCCAGCCTTTCTAACCGAACATTTAAGACGTAGACTTCTCAGCAGTTCTATAAAATCAGCAGAAGGAAAACTGAAAACGGTTAAATCTACAAAAGCAGGGAAATCAGAGGAAACGATCGAGGAGTACGAAGCCGAACCGCTGTCAAAAGAGGGAAGGGAAGCTGTTCTGAAAACAATGCAGGAATATATTGGCAAAGGTCAAGAGGATTTTGTCATGAGCCAGCAGGGTAGTTACACAAAGGATGATTGGGAATGGCTGATGAGGGAATTAAAATAAAAAACTTCTGCAAACCCCGTATTCATTGAGCTAAAAATCCCATTGTGTCCGATAACAGTCATTATGTAACGTGTTTTCAACCCTTTACAGCCATAAACCACAATCAGTTGTATTTTTAGGTAAATTTTCCGTTAATTGTTAACCACAATATCTTGTGTTCTTGGCTGGAATTTCTGAAATACTAAATGTAGTAGTCTGTTTTTGCTTATCAGACGTAATAATTAATACTTTTGTTGAGGCATATTAGTTTTTGGACAGTCTAAAAACAAAAAAGCTACTATCCAAATTCAGACTGCTGTAAGATAAAAAGTGTCCCACAAACGACCCTTTTTGAAACGATTTTGCGGAAATGGAAAAGCGAAAAAAGAAATCTATTGAAATACAAGAATCAATTAGACAAATATTATTTTATGATTGGGACCCAATCGGAATAAATGATTTAGCCCCAGATGACGAATATGATTCTTACGTTGGAGGAATTTATAGACTACTAGCTTCCGGTGCTTCCGAGCATCAAATCATCGAGCATCTTCATCAGCTTGAAGTTACCAAAATGGAAGTGAGTAGCAATAGAGAGAAACTCAAGAATGTCGCGGAAAAGTTAATGAAGTTAAATGTTTCTTTGTGATTTCTCGATTTCTCACAACCGACCATTTTTGAGACTTAAGGAATTAAACAAAATGAAAAAAATACTCCCAGCGGCGGATATGTAACCGGAAACCCTTATCCATAAAGTATTTGTAAGCGAAACAAAATCCGTGTTATCCTTGCCCTCACTAAAACAAATTCAAAAAGTTTAAGTGGGTTTTGGTTAAATTTTACTTTTCACAAAAACAGGATTTACATTTTGATATTGAGAGAATTACTAATATGAAAAGACGCTCATTTTTATCACGCGCCAGCCGCACAACATTACGGTCTATTGTCCTGTCTTTAACCGTCGCAGCAGCTTTATCGGCAACAAGTTTAGCGCAGGAACCGGCGCCTGTCGATTTAAGACTTTACGGACTTTTAACGCCAGTTGTGGGTAATCCGGGAGAGGTTCAGACACACATCCAAGTATCGATTGAAAGTAGACGCGAAGCGAACAACGCTGTTTTAACCGCCGAGCTGTTCGAGGGAGTCGTTGTGTCGTCAGTCCAAACCAATGTGGGGGAATGTGCTTATACTGGTAATCTCGTCACTTGTAATTTGGGGAAGGTAGGCGTGGAAGGACAACGGCTAATAGATGCGGCGGCAACCATATCTATTCGCGCTCGACCAGCGGTCTCAGGAACGGTAACACTCATAGCGCGTATAACAGCATCCGAACCCGACCCAAATCTCTCTAATAATACTATAACGGATTCGTTGACAGTCAACCTTCCAAAATCACGCAAGCGCGTTAGATTTTTTTAATTTTGCAAAAAGAAGCGAGCAGCACATTATCACATTCGACAGTCTCAAAAATGCCCGTTTATAATCCAAAATAAAAACGTGCCATAACCGACCCTTTTTGAGACACATTCTGGAAAAGCAAGAGTTATGAAATTTTACAAACTCATCTTTACCTCTCTAATTTTACTAATAAGTTTTCAGATTTGTATTGCTCAAGAAAAACAAAAGCCTGTTCTGGTAAACGAATTTGGTGAAGTAAATTGGTCAAATTTTAGGCATTTCTTTGACAATTTTTTAATTGAAATAAGTACCATTCCGAACTCAAAAGGCTACATAGTTATTTATGGAGCCAAAAGTAAACCGTTAAGCAAATATTATCGCGAAATTTTATTGAAAACACATATTTCTGTTCGTAATTTTGACAAGAATCGTCTTATTTTTTTATATGGAGAAGAGCGGGAGAGTATTAGTACTCAATTCTGGAAAGCTCCTGTCGGTGCGGACAAACCTGAATTTATTGAAGGATATTGGAATTATAAATTACCGCAGACAATGGAACCTACTAAGATTCAACAAACTTTAGAGGTAAACGAAGTCGGTTATAATCTTTTTAGCACAGAATTTTATTCTAATCTTCTCAAAGCAAACTTTGATTCACGAGGTCATTTGGTTATTTATGACAAATCTACAAAAGGTTTTCAACAAGTTAAAAATCAACTTCTTAAAGAATTAGTTAGTAAAAATAAGGTTCGAAGGAATCAGTTGAAATTCTTTTATTTGAAAGGCAAAGAACCTAATATTGAATTTTGGTATGTGCCCAAAATCTCAAAATAGAAGCTGTCGCATAAAGGCTCGTTTATTGGACACTTCTTAAATCTATTCAAAATTCTATCAGGCTTAATAAAGTCGTGTTACAAAACTAATCTCAAAAACAAAATATCAAAACAAATGGTTTAACTTGAGTTTTGAAACACCA
>MWWK01000118.1_pt1 | contig 13333 bp, 16 predicted proteins | sample 1047241 | NCBI WGS metagenome assembly MWWK01 (sample SAMN06349964, study PRJNA376086) | soil metagenome | isolation source: BG12-3 sample Antarctic (ecotone) soil | place: Antarctica | reverse complement strand
GTAACCCCTCCCTTTACTTACCATTGTAAAGTAATTTGTACATTTGTCAAGATACATTGGTTAATAAGCTGTTAACCTATCAAATCCTTAAAACCATCACTAGCCTCTAGCGACGTAGGTATATCTCTAAAAGGTTTGAGGCTCAAATGTTCTTAAAAAAATCGCACACATCAGCGTCTAGAGCACGGGCTATTCGCCATAAGGTATGTGCTGTCGGTGAGTTAACCGCTTGTTCAACGTTTCCAATCATATTGCGAGAATAGCCTGCTTTATACGCAAGTTCTTCCTGGGTAAGCTGTCTTGATTCACGAAGTTTCTTGAGGCAGCTCCCAATTTTTTCAGCAAAAACACGCTTCTCTTGAGAGATTGTTGTTTTATCTAATGTTGAAAGATTAGGTTTCATAAACCTATTACAGGCGAAACTCCATGAATACTCTACCAAGTAAACGTGGAGTTATAAGTCATAGCGCGCTATATTAAAGCCGCAATGACAAGTAATCGTGGCAACGCCAAAAAATTCACTTTCATAGATTTGTTCGCTGGTATTGGCGGGTTCCGCTTAGCGTTAGAGCAATTCGGGGGCAAATGCGTTTTTAGTTCTGAATGGGATTTGAAATCGCAAGATACTTACTCGAAGAATTTCGATGAGATACCAAACGGCGATATAACGAAAATCAAAGAGTCGGAAATCCCAAAACACGATGTGCTTTGTGCTGGTTTCCCTTGCCAGTCATTCAGTATTTCTGGCAAACGCAAAGGGTTTGAAGACACGAGAGGAACGCTTTTCTTCGATATTGCGAGGATAGTTAAGCATCATCGGCCTAAACTTTTATTTTTAGAGAATGTTAAGAACCTTGCTCGGCATAACAATGGGAAAACTCTCGAAGTAATAAAAAATACGCTTAATGAATTGAAGTATGACATTTTCATTGAGGTTTTAAGGTCAAGCGACTATGGCGTACCACAAGCAAGGGAAAGAATATATTTTGTTGCTTTTAGACGAGATTTGAAGCGAGGAGATTTCAAATTCCCCATTTCTAGTAAGGTCACCAAAACGGTACGAGACATTTTAGAAGACGAACCAGTCGAGCCCAGCCTCTATATCAACAGGAGTGATATAGAGATGTACAAGAGCGATGCTAAGTCACTAAACCCCCGAAAGCCTTTGCAGATAGGAAAAATCAATAAGGGTGGGCAAGGCGAGAGGGTTTACTCTATTGATGCAGCAGGAATCACATTGTCCGCCTATGGGGGAGGTGTCGCAAGTAAAACAGGTGCTTACCTTGTAGATGGAAAGATTAGAAAGCTCACTCCACGGGAATCTGCAAGGATGCAGGGGTTCCCCGAAACCTATAAATTACCTTCGCAGCGGAACAGAGCCTATAAGCAATTCGGGGATAGTGTTTCCGTCCCAGTCTTGTCATCAATTTTCTCGGAAGTATTAAGGACTCTCCCCGAGCTAAGAAAAGAAATCCTACGGCAAGTTCCTAAAAAAGTGATTAAGCTGACCAGACTAAACCTGGAGCAGCCGAATGAGTAACGCTGCTGCCAATCTTCAGGAGCTAGTTAGAAGAGGCTCGTCTACGGCCAGAGGCGGTTTTCAAAATGAAGACGAAGTGGTTCGTAAATTCAATGACTGGGAGATAGATGAAGATGCACAAAATTGGTTGGAAATAATGCACTATGACCTAGAAGATATTGAGCGAGTTGAGGCAGTAAAGGTGACTGGTTCATATAAAACAGACGTTCAGGTAATTATTAAAATTTATCTAAAAAACGCACTGTCATCGGAAAACATATCTGTGAAGTTGGTAAGCAACCCCCAAGGCTTTAACCAGATAGACAAGAGATGGGTAAAAAAATACGCCGAACTTTGGGCAATCCCAGAAGATATTGTTCACATACTGAAACTATATACTGGGGAGACAGAACCAACCAAGGCAAATCTCAGAGACCCCCGAAGGATGTACTTTGACGAAATGCCTCCCGAATCCGTTGAGAAGATGGTGGATTTCTTTAGTGCTAACAAGGTAATGATTATTACAGACGTTTTGCGAGGCAGGGACAGACTGCCAGCTGACTGGATGCTTATTTATCAAAAACCCGCAAACATCTGGACTCTTCTACCCATCTCAGTCGTGATGAATTATTACGCTTCTGGCTCGATTATGGTGACTCTTCAAGGTAATTTACGAATTGGTAGGATCGGTATGCAGCGGAAGGGTGGAGATAATGGCAGAGAGACAGCAAATATGCTTCAATTCAAAATCAACCCGTGCGAAATCGTTAAAATCTTAAATCAATAGAGGACGAGGTAGGTAGTAGATGTCTAAAAACAGTGACGGTTTATGGAAATTAAGCCCAAGCGGACTATATGGCTATACCGAGTGTAAGTCCTGTTTTTGGGTTAACTGTCATTACCGTAAAGCTCCAATGCTACCTTTACTCCTTAATAGTGCGATGGATAGCATCTTAAAAACGAGATACGACAAATACCGCTCAGAAGGGACATTCCCGCCCGAGACTAAAAAACTCTTTGAAGCATTAAGCATCAAACCATTTGAAGATGTAACAACGCTTAATCTATGGCGAGAGAGTCTTACCGCCCTAAAAGTAATCAACGAACAGGAGGGCTACGTTCTACAGGGCAAAATAGACGACGTAATGGTTGCGACCGATGGGAAGCTCATACCGACCGATTATAAGTCATCTGGCAACGCTCCAGGAGTTGATAAGCAGAAGTATTATCGTGACCAGTTGGCCGCTTATGGCCTAATGTTCAAGAAGCATGGGTACGAAGTCTCTGACCAGGCATATTTATTGCATTACTTTGTTAAAGACAAAGATGATGGCTCGGTAGAGGTAAAATTTGATAGCCACATCGACCCAGTTGCCATAAATTATGATGCAATCGAGACTAAACTCAAAGATATGGTTAAGTTCCTCAATAGCCCTTACCCTGGTAGCAATGACGAATGCCTTAATTGTGCTTACTATGTTGGGCGGGCTGAGGTAACGACAGCAACAGTTTTCTAAGTTCACGAGTGTGACCATAAGCGTTTACATGACTTAAATAGCCTAGATAGGACGGCAGGCTTTCTTCTAGTCCCTTACCGTCTTGCTTTAACGCTTTTTCTACCTTCTCGAAAATCCGCTTAACAGTTTTCCTTCTTGGCAAAGAGTAATGGGGAAGGGCAATATAACCGACAAAATCAATTCCCCAAGTTAATTTTCTAAGATGAACCTTACTAGGATGGATGGAAAGATTCAGTTTAGTTTTAAGGAATTGGTTCATCTCGACGAAAAAGCCAAGCAGTTCGTCGGGGTTTGAGCCTAGTATGACTATGTCATCAGCGTATCTGATAAAGTAATCGGGTCGCAAGCGATGTTGAACAAATTTATCGAGCGGGTCGAGATAAACATTCACGAAGAGCTGGGATACTAGGTTGCCGATAGGCATTCCCTTGCCAGGAGCCGTGCAAAAGCTGCCGATGATACTGTCGAGTAGTTCGAGAAGTTTTTCGTCTAAAATCCTCTCTTTGAGTAACTGTGATAAGAGTTTATGGTCAATGCTGTTAAAAAACTTTCTAACGTCGCACTTTAACGCCCAACAAGGTTTTTTATAATTCTTGCTGATTTTCCGACTCACTGTTACAAGTCGCTTAAACGCTCGGTGCGTTCCCTTATCTTTTCGACACGAGTAGCTATCAAAAACGAATGTTTGGTCAAATAGCGGGTAAAGAATGCGGTAGATGGCGTGATGCAACACCCTGTCTCGCACACTAGCCTTTGAAATAAGCCGCTGCTTCGGGTCGGTAATGTGAAATTGGGTATAGGAGCCGTGCTGATAACGACCGCTGACTAAATCTTCGTGAAGTGCAAAAAGGTTGTCTTCAAGAGTAAATTCAAATAATTGGACATCTTGCTTACTTCTTTTCCCTCGACGAAACTCTCGCCAAGCCGTAAATAAATTTTCTAGCGAAATAATTGACTCAAAGGTGCCGCCATTAACAATAATCCTTTTAACGTCGCCCCCTCCCCAAGCACTTCTGGAGTTCCTCTCGTTGAGCGGCTCTATGATTTTTATAAAGTCTTCCATGGGTTAGTCCTCAAGTTTCCGAAAACCGAACGCTATAGCCTTGGTCAAACTATTCAAGGCTCGATTCTTGAACTCATTGAAATTACCTTTCTCGCCAGTACGGCTGATAGCCAGAATAAAACAAACCTCTTAAAACGAGCGGGTGCAAAACTTGACCTAGTCAAGCTATTGATTCGTTTGGCCTATGAAACAAATGCTCTTCAAGATAAACACTATCTGAGTCTTCAGCAACAGCTCCAAGAAATCGGAAAAATGCTCGGCGGCTGGATTCGTTACACCAAACAGTAAAAGGCGGGACAGTTTTTTATTCTTGACCCGCCTTTTACCTAAAGTTTAGGAATCACTGCCGAGAGCACGCCCCATAGTTCCAGTTGTCGTACTCGAGGTTGTCGTAGTTGACGTTCAGCCCGTTGTCAGCATTCCAGTTAACCTTGAGCGAGTTGTCAGAGTCGTACTTAACTGTGCCGCTTGTTATCCGTTATCACTGGGTGTCGCATACGAGAGCACCCTGTATTTTATTTGTGCCCGTTTAAGCACGTAGCAATTGGCACGAAGTTCTTCCTTAACTTATTTGCTCCCTTGTCTCAACCGAAGTTGAGACAACTCTGGCGTCAAAGAAAGGAGGAAGACAACGGACAGACTCCGTAAAGCCTGCCTCACTGCCATCTTCAGAGCCATTATACATAAATTAAGCAAAATTAAAGGGGCACCCAGTCGTTAGACCGAGTGCCCCACCCCAAGGAGCCAAAAGGCTCAAGGGGTCAGAGTGCCGAGGGACGGAACTTCCGAGAGCACGCCCCACAGCTCCAGTCGTCGTACCCGAGGCCGCCGCAGCTGACGTACAGCCCGTAGTCAGCAAACCAGTAAACCCTGAGCGAGTCGTCAGAGACGTACCTGTTGCGGCAGCGAATCCAGCCGCCCATGAACGGGATGCGTCCGATTTCGACCCACGCCCTCAAGAGGACGTAGAGGGTTTCTTCGACGCTGGTGATGTCGTCGCCGCCCTGCTCTTTTGCCCATTGGACCTGCTGCTCGTGGTTGAGCATGAAGGGGTGGTGCATCGCGTTGGTCGGGGTCATCAACTCCCGGAGATCGCACTCCAGTGTTCCCCGTTCGGTCGGGAGCAGTTCGCCACCATCTAAGTCCGCCGTCTTCGGGTCGTTGCCGCTGACTTTGATGCCCGCCTTGTGGCATGCTTCGAGGAGCTGGCGACGGACGATGTTGCGCGGCACGAAGCGATGCTTGGGCGTGCAGCCCTCGAACCACGCGTTGGCGACTTCGGTTTCGGTCGGCATGGGGATGCCGAATTCGGCGAGCCGCTTGAAGACGGAAAGTTCCCGCTCGACCCAGTCCGCCTCGGTCTGTTCCGCCTGGGCATTGCTACCCGAGAGGGCGGCGAATACCTGTCGACGGTGGAACGGATCGTCGATGACCCGCTGAAACATGCGGGTCAGGCTCTCCCAGCTATCGCCCGCCAGGGCGACGAGCCGAAGCAGAGCCTCGTAAACGATTCCAATGTTCATTCTAGGTTCTCCTCGTTAAGGTCTGCCTTTCAGCTAACCTCCACAAGGTCATGGCCGCCCAATTGGCGACTGTTTTTTATACCATAAACCCTGCCCTTTTGTCAAGAGCACGCCCCTTCGTTTTTTTAACTTCCTGTAATTATACTTATCGGAAGTTGGTTAAACTTACAGCTAATAAAAATAGGCTCTGTGCGAGCCTTTTTGACGCTTTGGTTATGTAGATGTGCAGAATATCGTTTTAGCGGTAAAAAGCTAAACTAAAGGCCTCTAAGCCCCAATTAACGACAGTTGCGTGGCGGAGCTAGGCAGCGACGGCGGCTTTACGGTATCGGGCTTTAGCACTTCAAACGCCATAAGTTGTTTTCTGCATTCGTCAAAGACTTCGGTTAGTGTTCCCTTGGGGAGCAACCCCCTATCTACTATCTTTTGCAACCTCTTATCAAGCCTGGCACTATAACCCCTTGGGTAGTATCTGTCATGTATCTCTCTTTTTACCTGTGCCCCAATCTGCTGTATTTGATAGGAATGCCCTATCCAAGCACAGATGTCATAATCAGAAAAACCAGCAGCTCTCAGTTTTTCGGTAGCGGCTTCTATGGGTATTAGTTCCATTTCGAGCCCCTTGACGTTCACTTCTTTGGCAAACTCATTAAAAGTATCTAACAATATCCCTTTCGCTAACACATTATTGAACACCTCGCCTAAATGACGGATTTGTAACCTGTCGCCTCCAAGCCTGGTTCTGAGGTGCTGTTTGACCGATGTTTGATCTTGATAGGTTACTTCCAACCTGAGAATCTTGTCGGGTAGTTCGTGCCGCTTCATTTTTTCTACAATTTCCAACTCTGATTCGGTTTTGGCTTCATTGAACATCTGGGTTCGTTTATCATAGAGACCGCCGCCAACCTGACCATTAAACAACTTAACGGCATAGCCAGCTTCGTTCTCTATAAAGTCAGTATTTTTAACACCTTTGAATCGCTTACCTATACCGAGAAAACTCATTTTCTTCAAGAACTCGATTGGGTAAGGCAGGTTATCAGGTAAGTAGAAGTTAAAACAGAATGCAATTTCTCTTAAGGCGGCAAGCTCTAGTTGTGCTACTGTTATTGGCAACCCTAGGGTATTTAAGTCTTTTTCGAGTTTGACAAATGCAGCCCGGCGGTCGGTTTGGTCAACGCCGAAATAACTATTACCATACTTTGTTTTAGGAACCGAAGCCTGAATAACCAGCCGTTCAATATACCAACCATTCGTATAATTGCTTTTCCTGCGAACGAGTTTAATGTTTGGCAAGTAGCCGAGCTGTTTCTTTTGCACTGGGGTTGAGTTAAACTTTTGTGTCCAGACCAAACCATAAGGCTCTGCTGGCTTGAACAGTGGAAGGTTTTCAGGTATAGTGATGGTATTCAAGTTTATCAGTTTATTCTCTCTGTTAAACTCGATAAGGAAAGTATCAAGCATTCTGTCTAAGAAAGTCCTATAAGCGGGGCTTTCTTTTGTGTTTCTGTTACCAGCTATTTTCATAAAACCCATAATAGCTAACCCTAACCATGTTTTCATGCTAGTCATTAATTGTGTTACAAACTTGTGGTATCTCATGCTAGTCATTAATTGTGTTACAAACTTGTGGTATCTCTCCGGAACTACCAGAAACATCAAAACCCCTGCTTAGTTAATCTGTTTTGCTGCCCGTACAGTCTTTCTAGGCCTATTTAAGTTTAACCGACAAGCATTAAAGCCATTCTTACATATCGGGGAGTTATTGTCAATCTCTCTTGCAATGTAGTATACTTTTGTAAGCAATACCTACATGGTTTCATGGTACCGTGGTATCATGGTTGCTTTAATCAATAGGAGTTCATTATGCTTACCCCCTTAGTATTGGGTAATAAGATAAGACAGTTACGAATTGCGGCAGGTAAGTCGCAAGAACAGCTTGGTGCAGCTTTAGATAGAACACACGCTACCATTTCTGACATAGAGAGGGGTGTAACCAACCTAAACGTAACTGACTTAGCTAAGATAGCTGATTTCTTCAACGTACCTGTAAACGAAATACTTAAAGACGAAACTCAGTCTTTTGAGCCTGTTACCCACAACAGAGATGCAAAAGATATGACCGAAGATGAGAAAAACCTGGCAGATAAAATCACTCAAGAGGTAATAAAACATTATCGCGATCTCTTAAAAAAGGATTAGTTTTTATGCCTTCTCTCAACCGGATTAAAGCACTTGGCCTAATAGAGGGAGCGGGTATTAGCCAGACACCTATAGATGTCGAAAAGATTGCTAGGTTTATTGGTTTTATTATTACTACAGCTCCCTATCCGGATTCAAGAAAGGGTTCTGTTCACGTCGAAGAAGGCTTAAAAATTATTATAGTGAACACTTCCCATCCGATTGTGGTACAACGCTACACAATCGCACATGAACTGGGACACTTTGTAAACGGCCACGGTTGTCGAGAGAAGACTTTTAGCCAGCAGGACGATAAAAGATTCTATGACCCATATTTTCATCAAGAAAAAGAGGCGGACGCATTTGCCGCTGAATTATTAATGCCCCAGAGTTTTTTAGTACAGCACTTATCTCAGTTTGGTATTGATAATCACAAACTTCAGGAACTTTACCAGGTTAGTAAACGGGTAGTAGACATTAGGCTTAGTACGTCGAGACTTAACGTGAAGTATGCCCATATAAAAAATGGTTCGTAGGGTTCGGGCTCTTTTATTTTTTTAATAGGTCTATAACTGAGTATATTAACTGTATATTATTACCTGTATATTATTAGTGTAAACACTGCTTTACAACCAGAAGTTAGCCCTGCTTTACATCCTGATGTAAACACTGCTTTACATCAGACCCATTACCATTAATAATGTTTTCCACAGGTCTGTAGTCAAGAATGTAATAGATATTGGTTTTCCCAAGACCCCTTCTTTTCCAATCCACATACTTATTCTTTTTTAGTTCCCTTAAGTAGCTGCTAACTGCCTGGCGGCTTGCCCCCAGGTCGCTAGCCATTTTATCTTGCCCTGGAAAACAACTATCCTCTTGCCAAGCGTATGACAGGAGTACTGCGTAGGCCAGCCGTGCCCCGAACGAGAGACGTTTATCCCTTAAAACGTAATTTGGAAGCTGGGTAAAGCCATGTTTAAGTGCTTCATTAAGGATAACGATAGTATGCTTAGAGATAACATTTCCTATTGGCTCCATTACCCTTCCTCCTTAAATCAATAGTTAATCGTGGGAGCAACTGTGGTTGCGCGGTGTTATGGTATCAAGCATTCAACCTTTCTATCACTTTCGCCAGTACACTCCCTTTACTGTTTTGACGATAATCCTCAATTAAAAAGTTGATAGCAATTCTTGTTATTTCATTCTCGCTAGCTCGGACACCCTGAGTCTTATAGTTGTAGAGAATATCAGCCAGTGCTTTCTTTTCACCCATAGTAAAACGATAAGTAGCAGCTTCTTTACCAAGCTGTTTTACCGCTTTTCTAATAGACTCAACCAACTCATCATTATATGTTGGTGTCGTGGTGTCATGGTTGCTTGGTACCGTGGTATCGTTATACTTAACAGGTTTGCTTGTAGCTGCCCGCTTCTTTTTTTCTTCTACTTCAGCGAGTTTACTGTAGGTTCCTGCTGTAAAATCGTCATCGTTTTGAGGCATAAGCTGGTTCCTTTTGCTTATTAGGTTTTATCTGGTCTAGTCGCAATTCTTTTGCCGCTGCCTCAACCATATCAGGTGTAACTTCCTTGCTTTCTTTCACAAAAGCCCGAATAACGCTCTCGTTTGAAAGCTTACAAATCTCACGGGGCAAACCTCGTGAAAGTCGAAAGAGTGTATCCAGTGCTTCAGGGGTGAAAGGATGTTGCTGACCGCCCGCCGCTTGCCAACGAAAGGCAATCATTTGTTCGGTATCTTCTCTGGTTAGGCTTGAGAGTGCCCCGAACATAGTGACACGGCTCTTAACGGCAGGTATCTTGTCAAGAATCGCCGCCAATTCGTTTTGTCCCAGGAGTACTATCTGAAGAAATTTAGCCGTGTCGCTTTCAAAGTTCAAAAATATTCGGATAACCTCAAGCATATTTGGAGTCATCTGCTGTGCTTCGTCAACCAAGAGAACAAGGTTTTTATCTTTTGAGAAGGCTTGCGTTGCGTATGCCTGAAATTCAGCTAAAGAAGCCGCATGAGACCGTTTGGGTTGAACCTTAAACTCAGCCATAACACGTCGTAGGAAGGCAGTATCTGTTTTAAGGTCGGGCGTGACAATCATTGCCACTTCTTGGTTCGGGTCTTCCCTGAGAAGCTGGAAGAGCCGCCGAGCGATTGTAGTTTTACCTGTCCCCACATCGCCATAAATAATCGCTAACCCGCCCTTTTGGTTCACAATGTACTGGCACTTCGCCAACGCCTCCTTATGTTGAGACGTAAGGAACATATAGCGAGGGTCTGGGGATATGGAAAATGGAATTTCCGCTAGACCGTAAAACTCTTGATACATACACCCTTCCTTGATGAGTTGGTCATTTACTTTACGATAAACATAATTAGACTAACTGTCAAGAAAAATTGGAAAGTTAGCTTAACTATTGCCAATTGTGGAAAAGCTAGTACAGCTCAAGGCTTAAATGAGACCCTTGATGCGGAAAATGTAGTAGCCAAAAATCACAATGGCTATAATAACTGTTATAAGAATAATTGATGATACATTTTTATTGAGTATTGACATTAAGCCTGTCTTATCACTGTCCCGAGTGATGTCTTTTGAATCTGTTAGGGGCTGCTCTGGCTGGACATTATGGACATTCGGTGTTGGCTGGCCTGTCTCCTGACCGCTTTGTAATAAAACTTGCCTCGTGAGTTGGGTATTAAGTGCAATGAGGTCGTGTTCTTTGGTCTCCTTGTCTCTTAAAAGCCCAGTTAAGTCATCTATGCGACGGTTAGCTCTCTCAAGTTCTTTCAGTAAGATGTCTTCCTTGGACATTGAATTGGACTGACCATTAGATGACCTTTTGCCGTCCTGTCCATTGTTATTTTCTTCTGTTCGGGACTTTGAGAACCGCTTCAACTCGTTTTTTGCTCGGTCAATATCAACCCGTATTTGGTAAATGCCGTTGACCTTCTGGGCAGGAACCTTACCGCTCTTTATCCAACGTTGGACTGTCTTATAACTGACGCCCAATTGGTCGGACACCTCCTGCATTGTAAGTGTCTTTATCACAATTCCCCTCTGTCCAACTTCTCTTTTAGAGCTGATAGCTTGTAAGTGTTTTTATGCTGCTGTATTTTTCTTACTCGCTCCAATGTGCTTTTATCATACAACCTAATGGTCTCAGTTTTAATCACTGGCTCAATAAGCCCTTTCTGTTCATAATAATAAATACCCTGACGAGTTAATCCCGCCTCTTTTGCTAAATCGCTTGCTGTAAGGTAGCTCTGGTCTTCCATAATTTCCTTAAATCATCAACCTATTTTTTTTCTTATTAACAGGTAGAAAAAACGTAATCATCAACGAGAGTTGGTTTTAATCATCAACGATACCGTGGTTGCGTGGTATCACGGTATCAAGTGTTATGCCCTGAGGACATAGTGAGTAGCCCGTCCTTTGCCTACTGGTTTAATAACTTTATGAGCCATGAGGCTTTGGACAAGTTCGTGGGCTGTCTCATGCGACACACCCAATAGTTCCCGTATTTGCCTATTAGTTATTCGGGCTTCTTTTTGAAGAAACTCAACGACTTTAACCTGTTTCAGGTCAAGAGCTATCTGTTGATCAGTCTCTGTTTTCTTTCTACCGCCCGTAAGAGCCAGGACTTTGTCTTTGACGACCTTAATGCTTACAGCTACGCCTTCAGTAAAGTACTCAAGCCATTGGGACAAGTCTATGGTGTCCTTTTGGACAGTTTTTAAGGCTTGATAATAGCGACTGCGGTCTGAGTTGTAGAAGTCGTCTAAAGCAAAGAAGCGTTTAGTGTCAAATCCTTGTCGAAGTAAAATAAGACTTGCCAACACTCTTGCGGTTCGGCCATTACCATCTACGAATGGGTGGATTCTGACCAGTTCGTAATGGGTAACGCCAGCGGCAAGGACGGGGTCAATCTCTCGTAGTTCCTCACTGTTTAACCAGGCAATAAATTCTTTCATATGTTGCGGGACTTCAGCCGCTTTGGGTGGGACAAAAGTAATTTGTCTTATTACACCAGCTATTCGTTCGGCAACTACAACTTGGCCACGTGTAGATTCGTCCTCAGGAGTGCGGTAGTGTCCTTCATGGTTTGAGTCGTCCAATGTACCCTTAGTGATTAACCCATGAAGGTAGAGAATATCTTCCTCAGCTATGTCTTTATCTTTGAGGTTATCAAGGTAATGAAGAGCTTCAAAATAGTTAATGACTTCTTTTTTGTCCCTTGCTCGAGCCGTAATGTTCCGTCCAACCATCAAATCACTAACTTCTTCAAGGGACAACATGTTCCCCTCGATACTTGTCGAGGCGTGAGTGCTCCCGATTAATGCTTGCCGTCGTAAGTCTATTTCCCATTTCGGCACGAGTGGGGCATGTAAAATAATCGCTCGTGCTTCAGCAATCTCGGTCAGGTGTCTAACTATCGTATCGGTTATTGTGTAATTTGGCTTAAGCATAAAGGACCTCTTAAAAACTGATTCCTTCAAACGTTTCGTAGTAACGTGGTAAATCAGCCTGTTTCTTGATGTTATCGTTGTAAACTTGAAGCATCTCGAGACTACGGTGTCGGGTGTACTGTGCAACTTCCAGTAAATCGCCTCGGTAGGTTTTTATGAGCTTAGTCGTGAAGTAGTGGCGGAAGCCATGAGTTGTTTTCTCAATCCCTAGCTCATTCAAGGTTTGTTTAACAATATCCCGTATTGCCCGTGTAGTTAGTCGCTTATTGCGATTGTTGTTGCTTTGGCTAGTGAAGAGTGCTCCGTCTGCAATCTTATTAGCTCTCAAGTAATCCTTAAGAGTCCTGACCGTTTCAGGGTGCAAATCAATCGGTTCTTTATCATCCCGTCCTTTGCCCTGAATGTAGGCGGTCTTGCGAACTAACTCCAAGTCCTTAACGTTAAGGCGAACAATTTCGATTTGCCTCAGTCCTTGTAGGGCTAGAAGGCTCATAATCGCTCGCAGACGGGTGTTTTGTGGTGTAGCCGATAAATTACCCATCCGTACTGCTAACATGCTTATTTCGTCGTCATTCAGGCCGTCTCGCTTATGCTTTTTGTTTTGGCTAAAAGTCTTGATGTTTTGAGTAATATCGGCAGATAAAACGCCCTGGCGATTAAGTTCTTTAAGGAAAATCTTAGAGGTTGCGAGGTATTTATTTTTCGTTGCAACTGATAAGTCAGTTCTATCGGCAAGGTATCGCTTAAACTCTAAATAGCTATTTCGATTAAGCCCTCGCCCCTTTACGAATTCCATAAATAACCCGATGCGGTACCGATAGTCAGTCCTCGTGGCTTCGGTTACATCTAATAAGCTGAATACTTCTTCAGCTCCAGCTACCATTGCCTCGGTAGTGAGTTCTAGCTGTGTAGTTTGCAATGCGTTAGTCATAGTAACCCCTCCCTTTACTTACCATTGTAAAGTAATTTGTACATTTGTCAAGATACATTGGTTAATAAGCTGTTAACCTATCAAATCCTTAAAACCATCACTAGCCTCTAGCGACGTAGGTATATCTC
>MWWK01000116.1_pt1 | contig 13391 bp, 10 predicted proteins | sample 1047241 | NCBI WGS metagenome assembly MWWK01 (sample SAMN06349964, study PRJNA376086) | soil metagenome | isolation source: BG12-3 sample Antarctic (ecotone) soil | place: Antarctica | reverse complement strand
CCGTTACAAATTGAACATTGCGAATTCTCATTTTACGGTCAACACGCTCCAAAACTTCATCAAAGACCAGCATTGCGCCTTTTTGACCATCCAGAACTATTGGCTTCGCACTTATGAAGGTTTTCCCGGCAGGAATAAGATTTTTAACAACAGTTGGTGCAAACATTAAAGCCTTTCCCTTGTTGGTCAATTTGCGTCCGTTGAATTGGGGAATGTCTTTGACCATTAACATAATGGCGCTTTCTCCGAAGCCATTATCGCTTTGAATGTTCTGAATTATGTTGGGGCGAATGCCTTCTTTCGGTGTCCAACTCATTGGATACTCAATCTGAAAATCTACGCCTTTTGCTTTTGGGTGATTCCCGGTTCTAAATGTTCGTTTGAAACCCTGCGACATTTCAGCGACGGGATTCGCTATGAAATTAGGGTTAAAAATCAAAAGCATTTCAAGCATTGGAGATGGAATATCGCCTTTTGTCCGTTTCTTAACAATCTCAAGGAATCCGATAGCATCATTTCTCGAAATTTGATTTTTTGACAAAGTTTCTCTGAGCGCAGTTTGAATCTTGTCTTTGTGAGCAATCCATTCGTCAGCGAGAAGAGGGCTGAGTTTATCTTCTACCGCCTCACAGGATTTTCCGAAAACAGTATTCCATTCTAGTCGGGCGGTGGTTGTTGCGTTTCGTAACTCTGGAAATTCTTTTTCAATTGTGTTAAGTGAAAGGGACTGTCCTTCGCAGAATCCATATACACGATTTAACTCCGTAAAAACTCTAATTAGCTCTGTCTTGTCGTTCTGTGAAAGCGCAGGGACAGCGAAAAGGCAACATATAATTATTATGGTCAAAGAGAAAGTTTTGATAGTCATTGAATCTCACTTGTCGAAATTATTTTCTTTATACATCTACTACTGATGTCTTAAACAATCTGTCGTGAATAGCTTGTTTTCTCTCACTTGAAGAAAGCAGAAGAAAGAGGAGGACACCTATTGCACAAAAGTAAACTGATACTACTTTGACAACTGCTCTACCTAATGCTCTGAAAAAACCAATTCTTTGGAAGGTGTTTTCATCGAGAACCTTTACGCCTATGATTAACTTGCCGATAGTTGCTTTCAGTTTGGAGCTTTCCATTACTGCTAAATACAGCACAGGTAACACAAAGAAACTTGCCCAAAATATTAAATCAAATAATTCTCGACTGCCTTTTTCCATAGCGCGTCGGGGAGCTACTTCACCTATCAGTAGCGAAACTACAAATAATGCTATTGCTACGAAAACAACATCAACAATACTAGCGAAAACTCTTCCAACTATTGAAGCAGGAGTAAAAACATCATCATTAACGGACTCATTTTGCATATTTGATTAGTTCCTGTTTTGGGGCTTGTTTATGAACCGGCACCCTCACGTTCATTGAATTGTTGGGCGTTTTTACGGATTATTTATTTATTGAGTATCATTACTTTTTACCCCAGCAGTAAGTAAGCATTGTTTTGTAGTTTGTTCTTGTGCCGTCTTCATCTTTACAGTAATCAGTATTGTTGAGATTTATGTTCTGCATCCTTTGGACGGTTGCGGAAGCAGGGTCAACTCGCCACTCTCCGTTTTCACGACGAACAATGAAAGGATGTGTTTCCGACAAGAAAACCACATCACAAGTGCTTGAACCACGATAATCTACGAATACTAAGAATTTATTGTCTGGATATTGAAAAGCCGAGTATTTTTCAACAGCGCAAATAGTCTTTTCCCCTTCAATATTTTGTTTATTCTCAATCTTATTGTAAACGGCATTTTTCACATCAGGGGGAATAACGACACTGTATCCAGTAGGCTCAAATTTACAGTTAACAAGCGACAGCATTATGACCATTAGCACTAATAGTTTCATTATTTTATATTTTTAATCTTTCAATAGTTTTCTATACTAATACTTCTATACTAATACAATGTAGCACCGCAAGATTAGGACACAACCAAAATCCACAGAGTGCTTACACTGACGATAGGTAGCGTAAAGGTTTCCACTACCATTTTTTAATAAGTGCCGGAACAGGCAAGACAAAGTAAGTAAACCCGTTCCGACACGAGCCGAGCCTGGACAAAGAACTCGACTTTTGTTGTGGGCGATTGGACAGTAAAGGTTTTATACCCAACCGCCTTCGTTGCTACCAGGATAAAAGTAACAACTTTTTTAGTTCGTCGGTTCTACTCGACATTTTTCCAGATAAGCCAAAATGTCGCTGACCCTATACGAAATTCTTGAATTGACCCTGAAAAAGGGAATACGCCCTTTATATCTGATTGACTGTCTTAGCGTTTGGTTTGAAACGCCAAGTAGCCGCGATGCCTGGACTTCGTTTAAGAGCCTATTTTTGTCTTTAATCAAGTCTTCTATGTTTGTTTCTTTTACGTTTTTCATTTTAATTTCTCCAATTTGTTTTTTGTTAGCTGGAATTTAACCAACTTTGTTTACCTATTGCCCAATTCTATTTCAAATTCTTCGTCTGCCGATTCACACGCTCACTACTGTTTGAAAGGGTATGACCCCTCAGTAATCGGTGTGTATCGCAAGGTATACTTTCCGCTACATTCAAAAACCGTGTCTCAAACAATGTCTCATTTGGAGATTCTCAAAAGGTTTAAGACAATTTGCTCCGCGCGTCTTTATATCTGTAAAACATTGTTATATGACAAGCGATAATGTTCTTTCTCGAAAGCAAAATGTAATAGAAAGTCAAATTAGGCTAAAAAATGGTTATAACAGAATTGCAATGCAAACAACCACTTCAAACCATTATTAAAAACCTTATAAATACTGCCTAAAACATTGATTTCACCGTAAACCGGATTGTATAAACCAAAATCTGCCGAGATTTGAGCCTAAACTGCAACATTCGCCTCATTTTTGGCTATGGTTGTGCGTAAGAAATTCATTCTACTGTTAATCTGTCTTCTATCTAGCTCTACATTTGCAACCCTAGTTTGTGCGTCCATCATCTCTGTTTTCAATTCACGAATTCGCCTGTCAATGTTGGCTATATCGGGGACGGTTTTCAATTCATAAAATCTATTGTTCAAATTCTTTAACTTTGATTTCTCTGTTTCCAGATTTTGATTCAACTCAATTAGATTTTGCTTCGATGACATATAAAGGGCGAACTCTAATTCACCTTCGTCTTTACTCGCGGACAGTGAATTACAAAGGCTTTGCTGTCTCGCAACTTCCAAGTTCTTATTGTTAATAGCTAGATTTTGAATATACATCTCTACATCTATCTCTTTGATAGCGGTCTTCATTTCATTCAAACGTCGAGTTAATTGTTCAATGACGGGTGAATTACGCGCCGTAACTTCTGCCAATGTTTGTTTACATTGGTCTAGCTCTGGTCCGGCAATGGCGAATTCATTCTCTAATTCCTGTAACTCGCTAATCTCATCAGCGACCAATTCAAGACGTTTATTTGTTTCTTCTTTCTGTTTTATGCTTTGAAGTCTTTCAACCTCTAAATTCCATCTCATTGTGTTATCTCCTTTTGTTTCTTACTACTATGCAGAAGCCGTGTTTTCATATGCCTGGATTGCTTCGCGTTCCAAAAGTGCGAAAAGGTCTTGCTCGTCTGGTTCATTTTCGGCAGTTTGAAATTCACCGGTAGGAATTCCGTCTAGTGAGTTACCTCGTTTATCAGGTGAGTTACCTGGTGAGTTACCTCCGTTTGAGTTACCTGAGTAACTCTGAAACTCACTCGATTTTTCATTTTGGGTAACTGAGGTAACTCCGGTAACTCTGGTAACTCTATCGTTCGAGTCCCCTATTTCATTGGTGTTTATAGCGGTTTTTGAGTTACCTGGTGAGTTACCTGAGTTACCTGGACTGTCAAATAATGGTGAGTTACCTGAGTTACCTGAGTTACCTGAGTTACCTGAGTTACCTGAGTTACCTGAGTTACCTAAATTAGTATTTTTATTAATAACGGTATAATTACCTGAACCGTCATTATCAATTAAACCGTCTTTGTGCATAGCAGACATTAGTTTTCTCGTAGCAATTTCATTACGGTTTAGGTCTTTAGCTACCTGTTTTGGCGTTAGTCTCGCCGGTGAATCTAGTATTAACAGGTCAATAATCCGTTTACGCTCTGGACTCAACTCAAATTGTTCGGCATCACCGGCGAGAGTCCAACCAAATGTCCCTGAATTCCAATCTAGGGTTAACTCTCTGTCTTCGTTATCGCGTCCCATAACGTGCAATTTACATTGAACGCTCATTCGGGCGCGGGTTAGAACTAATGCACCATCGGCAGAACCGGTTAAGCCAAGACTTCCGCTAATTAAATCCATCGGGTCTTCACTTTCTTGCTTCCTGGTGTGATGAATTAAAACTATGCTTACACCAAATTTACGGGCAAGGTCTCCGAGCGGCGCGATTGCATCATAATCGCTATCGTATAATTGACGGTTTGAATCTTTAGGACGAACTCGTTTTAACGTATCAATAAAAATAATTCGGGCTTTCGGGCGTTCGCTTAACCAGGATTCTAATTGTTCTAAACCACCATCATCTAAACGATTCCAGGTTGTTGCAAAATCCAAATCTTCTGGAATTTCACCACCGTTTCCAGTGATTAACTCAAGTCGTTTTTTAAGTCGGCGTTGCCCGTCTTCTAATGCTAAATAAAGGACGTTTCCCTGCTCGACGGGAATTGAACCAAGAGCTTTACCGCCACTGGCAACAGCCAAAGCAATGCCAAGTCCGCACCAACTCTTACCAAGTTTTGGTTTACCGGCGAAGATTGTTACACCTTCTGACAGCAAGCCTTCAACAGCATATCGTTGCTCTGGGAAGTCTTTTGCCATCAAATCAGCGGCACTAATAATGTTAGAATTCGTTGGTTTGGTATTTCCTTTGATTAATTCATTCAATTTTTCAACCGTTCCGCCCAACTCTAACCAATCACTGACATCACCCTTTTCGGGTAGATTCGGCAGATGCACAATCTTTATGCTTTTGGCAGTTCCTTTGAGTGAATCTGCTATTTTGATAGCGTGAGTGCGTCCAATATCGTCATTGTCGGGCAGAATAATCACCGGTCTATTTTTTAGATAGGCGTTAAATTCATCTAACCATTTGCCTGTTTTACTCGCACCACCAGGATTTGTGGTTGCGGTTAAACCTAGACTGCGAAGCGATTCGACATCCTTCTCACCTTCGACAATATAGACGGTCTCTTTCGTGTCGGCATTTAACAGTTCGGGCAATCGGTAAAGGACGCGCCGAACCTCTTTTACATTCCAAATCCATTTCCCATCTGTTCCAAGTCTGCGTTGACTAAACGTTTTATCGGTTTTTTTACAAATCTGATAAAGCAGTTCGCCAAATTCATCTAAATAATCATATTCCGCTAAAAAACCATCGGCGGTTAGGGTTGGCGGCTGTTTTGGTTTTGAATTAGTGCGGGTCTGTTTTGGGTTGTGTTCCGTTCCGCAATTACAATCACCGTAAAGAAGATGTGCGTATGTTTCACTGGTCGGAATTTGCGGTAAGCCGCCTGAGAATTCTTCTCTTGTGCAATGCGCCCAATTTCCATCATCTGAAATGAAACCGTAACAACGTATTCCTTTGCCTCGTTGCTTAGTTTCATAACCTCTACAAATCGGACAAGGGCGAGATTTAATAAATCTTTTCATTAATTTGCCCCCTGCGAAATGCCTGTTAATTGTGTTGTGTTGTCCATAATTTACTCCAAAATTTGACGGGCATTTTGTGGATTTACGAACACAAAAATGCCCAAACTCTTTAGAGAGCCGGACGTTTTAATTTTGGACTTGATTTCCTTTCGAGGTTTTGAGAAGATGAGATTGCAATGGCTCATCTAACTTGAGTTTACGAAAGGCAGTCGAATCTTTTGAAACGGGAACGGCTGTCTTTTCTATTGCCTACGAAGGCTTAAAAATATCTAATACTTCTTTCATTTCTTACGATACTCGCATTAAACTACGGTTGTCCATAGTAGCCTCAATTGTGTGAAGGATGCCTTCACTATCTTTGTCTAATTAAAAGCTCCAAACACCCATATACCCCTTATAATATCAGGGTTATAACAAAGTAGGCAGGTTGCATTATTGAATGACATCCGAAGTTTAGCGGTATAATAACTTGTTCGGCGTTTCCTAATATTTGAGAGTTTCTGACTTTCAGACTATCTTTGAAATATGAAAGCGATAATTCGAGAGTTGGGAAATGTCATATTTATTATTTTAGGCATTCTTTCGGCGGGGATGGGGTTAAAAGGTTTTCTGCTGTCGAGTCGCTTCATTGATGGTGGCGTAACAGGTATTTCGATGTTGTTGGCTGATGTCGTTGGCTTGCCGTTGTCTGTTTGGCTTTTAATTATCAACCTCCCGTTCATCGCTCTGGGTTATCGTCAGATAGGCAAAATGTTTGCCATCAAAAGCGCGTTGGCGATTGCGGGTTTAGCAATTTGTCTGCTCGTCGTTCCGTATCCCGATGTTACGCCCGATAAATTTTTAACTGCCGTCTTCGGAGGCTTTTTTATCGGCGCGGGAATCGGTCTTGCCATTCGCGGCGGCGCGGTTCTTGACGGAACGGAAATCGTGGCGTTGCTCGTCAGTAGGAAAAGTCATCTCTTGAAAGTCGGCGATGTCATTCTCATCTTGAATATCTTTATTTTCTTAACCGCCGCTTTCTTTTTGGGAGTCGAGTCGGCTTTGTATTCAATTCTCGTTTATGCGGCGGCTTCTAAAACGATTGACTTTATACTTCACGGCATTGAGGAATATACGGCAATTACTATCATCTCGCTGAAAAACGACGAAGTAAAAGAAGCCATCATCAACCGTCTGCATCGCGGCGTAACGGTTTACAGAGGTCACGGCGGCTTGGGCAGTAAAGGTGTCAGCACTTCCGAGCAGGAAATTCTTTACTGCGTCGTAACGCGGCTGGAAATCGGAAATATAAAAAATGTCGTGAGAGAAATAGACCCGACGGCATTTATTACGACACATTCGTTGTCAGATGTCGAAGGCGGTCTAATCAAGAGGACTGTTTTACATTAAACACACGCCGCCACGTCATCTCAACCATTAGCTGCTCTCGGATGATTTATGCTCGAAAGATTATTTGGTTACGGAACTCTCGTTTGAGAACTGATTAACGGTAGTAACCTCAACTTGCTCTGTCGGCTCTGGCTTTTTCATAAACAGGGTAATAATTCCACCAATAAATAGCATTATCAGCACCACTCCCAAAATAAGAATCACCACGATAAAAACTAGAAATTCCATAATTACAAATTGGCTATAAAATTATTCAACTCTGTTCTCTTTATCTTCCAACCTTTCCCAATAAATTGAGCCTTTAATTTTTCCGCTTTAATAGCTTCGATGATTCGTTTTTCAGATAGACCAGTCAATAACCTGCAATCGGAGACCGTCAACAAAACCTTGTCAGCTACCGGAACAACCAACTTTTGATTGGCTAGAGAATTCTTGAATAGCTCTAAAAATTCAAGGGTGTTACTTCGCGCCAAAGCATTTTTGTCATTGAATGACGGTTTGATTGATTTTGTGCCTGGAGCGTCTCTTTCGGTCTTATATCTCGCAACCTCGTCAGCATCAAAGACGGCTTCTTGCTTTCCAGAATTACCACGTTGATAAACAATAGTTAGAACTTTGTTTTGAACTAGCTTTTGAAGACTTCTAACACTAATCCTTAGTTCTTTCGACGCTTGTTGTTTATTCATAGCCAGCAAATTTATAACACCTATTTCCAACTATGACAAGGCGCGATGTGTCATCATTGAATTAAAGGCTCTGAAGGCGTTTGTTTGATAAAGGTAGGGTAACCCTAACCTCTTGTAACTAAAAGGGGTTACAGGGCTTCTAATGCGCCGGAAAAGGGGTAAAAAACCAGTATGAATGACCGGAGTGCCGGAACGATTCTAAACACAGGTAAGACCGCTCCGACACTAGCTAGAGATGGACAAGCTCTAGCTTATTTTTGTGGGCGATTGAGCAGTAAAGGTTTTACAAGCTGCCCAACCGCTTTTGCTGTCATCAAGGATAGAAATGACAGCTAAAGTTTTTAATTCGTCGGTTCTACTTTGCATTTTTCCAGATAAGCCAGAACGTCGCTTACTTTATACGAGATTCTGGAATTGACCCTAAAAAAGGGAATACGACCTTTATATCTGATTGATTGTCGGAGCGTCTCGCTTGAAACGCCAAGTAGCCGCGATGCCTGGACTTCGTTTAAGAGCCTATTTTTGTCTTTAATCAAATCTTCTATGTTTGTTTCTTTTACGTTTTTCATTTTAATTTCTCCAATCTATTTTTTATTCGAGCCAGAATTTAACCGACTCTTTTTTTACCTATTGCCCAATTCTATTTCAAAATCTTCGTCTGCCGATTCACACGCTCACTACTGTTTGAAAGGGTATGACCCCTCAGTAACGGTGTGTATCGCAAGGTATACTTTCCGCTACATTCAAAAACCGTGTCTCAAACAATGTCTCATTTGGAGATTCTCAAAAGGTTTAAGACAATTTGCTCCGCGTCTTTATATCTGTAAAACATTGTTATATAGCAAGCGATAATGTTCTTTCTCGAAAGCAAAATGTAATAGAAAGTCAAATTAGGCTAAAAAATGGTTATAACAGAATTGCAATGCAAACAACCACTTCAAAACACTATTAAAACCCTTATAAATACTGACTAAAACATTGATTTCACCGTAAACCGTATTACATAAACCAAAATCTGCCGAGATTTAAGCCTAAACTGATACATTCGCCTCATTTTTGGCTATGGTTGCGCGTAAGAAATTCATTCTACTGTTAATCTGTCTTCTTTCTAGCTCTACATTTGCAACCCTATTTTGGGCGTTCATCATCTCTGTTTTCAATTCCTGAATTCGGCGGTCAATTTTGGCAATGTCGGGAACGGCTTTCAAATCATAGAATTTATTATTCAAATCCTTTAATTTTGATTTCGCTGAGTCAAGATTTTTCTGCAATTCAAGTAGAGTGTCCTGAGATGCCATATAACGGGCGAACTCTAATTCACCATCGTCTTTACTCGCGGACAGTGAATTACAAAGGCTTTGCTGTCTCGCAACTTCCAAGTTCTTATTGTTAATAGCTAAATTTTGAACATACATCTCTACATCTATTTCTTTGATAGCGGTCTTTAGTTCATTCAAACGCTTAGTTAATTGTTCAATGACGGGTGAATTTCTAGCTGAAACCTCAGCCAACGTTTTCTTACATTGGTTTAGCTCTGTTCCGGCAATGGCGAATTCATTTTCTAATTCCTGTAACTCGCTAATCTCGTCAGCTACCAATTCCAGACGCTTGTTTGTTTCTTCTGTCTGTTTTATGTGTTGAAGTCTTTCAACCTCGAAATTCCAATCTCTCATTGTGTTATCTCCTTTTGTTTCTTACTACTATGCCGAAGCCGTGTTTTCATATGCCTGGATTGCTTCGCGTTCCAAAAGTGCGAAAAGGTCTTGCTCGTCTGGTTCATTTTCGGCAGTTTGAAATTCACCGGTAGGAATTCCGTCTAGTGAGTTACCTCGTTTATCAGGTGAGTTACCTGGTGAGTTACCTCCGTTTGAGTTACCTGAGTAACTCTGAAACTCACTCGATTTTTCATTTTGGGTAACTGAGGTAACTCCGGTAACTCTGGTAACTCTATCGTTCGAGTCCCCTATTTCATTGGTGTTTATAGCGGTTTTTGAGTTACCTGGTGAGTTACCTGAGTTACCTGGACTGTCAAATAATGGTGAGTTACCTGAGTTACCTGAGTTACCTGAGTTACCTGAGTTACCTGAGTTACCTGAGTTACCTAAATTAGTATTTTTATTAATAACGGTATAATTACCTGAACCGTCATTATCAATTAAACCGTCTTTGTGCATAGCAGACATTAGTTTTCTCGTAGCAATTTCATTACGGTTTAGGTCTTTAGCTACCTGTTTTGGCGTTAGTCTCGCCGGTGAATCTAGTATTAACAGGTCAATAATCCGTTTACGCTCTGGACTCAACTCAAATTGTTCGGCATCACCGGCGAGAGTCCAACCAAATGTCCCTGAATTCCAATCTAGGGTTAACTCTCTGTCTTCGTTATCGCGTCCCATAACGTGCAATTTACATTGAACGCTCATTCGGGCGCGGGTTAGAACTAATGCACCATCGGCAGAACCGGTTAAGCCAAGACTTCCGCTAATTAAATCCATCGGGTCTTCACTTTCTTGCTTCCTGGTGTGATGAATTAAAACTATGCTTACACCAAATTTACGGGCAAGGTCTCCGAGCGGCGCGATTGCATCATAATCGCTATCGTATAATTGACGGTTTGAATCTTTAGGACGAACTCGTTTTAACGTATCAATAAAAATAATTCGGGCTTTCGGGCGTTCGCTTAACCAGGATTCTAATTGTTCTAAACCACCATCATCTAAACGATTCCAGGTTGTTGCAAAATCCAAATCTTCTGGAATTTCACCACCGTTTCCAGTGATTAACTCAAGTCGTTTTTTAAGTCGGCGTTGCCCGTCTTCTAATGCTAAATAAAGGACGTTTCCCTGCTCGACGGGAATTGAACCAAGAGCTTTACCGCCACTGGCAACAGCCAAAGCAATGCCAAGTCCGCACCAACTCTTACCAAGTTTTGGTTTACCGGCGAAGATTGTTACACCTTCTGACAGCAAGCCTTCAACAGCATATTTTTGCTCTGGGAAGTCTTTTGCCATCAAATCAGCGGCACTAATAATGTTAGAATTCGTTGGTTTGGTATTTCCTTTGATTAATTCATTCAATTTTTCAACCGTTCCGCCGGACTCTAACCAATCACTGACATCACCCTTTTCGGGTAGATTCGGCAGATGCACAATCTTTATGCTTTTAGCAGTTCCTTTGAGTGAATCTGCTATTTTGATAGCGTGAGTGCGTCCAATGTCGTCATTGTCGGGCAGAATAATGACGGGTCTATTTTCCAAATAGACGTTAAATTCATCCAACCATTTGCCTGTTTTACTCGCACCACCAGGATTTGTGGTTGCGGTTAAACCTAGACTGCGAAGTGATTCGACATCCTTCTCACCTTCGACAATATAGACGGTCTCTTTCGTGTCGGCATTTAACAGTTCGGGCAATCGGTAAAGGACGCGCCGAACGTCTCTTAAATTCCAAATCCATTTCCCATCTGTTCCAAGTCTGCGTTGAAGAAATTTATCGGGCTTTTTACAAACTTGATAAAGAAGTTCGCCAGATTCATCTAAATAATCAAACTCCGCTAAAAAACCATCGGCGGTTAGGGTTGACGGCTTCGATTTTGAACCAATGCCGGAATGGGTCTGTTTTGGGTTGTGTTCCGTTCCGCAATTACAATCACCGTAAAGAAGATGTGCGTATGTTTCACTGTTCGTTATTTGCGGTAAGCCGCCTGAGGATTCTTCTCTCGTGCAATGCGCCCAATTTCCATCATCTGAAAGAAAACCGTAACAACGTATTCCTTTGCCTCGTTGCTTAGTTTCATAACCTCTACAAATCGGACAAGGGCGAGATTTATTAAATCTTTTCATTAATTTGCCCTCCCTGTTTGTGAATTGTTTTGTGTTTTGTTGTCCATAATTTACTCCAAAATTTGACGGGCATTTTGTGGATTTACGAACACAAAAATGCCCAAACTCTTTAGAGAGCCGGACGTTTTAATTTTGGACTTGATTTCCTTTCGCGGTTTTGAGAAGATGAGATTGCAATGGCTCATCTAACTTGAGTTTACGAAAGGCAGTCGAATCTTTTGAAACGGGAACGGCTGTCTTTTCTATTGCCTAAGAAGGCTTAAAATATCTATATATGCAGTTTGATTGGTTTCATCTATCCTTGTCAATAGAGAGACCACTTTGGTTTAGTGTAGTCGAGGAAAACCTGTTTTCTAAACGCCTTTAATCCGTCTTTAACCCTTATAATATAAGGCTCGAAATCCTAGCGATTAACAAGCTCGTTAATAACCGCCCTCTACTTGTCATTGAGACTCTTCAACAACCGAATTACCGCAACACAAGTCAGAGAAATAAGGAACATAAACAACCCTACCGAGATTGTTATCAAACCCAAAGCAAGCCCACGCCCACTCTTGCTATCACCCACAGCAATCAACACAACACCCATTGAAATCCCAAGTGTGAGAAATCCCCCGCCAAAAACCTCTAAAGCAGTTTCAAGTCTGACATATTTTGGTTTAGTAGCCGCCATAATCTATCCCCCTCATTCCTCAAACCAAACATCACAATTTACTTATGAACTTGTCTAAGTCGGTTCGTTTGACCTTGAGACCGCGCCCGATGACCCGCGCTTTCAATTTTGCATCTCTAATCGAATCTCGAATTGTTTGTTCTGAAAGTCCGGTCAATAACTGACAATCTTTCACAGTTAGCAAGAGCTTTTCCGAGACCCGAACAGACGCGCTTCGCACCTCTTCACGGCTAGTAATAGCTTCAAAAAGAGAAGCTACGAACAGACGCGCTTCGGTGCTTTTCGTAGTTAATGCAGTAACAGGGTCGTCAGGACTTTCGAGAAGGTGCTTCCATTTCTCAACAGCTTCACGGTCATAATCCGCCTGTTTTCCTGTCCTACCTCTGATAAGTTTATACTCACCAAACCGACCATCAGAAGCATATTTTTCGACTTGTCGAATAGAAATACCGAGAAACTCAGCCGTCTCTTTTTTGTTCATCTCTCTCCTTCGCCTGGTGTCTGCCATAGGCGATGCCAGCAAGCAACAAAGCAATAAAACTCACTCCAAAAGAAGCAATAGTCCTCAGAGCATAAGTTCTTTCTGTTTCGAAAGAAACCCACAAACAATATAGCCACGAACACCTGCGAAAGCAAGGCTATTCAGAGCTTTTTTATTCGGGATACATACGACTAGGATTAAAGCGGAAAACGTCGTCAAACTGCCTTTAATGACTCAAAAAACATATCTCACACCACTACAGAGCAGAGAAAAATAAAATGCTGAGCTAATGAAGGATTTGCACTACTTAGTGATTTATTTGTATTGGCTTTGAATTACAAAGGAATTGGCAACAGCCTTAAAGAGTGGTTCTAATCTTTTATGTCGTTCATTGAGTTTTGCAAGCGGTCCATCAAGAACTCCCATAAGGCAATTTATCATAATCATTTTGTCCGCATAAGCCGTTACAAATTGAACATTGCGAGTTCTCATTTTACGGTCAACACGCTCCAAAACTTCATCAAAGACCAGCATTGCGCCTTTTTGACCATCCAGCACTATTGGCTTCGCACTTATGAAGGTTTTCCCGGCAGGAATAAGATTTTTAACAACAGTTGGTGCAAACATTAAAGC
>MWWK01000115.1_pt1 | contig 13419 bp, 11 predicted proteins | sample 1047241 | NCBI WGS metagenome assembly MWWK01 (sample SAMN06349964, study PRJNA376086) | soil metagenome | isolation source: BG12-3 sample Antarctic (ecotone) soil | place: Antarctica | reverse complement strand
GGTATAGGTTCCTCCTCATCGAGGTATAGGTTCCTCCTCATCGAGGTATAGGTTTAGGTAACAAATCGGCTTAAGTCCTCCTCATCGAGGTATAGGTTTAGGTAACAAATTGGCAATACAGAGCGATTTGGTGATGTTTGCTTAAACGGCTGACGGAAGCCATTCAGCAAGAAGAGTTCTCGCCTTAATTAGAATTTTTTTCGAAGGGTTTATTGCCTCTCCCTCTTTTCCGGCCTGTTTGTTCTTCCATTTAGTAACGGTTGGCGGACTGACCTCAAAGAGCTTCGCTATGTCTGCGTTTTTCATCTTGCTCTTTACCAGAGCTGTAAAAAACTCATCCTCGTATAGAGGGGTTATTTTGTCGTCCCCCCTATTCCCCTGGAGTAATGCGAGACCTCTCTTTCCAATGAGTTCCAGTTTCTCTTTAAGTTCTTTAGTCGGAGAGACATAAATCATATCGAGCAAGGGACCGTCAGGCCTCTCTTCGCGGCGAAAGTCGCCAATTATTAGTTGTTCTTTTTTTAGGTAATCAAGAGCTTCCATCGCACGGTTCCGATTTCGCGCGGCATTTCCCCCTGAAGCTTGCAAACTCGCACTTTTCAGCAGACTTTGTAATGAGAGGGGAGAGTAATCTTTTCCGGTATTGACCTTTGAGGCATTAACCCGGAAGTGGAACAAAAACTTTATCCCGAGGCACCTTTCGACTTCACGGTTATGGGGAAGTTTGGCGAGCCGCTTATCCATTGGAGTGTACTGGGGATCACGGCCCGGGATCTGTTTAAAGGCGTCGAGATACCAATCATTCACCTGAATGTGTCGAATAACGCGATCGGGAACGAAGCAATCTTTATAACCGCTGATTTCGCCCTGATCGTTTTTTAACGCAATTTTCGTTGAACGCTTTGTGGTCTCGGAACGTGTCCAAAGATTTAAGAAAAGCGGAATTGTGTCTTCAATCTCCTTGTCCTTGCTCTGGCTAAAGATGCAAAGTTTAAGCGAGCAAATTATGTCGAGCATCTTTATCGCATTTACTCGATCTTCCGTGTTATATGCTCCGTTCGAACCTAGCTCATAGCCGGCCGCTTTCATTATATTGTTGGTATCGATTCGAACAAAGCCGCCGTTATGCCGAGCATGTTGGTCAGAGAGTTCGACAATAAGACTTGTGAAAACCCTACGGCCCTTTGGGCCAAAAACCTTTTCGATAAATGGGTGAAGCTCCTGCTCTTGCCATCTTGGGGTTGAATTAAAAAGAACGTCTTCCGGCTGAATTTCCGCTTGAAAGCCATCACCGCGGATAACTACCCTCCGGATACTCTTAGTCTCATCCGTCAGGTCGAGGTTTTTTTTGCCAGTAGGTATTTCTAGCTTCTCAAGGGGATAAACCCTTGTGTTTGGAGACCCGTTGTAGACGTTCTGAAGCATACTGCGCATGTATGGAGTTGTTGGAAGAAGTGCGTTCTTTGCAAAAAACTCTTGCTCTTTAATAGCGTCAAGTTCTGCCTCTACAAACGCCAGCTTCGAGGCTGCACTATCCGAACTTTCCCGAAGCTTTGTGATGATGGCAGCAAGGAGCTCGGATACGTCGGCCGAGATAGTGCCTGCTAACTTGAGCTTATTTATTTCTTGGGTAACATCGTCTAACTTCTTTGCGTCTTCCGAAAGAACCCTTGCAACGTTCTCGCAGCGCTCTTCTATCCATTCTCGATCTATGTCCTCTACGATTTCCGTCTTGGCTTTCGCCTGGTTTCGGCTCATTCTCAGAGCTCCTATTCTCTGGTCCTTAACTTTGTTTAATAGAATATCTGTTTAGTTAAACAAACTTTAGACCACCCGGCACTTACTATCGCTCGCAGGGAAGCTCTACGCGCGTGAACGTGCTGTATTTCATACGTTGCGGGTATTGAATCTATTTTGGGCTTTAAGGTATTCCAAGTATTCCTTGGCTTACTTGCTGGAGTGTGAGCTTCAAGCATCAGCCCTTCACTTTTCGGATTTTCCCGAGTGAAAACCGATACGACTGCGTTTTGGCACGGGGGGAGTCATTAACTGTCTAATGGCATCGAAAACCATCTTGAACTGGGAATCATACTTCTGCTCTAGGGTCTCCAGTTTTCGGGCAAGTTCCTTATCGTGGGAAAGCATCTCGCGTAGCCGGACGAAAGCCCGCATTATTTCGACATTTACCTGAACGGCCCGCTTGCTCCGAAGGACGCTAGAAAGCATGGCTACGCCTTGCTCCGTGAAAGCGTAAGGGGGATAGCGTCTTCCACCCCACTGACTTGAGGTACCAAATTGGGACCTCAAGTGGTCGAACTCCTCGGAAGTTAGTTGGAACATAAAATCAGCAGGAAATCGGTCTATATTCCGCTTCATCGCTCGGACAAGTGTCTTGGTCTCAACCTCATAGAGTGTGGCTAAGTCCGCATCGAGCATGACCTTATGTTCGCGGAAAATGAGAATGACCCGCTCAATTCGTGCTATCGGAATAATTCTAGTGTTCATAGGTTAGCGTTCCGTATCGTTGGCCGGAAAAATCCGACAAGGAAAGGCTAAGCCATAGGCCCGTATTAACGGAAGCTATACCAAGTTGAGGAAAGGAGGTTAACTGAGGCCCAGCTTCATCTAACTGGCCTTCCTGCGGTGAGTTCGCCCTTTCGAGATTCGAAGGGCTTCCCCTGCCGTTTCTCAAGCCTATCGAGTTCGGCTTTCAGAGCTGTCTCGACAAGTCCCGCTACGGTAAGGCCTGGGGTCCAAAAAACGGCATCCCTGGCTTGTTCGATGAGGTCCTCTCGAATGCTTACGGTGAGAGCCGCCCGATTTCCTCCCTCTCGAGGCTTCTTCTCAAGGCCCTTGCCGGCCGGGAGATTGGCTTTCCGTTTAAGGTCCGAGTGAGGACTTTCGTCCTCGAAGGCATTCCGGCCGAGCCGCGTCTTTTCTTTCGCCATACTTACTTCCTCCGTTTGGATTTAATTACCCGTTCCCGACTCGCCTTAGGCTCTGGGTGTTCCTCTTCACAAGCTCACGCGCGAGAGAACGATAATCCTCCGCGCCGGCGCTTCGTTCGTCGTAGTCAAAAATAGACTTCGAAAAGGAAGGAGCCTCGGCAAGCCGAACGTTTTCCCGAATAACCGTTGAGAATAGGTCCTTCTTGAAACGTGTTTGTAGAGCGGCGAGAACCTCCCGATCGTGCTTTCGCCTTTGGTCTACCCGGCAAGCAAGGACTCCCTCGATAACGAGTTCCGGGTTGAGGCCATCTTCGCCAGCTATTACCTCGAGCGTATCTAGGAGCTGAGCTAGGCCCTCGAGCGCCATGAATCTGGCTTCACACGGAATAAGAACGGAATCCGCAGCAACAAGAGCGTTCTTGCTCATGAGCGCAAGGCTCGGAGGACAATCAATCAGGCAATAGTCGAACCGCTCTCCCGGTAGCTTTGCAATTGCTCGCTTTAGGAGTTCGTTCTTCCGGAGAGATAACTTCTCATCCTCCGCGGCAATCTCTGGGAGCTGAGCCAAGCCTGAGCCCGCGGAGATAATCGAAACTCCTTCCGTTTGAGTCGGTTGAATTGCTTCGATGATTGGCGCGCGTTGCCTGAGGACGGCGAGCGTTCCGGGATCTCGGTTCTCAATGCCGAGCCAAGATGTTGCCGAGGCCTGGGGGTCTATATCGATAACGAGAACGGTTTTCTTCTCGAGACCAAGAGCCGCGGCGAGGTTTACGGCCGTAGTGCTTTTAGCGCTTCCACCTTTGAAGTTGGTGATTGCTATCGTTCGCATGAGGTTCTCCGTAACGTGTCGTTTCGTGTGGGCTTGTTTTGGAGGTTATACCTGTATTTAGGGGATTAGCAGGGAATAGTTGGAATCCGGCGAATACTTTGCGCGCCGGCCGCGGCCTTTACGCGGTACCTCCGACGAGCGAGGCTAAAAGCCCTTGAACGTTTCGCTCTCGGTCTCGGTAGATCATGAGCGTTCGAACGTCCTTATGCCGGGAAAAATCACACACTTCCTCGAGGTTGATTCCGTTTGCTTGTGCAAGCTTACAGGCTTGAGTGATTGCAGAATGTCTAAGCCGGTGAGGAGAGAGCTTGATACCAGCACGTTCGCCAAGAGCGCGAACAACGAGCGTTAAACCGATAGGAGTGAGCCGGCCTTGGTTCTTCTTTGCTCGATCGAAGTCCGTGAATATCGCTCCTCCCTGCGGTCCTCGAGTTTCAACCCAAGCCTTGAGTGATTGCTCGGATTGCCGGGAGAGGGTGAGGTTCTCTTTTTGCGTTCGGCCCTTTCCGATAATCGAGATCGTCCGAGCGGTGAAGTCTATGTCCTCGAGGTCAAGCCCGAGAACCTCCCCGCGCCGAAGGCCGAGGTCATACATGAGGCGAAGGATGGCGATATCGCGCGCGGCCTTTGCGCTATCCTTTTGCTCCCTGGTTATGTTTAGGAGCGTAACAAAGAGCTCGGGAGAGATCCCGCTCGTATCCCGGTAAGGTTGAGCCTTTTCGTTTTGCACTTCGAGAGACCAAGTAATGAGCCCCACGGTCCGCGCAAACTTCACCAGGGAGCGGATAGACGCGAGCTTCCGGTTTATAGATGCTGATTGAAACTTCCGATCCTTTAGATGAGCTCTATACGAGAAGGTAAGAGCGTTTGCTTCGCCGTGTTCAGAGTCGAGGAGAAGCCTCGAGGCTTCCTCGACGGAAGAGGCGCCAAGGAATTGCCGGAAGGTTTCGAGGTCCTGACTATAGGCTTGTTTCGTCGTCTCCTTCCTGCCCTCAAGGAATGCCGTTTTAATATGCGAGAGCCTCGTATCCCGGCTCATCTTTACGATAACAACCGGCCGGGGTGAGGTAAGAATCAATTCGTTCATGGCGGTCCTATTGTTTAATGCTTCTCTCGTAACATTAAACATAGTAACACGGTATATACTTTTAATACAAGTATTACTTTGCTATAGCAGGATTGCAGTCATTTCCTCAAAATTATGCTGCGATCCCGTCGATAGCTTTGCCTTTAGAGGAATTCGAGCTAACTGGCGGGAGGTAAGTTGTATGGAGATGTTCTGGCAATTAGCAGGTTGTCAGGCCGTGATTGGCTATTTGGTCTATCTAGGGCTTGCGGCCCGCCTGAACGAGAAACCGGCTGAAGACATCCAAGTCACCTTCTGTCGCACCCTCAAGTTTAAGTACAGAGACAGCACCAAACGAAGTGGATTGTTAGACCCTTGTGACGAGAAGTGAACGTTACACCGGGAGATATTTCTCGCATCCCCGCCTGTGATAGGCGCGACATATTTTGTCGATAACTTTTTTGCCAAAGTAGAGTCTGCGTCAGTTGATATGATTTTATCGGAGTGGACTGCGGGAGCAACAGAACGCATAACACTCGACTCCCCTGCACTCCTAAAAGAACAAAATCTTGTTCGAGGTTGTCAAATATGGATGGCAATGGGGAGGGGGAGAATGGTCAAACCCAATACCTGAGTGGTGTGCGCAAGATCCCGTTTTGAAGTCTAGGATGATCAGTTTGGCAGAGGAAGTATTCGAGAATTATGTGGGGATTTTGGCAACGCAAGCAACTAATAAGGGTAACAAGGGGCTCGGAGTTTACCTCTCCAAAGAATCCGAGCTAGCTAGGGTACACGCTCGGAACGTGTGGACCATGCTGAACAAAGAGGACCGTCTCTTCTTTGGCAACAAGTTTAGTCATCTAAAAAAAATGGATCTACTAATCAATTAGTGTGTATCCTCATCTTCCGGATCTGATCCGACAACAATCCTCTCGCCTGGTCCGGTCATACGAAAGTTAAATTGTGGTACCTGTCGAGGTTCCTCGTCCGGAGGATTTATCCGGAGAGCTGCCATTTCTTTTTCGTGCTTTCGCTTCGCCGCATCTCGACGGAATTGATCATCGAACACGGCCGGATTCCGTATCTTCTTCCACCAGATAATCCCGGTAATATTCGGAAGGATCCCCTTCTCCGGAATACCGCCGAGGCATGTTCGGAGGCCCTCATCGGCAAGCTCATCTATCTTCGCCTGACGGGCTTCGATAAGCTGAAGAAACTTTGGGAGCTTTAGCCAGCGGTGAATTGTAGACGTACCGCGGTTAAAGAGGCTCGCCGTTCGTTGAATGACTTTGCTTTTAGCTCGAACACCAGGGGTCCAACCGTTCATTGCTAGGAAGGCCGCAGCGCGCTTCTGTTCCTGGTCAAGCTCTGGGCTATCCTTTTTAGGCGATTTTTCTCTCATGGTCTATCGCGGTAAGCTGGGCGATGCGTGCCGAAGTTTTCGGATGGGGGATCCTCCGATCATGCGCTTCAGTTATTAGGGTCCGTCTGACACGTCTGACAGAAGGCACACATCACTCCGCTCTGTCAGACGTGTCAGACGCTTTCGAGGCTTAATCGATCCGCAAAAGCTTAGGATTGACAGCGTTGATTGAAGCGAATGAGAAGTCCAAATCGAACTTTGATCTTGGCTCGATACTGCCCTGAAGCTCGCTTATCCACATGCCGGCTCCAATTCAGTAAAGAGATATCACCGCTTTGCCGGCAAAGATGCAGGCTCCTAAAGTTTTGCGTCCATAAACTTTCCGTTTTTCACTTGGCGGAGGAGAAAATTCTTTTGCGTTGCGCCATCGGGTTCCATTGTGAATGTTCCGCTCACCCCAGGGTAATCGTGAGTTGCATAAATCGCCTTCAATGCGCATAGCTTGTCGTTCTTGCAAACGGCTAGTGACCGGGCGAGTATCATCGTTGCATCATAAGCGTTCGCACCAAATGTGCCGGGCTCAGAATGGTATCGCTCCATAAAGCGCTTCCGAAACTCGGCAAAGCGAGGCGAGCTTATGGCGGAAGTAGTAACGAAGTAACGCAAGCCTTCTGCGGCTTGGCCGGCGGCTGTAAGAACTGAGGAATCTTCGGACTCATAGACGGAAAAGAAAGGGGCTTTGATTCCCGATTCCTTAGCTTGCTTCAACGTGTAACCAAGAAAGCGACCAAAACACGCCGCAAAAATAGCTTCTGGTTTACTCCCTCGTATCTTGAGCAATTGCGTTTTGTATTCAGGCTCACTAATCTCAAATGTTTCATCTGCGACTATTTCACCACCGAGCGCTTGGAACCTTTCAATAAAGAACTGGCGGTAGGCCTGACCAAAATTGCTCTGTATAGAAATAACAGCGGCGCGATGTAGGGAAAGTTTTTCAAAAAGCAACTCAGCTATGTGGTAGGCTTCATCTTTGATTCGTATGTTTGTTGTAACCGTGAAATCTCCAACATCTAAAATCAGTGGATCGGCGGCAGCGGTATGAAAGGCAGGGATTTTTGCCTTTTCAATGAGCGGCCCCATAGCTGCCATTGCCACATTTGAAAAGTTACCTGCTATGCCATCCACTTTGTCGATTTGAAGAAGCTTATTCAGACTGGAGATAACGCCACCGCCACTTACCGGAGTATCCTCGAAATACAGCTTGGTGCTGATACCTTCACCTTTCAGGTCGTCAGCCGCTAGTTCAATCCCTCCTCTAATCAGATTCCCGTAAGTTGCCGGGTCGCCGGTCAGTGGCAAAGTCGCACCGATGCGAATATCTTCAGCAACCGCAGATTGCCCGACCATCGCGGCAACGGCGCATAACAAGAACCACTTCCCTAAGCTCATTTCAATCCCCTATTGCTCAAAAATTATTGTGTCAGCGTATCACCACTTCAGGGAGTGCCGGCAAGTTTACCTTTATGTACAATTCCAAACTTCGAGTTAATCAGGAACTTTTAATTCTTAGGGTGAATCGATTTCAGCAAATGGTCGAAGACTTCCCTACCATTTTAGCCCGAAGAATTTAACACGTGGGATCTAGCACGGCTAATTAAATTCGTCATCAGACCGAACAATTATCCTCTCACCCGGAAGAGTTTCCCGAAAAATAAAGGCCGGCGGCTCGCGTCTTTCGATCAGAGTATCCGCCTGTTGGAGTTTCAAAATCTCTAGCTGATGCCTTCTGCGTGCTACATCGCGCCGAAACTGATCATCGAACACCGCCGGGTTGCGGGTCTTCTTCCACCAAATGATTGCCGTGATGTTGGGAAGTACCCCCTTCTCAGGTATGCCCTGCAAACACGCTCGCAGGCCGGAGTCTGCAAGCTCGTCTATCTCTGCCTGATACGCTTCTATAAGCTGCAAGAACTTCGGAAGCTTTAACCATCGGTGTATTGTCGACCTACCACGGTTGAAGAGGCTCGCCGTTCGATGAATGACTTTGTTCTTAGCGCGGACACCAGGCGTCCAACCGTTCGATGCTAAAAATTCCGCAGCCCGCCTCTGCTCTTGATCAAGCTCTGGGCTATCGTCTCGCTCCTTTTTAGGCGATTTTTGTCCCATGATCTCCCACGTATCCCGAGAATAAACTTATGCCGAGCGCACCGAACGAGCCAAAGGAACGGGCATCGCGGTTAAAAGATTGTTGTATCTACCGCAGGAAGAAGACTCGCATTGCACAAGGTAGCGCTTCCCTTTTAGGCTTTGCAGGAAATCCCAAAGCAATTTCGGATCACGGATAATCTTCGCATCGATCGGAGTAGAGGAAAGAGATTTCGCAAGCTCGACGCAACGTCCTTTCTCGTTGTTCGTCGCATTCACGAGCCTCGTAATAAACTCGCCGGTATCGGTTTGAAACTTAAAGAAGAGCCCGACTCTCGGAGGGTCTCCGTGTTCGAAAGCCGGGAGCTCGCGCGTTTCTATATCAATGAGATTGGCCTCGTATGTTCCGGGCTCGAGCGCGCTGAGATTATTCGAGGCTTTAGCAAAGGGGTTTGAATCATCGCTTGTATACATGCTTACCTTTCGTTTCGTGTATTGCGGTAAATACTTCGATAAGAAGCATTATGGCACATATTGACGCGTAGAATAAGCGATTTGAGTTCCGTTCTTGTTGTCTCTATTGTTTGCAGCAAGTTCACCAAAGCCGGTTTGCTCAATTATTCGGGATTGATCTCGGTAGAAGGTGAACTTGAGCGTTCCGCGAAAATCACTAAGTTTGTTTTTTGCAACGCGCGCGTTTAAGAGGATCTCCGTTCTTTCAGTCTCGTCGCTATCTGACCAAAGTAGAATAATCGTGTTCGCATTGTAGGAATATTTCGAAGTCTCGCTGATTTCATCGAGGCCTGGCTCGTCCGCATTCCCGGTTTTTTTCCGGAGCTCGGTTGTAACGATAACGGGAATCTCGAAGATGTCAGCAAGGCGCTTAACGAGATTCGCTCTTTGGATGTTTGCCTCCCTGATAAACGCTGCCTCCGCGGGAAAATTATGCAGGCCGTCAACGCAGAGAATTAAATTCTGAGTTCCAAAACGTCGGACAAGGCCTTCGAGAGCGTTTGCATTCTCAAGTTGGGCGAGATCAACAATATCAAGGCGGCCGTCGTTCCCGTATTCCCCAAGCATCCGATAGGCATTATCGAGCTTCGTTTGCGCCTCAATGGTTTCCTGTCCGGTAATGCCTCGTTGAATGGAGTTTAGGGGAAGAGCCGAAAGCCCTCCTAAGAGCCGATTGGTGATCGTGCTCTTTGAATCATCCAAACTAAAGTATAAAACTCGAACCTCGGGATTTGAGCTAATAAGATCCAAGGCAATGTTCGAGAGAAGAGCCGTTTTCCCGACGTTCGTCGAGGCTGCAATTATGATCAAGCCCGCCTGAATCCCGTCGATCTTTGTCGCAAGCTTTGGAAACTTGTTGAGGTCATATCCGAGAAGCTTCCCGGGCTCTCTGTTTGAATCCCGCTCCTCTTTTGCGGAAAGGAAGTCCGCGAAGGTTAAGGTGTGAGCATTGAGGCTCTCATAATCGGCCCATAGGCCCTCTGTAAGACCCTTAGCGAGCTGAAGCCCTTCCGGGAGGCCTTTACCCTCGAGTAATTCCTTAATGTCGCCTGGGAGGCTCTCACGGCGCTTCAGAAGGTCCTCTAGTTTTGCCCTTTCAAGGTGAGCTTTGGCCTCGGTCTCAAGCTCGTTTTTTGGGAGACTGGTTAGCTCTGAAAGTTCAGTAGTGAAATGATCCCGCTCGACGGTCGAGGCAATGTCGACACAAGCTTTGAGCGCTTCCGAGACGGCCTTTCCCTTTTCCAGATCGGAGGTGAGATCATGTGCCTCGCATATAGTCCGAGCGAGGAATCGAGCTCCGCTTCCGTGTCTTTTTGCCTGCTCAATTATTACCGGGAAGATTTCCTCGCCGGCGCTTCGAAGTAGTTCGTCGAGGTCCTTCACATGAGCCGGAAGATTGCATGCAAAAACGGCAAGCCCTCGGTTGAGGCATCGCTTTATCGCTTTCTGTGTTCCCCTCCGGCCTGCCTCATCATTATCGAAGCAAAAAAGAATCGGTTTCTTAAGCGCGGCGAGGCTCTCCAATTGCTCTTTTCCGAGCGAACTTGAGCCCGTTGCTACTACTTGAGGAAAGTCTCGCGCGTGGGCATAGAGGACATCAAACATCCCTTCGACAATTACGATCTCGGTCTGGCTCTTCGCGCGGTGAAACCCAATTAACTCGTTTCGTCGAAAGCCCTTCGGATAAAGATATTTTGGCTCGGTCTCGTTCGATATAGAGCGGCCGGCGAAGCCCTTGAGCCTGTCGTTAGCATCTCGCAACGGAATAGCAATGCGGCCCTCAAACTCGGGAAAGAGCCCAAGAGCTTCAATCTCCTCCGCGGCGAAGCCTTTCTCGGTAAGGTTCTTGGTTATCGTTCGGAAGGAAGGGAAGAGCCCGAGGCCCATCGCCTTGATATCTTCGAGCCCGTAACCTCGACGTGTAAGGTAATCAGAGCCGGTCTGATTCTTCGAGAGTTCCTGAATAAGGAGCGCGTGTGCTTGAGAGAAAAGATCCTCGCGCCGGCGCGCGTTAAGGTGAACTTCCTCCGGTTTACCATCTTGAGGCAGGGCAACTCCCGAAACTTGTGCAAGCTCCTCGAGCGTCTTTCGCTTGTCGCCTCCGTTCCGCTCGAGGAGCTGACTCCAAATCGTTGTATCGAAAGCACAGTTGTTCTTCCGATTGCACTCAATTCGGCTTTTGCCCTTATACAAAAAAGCTGAGCGTTCCTGACAGGACGGACAACGGAGCTCGAAGTATTCGCCCTTATCCCGAGGCTCGAGGTCCGGGAGAAGAGCCCCAAGGTCTAGCCGGGAATAAACTTCCGAAAAATCGAGGTCGCTCATCGCCTTGTTCCGTTTCGTTGGTCGGGGAATCCGACAACGAAAAGGCTATGCCATGCGGCCCTTGTAACGGAAGCTATACTAACCTGAGGAGGAGACTGGTTGCTTCTCTGACGAAATTACCCGCGCGTTCGCCGGGGTCTTAAAAGATATGAGTTTAAGAAGGAATTGCGAGCAAACCTGCTTAACCGAGGCCCGGTGTAAACCGGAGTCTCGGGTTAAGTAATATAAGAGTTTAATAAAACTTTAATAAGAGCGGTTGACACGAAAAAAGCACCCTCCAACCCCCTAGAATAGTTAAGGAAAAAGATATCTGACTAATTATAGCGGCTCACGTTGGTATAGCATCCGGCTCACGTTGGTATAGCATCCGGCTCACGTTGGTATAGCATCGGTTGACAAATTGGCGTTTTTCTCCTCACGCCGGTATAGCATCGGTTGACAACCGCGAGATTCACTAAGAATAGGACCGGCCGTCGTCGAGAGGTATTCCGCCAGAATCTTCCTCCCCATAATCCGAGCCTTCTTCGAAGGACTTTTCCCTCCCTGGCCGGTCTGTTTCTTCCTCCATTGGGAGACGGTTTGCCGGGAGACTCCGAAACGTTCTGCTATCTCCCCGCTTGTCATCCCGCTATCTGTCAGAGCTGCAAAAAACTCCTCGTCGGACAGAATTGCTTCGTTCCCCTTTTTGTCTTCGAGGAATTCGAGCCTTTTTTGCCCGGTGGGGGAAAGCCTCTCTGTAACAACCTTAGCGGGGGAGATATGGATCATGTCCTTTAGTGGACCGTCTCCCCTCCGCTCATGGCGAAAATCTTCGATAAGTTTTTTCTTCTTCATAAGCTCGAGAGTTTTGAAAAGACGCTCTAGGGCATCTCTAGCGAAGTTCTTTCCTGATGTTTTCATATCCGCGCGCTTAAGAAGTGTTTCGACCGAATAAGAAAGCTCCTTTCCAATATTGAGTCGCGCATTGCGGGCAAACATCAACCCAAGGAGCCTCGCTCCGTTTTGCTTAATGGGAAGTCGGACTAAAAGTTTTGAGATCCAAGTAAACTGCGGATCGCGGCCCGGTATCCCTTTAAGGGCATCGCCGTACCAATGACTATTCACCTGAATTAGCTGCCGAGATCGATCGAGTCCGAAGCAATCGTCATGACCAATAATCTCCCCTTGATCATCTTTCCGGGGAATTGTCGTTAAGCGGTTTTTCGTCTCGGAAGGCTTCCAATGAGTCGCGACAGTATTGAAAAGTGGGACGGTAACGGCCTCTTCGTTTTTCATAGGAACGAGAATCTCGAGCGACAGAATGAGGTCGAGGATTCTTGCTATGATTTCTCGATCTTCTGTTTTGAAGGCTCTATTAGGGCCTCGCTTAAAGCCGGCTCCGTGCATGATATCGTTGATGTCGACAACACAGTAGCCGTCTCGCCACGCGTACTGCTCATAGAGCTGGATCAGAAGACTTAGAAAGACTTTGAGGCCCCACGGACCACACGTTTTTTTGATATACTTTTCAAGCTGCTCCTCTTGCCAATACGGGCTTGAGTCGAAAAGACGTGGTTGCAGCCGGAGGTATGCTTGAAATTTTGGATCGTTATAAATGATCACCCTTCGGTGGATCTCAAACTTATCCGAGAGGTCCGAGTTCTTTTCGCCTGTGAGGTTTTTTAATCGTTCAATAGGCCTGGGGTACACTGCTTTCTTTCCAGAGAGGAGAGAAGTTACACTATGAAAAGGATCTATCGTTGGAATAGCGAAAAGCTCTGTCTCTTCAAGTAGAAATAATTTCTCTTTGAGGCCTTCAAGGAATGTCTGTGAGGACTGTACTTGCGGAAGAGCTTTCAGAATCTTCGTGACTCTGGCAAGCAAGAGCTCACGTTCGTCGACTGGCAAGGTGTCTGAGGATGTGATCCCATCTGTCAATTTGAGAATCTCGCCAAGCTCTTTGAACGAACTTGTTATTTTGAGAAGATCCTCAAGCATCTCTTTTGAGCCTGCGAACGACGGGTATCTTTCCTCCGTCTTTCTAATTCGCTCCTCCGCCTCTGACAAATGACAAAGGTCAATCGAGATCTCAATCACGTTAGGGGGGATCTCCTCTTGGATTTCCGTCTTGGCGACGGTCTGGTTTCGGCCCATTCTCGGAGGTTCTCTTCTTTAGCAAATTGCTAGTTTAATATAATGACACTTTCATTAAACATTAAGTAAATTAACCCAATCTGACACTATTTAACTT
>MWWK01000114.1_pt1 | contig 13454 bp, 23 predicted proteins | sample 1047241 | NCBI WGS metagenome assembly MWWK01 (sample SAMN06349964, study PRJNA376086) | soil metagenome | isolation source: BG12-3 sample Antarctic (ecotone) soil | place: Antarctica | reverse complement strand
CCAACCCGATCGAGTCCACCTTCGGGACTATCCGGCACAGAACCAATCGGTCGAAGGGTTGCCTGACGCGGGATGGGATGCTGCACATGATGTTTAAGCTGGGGTTGTGTGCGGAAAAGAACTGGCGGCGCCAGCGCGGGTTTGACTACTTGGCCAGAGTCATCACGGGAGTGAAATTCAAGGATGGAAGCGAGGCAACACAGTCAGACCAGGTCGCCGCTTGATTCAGACCGCTGAACACCAGACTTGACAATAACTCAATCGGAGGCGGCGTCACTCAACCCTCGGCTATGACTCCACGGCCGAGTATGAAGCGAGGACGGCAGTAGCTTCATCAGGTGTCCACGGAATTGGGGGAAGGTCAGTACTGGATCCGCTTGACACTAGTAGGATACGCGTATAACTTACTTACACTTTACTATTAAAGGAGGTTCAAAATGAATAGAACTATTCTTGGGGGTTCGCTGCTCAGCCTTTTGCTTGGTGCTCCTCTACTGGCATCTGCAGCCAACGGCAATACGACGTTCGGCGCGCTGAAGAACTTCAACTCCGCATCCCAGGAAGTGGTCTCGCCCGAGAACACGCTCTTGAGCCCCATGGCGGACGCTGACCTTGCTAAGGTTGAAGGTAGTCGTTTTGCAATTAATATTAATCTCTATGATAACTCAGTGTTGATTTTCCAAACCAACGTGTACGGAAACAACAATGTTAATTTGAATAACCAATTGAGTGAGACGAGAGTGACTCATAGTGAGGGCGAAGTCCGCCGTTTGAGTGGGACGAGAGTGACTTATAGTGAGGGGGGATTTTCTGAAGCGACAGCCGCCGCGTTCTTTGGAGCCGCATATCTGTATGCGCTTAACCATGACTTCTTGGCCGCGGCAAATTCTGCCGTTGCCGGGGCACTGATTGGCACCCAGGTAATGCATCCATAAGAAGTGCCTAAGGCGCTGGCCCACACAGATAGTTACCCGTAGAAACAAATTTTCTTGACATGTTTTAGTGCGCGCGTATACTAAGACTTGCGCAGGCTATAACAACTTTACTATTAAAGGGAGGTTCCATGAACAGAACTATTCTTGGTGGTGCGCTGCTCGGTCTTTTGCTCGGTGCTCCTTTACTGGCATCTGCAGCCAACGACGATACGACGTTCGGCGCACTGAAGAACTTCAACTCCGCATCCCAGGAAGTGGTCTCGTCCGAGAACACGTCCTTGAGCCCCATGGTGGACGGGGACCTTGCTAAGGTGGAAGGTGGTAGTCACGACACCTCCGTTTATATCTACGGCAACTCCACTCAGATCAACGTCAATGATTTCGCACTTGCAGTGATCCAAGCGAACGTGTTCGGAAACAACAGAGTTGTATTTGAGTAACTACTCCTATTAGGAGTAGGTGAGATGAGTAATTAGGTAGGCTATAACAACTTTACTATTAAAGGGAGGTTCCATGAACAGAACTATTCTTGGTGGTGCGCTGCTCGGTCTTTTGCTCGGTGCTCCTTTACTGGCATCTGCAGCCAACGACGATACGACGTTCGGCGCACTGAAGAACTTCAACTCCGCATCCCAGGAAGTGGTCTCGTCCGAGAACACGTCCTTGAGCCCCATGGTGGACGCGGACCTTGCTAAGGTTGAAGGTAGTAGATACAGCTATTATAGCTACAACAACTACACTGAGATCAATGTCAATGATTTCGCACTTGCAGTGATCCAAGCGAACGTGTTCGGAAACAACAGAGTTGTATTTGAGTAACTACTCCTATTAGGAGTAGGTGAGATGAGTAATTAGGCCGTTAGCCTGCGCAGGGGGGCGAAGACGAGGATCGTCTTTGTCTTCGCCCCTTTCAATATTTTAGGATTCACAAGGCGCCGGAACTGTGGGCCAGGGGGATTGCCTAGTCGACATCAAATGTATTATTGATTTGTCCTATTGCCTTCAAAATATTTCGATTGTCTGCGGCAACCCACAATCAATCAACCACAACGAGGAGGTGTTTACATGCGATACATTTCAGCAGGGTTATTTGCGGTAATGCTCATGGCGTCTCCAGTATTAGCCCAGGATCTAGCAACGAAGAGCCAAGCATCTGGTGATGAAGCAGGCATGTTTAAAGCCTTGCAGGCAGTGCCGACTCAGCTCAACGCGCTGAGCGACATGGAGCTGGCTACCGTTGAAGGTGCGACTGCCCTCTTCGACTTCCAACACGCTGTGGCCGCCGCGTTCTTTGGCGCCGCGTATCTGTATGGGCTTAACGGTGACTTCTTGGCCGCGGCAAATGCTTCCGTTGCCGGGGGGCTCATTGGGACGCAGATCACAGGTTTACCGTCAGGATCGTAACATAGGGCAGGTGCCGTACTGCTTTTCATGAGGCCATTGAGAAATTCTGAATGGTGGCGCTCTCTTCCTTGGCCTCTCGCCTTGCCTTTTCGAAGAATGCTGCAACATCTTAGGGCGCTTTGTGTTCCAGGTCTTAGGGGACACAAGCGCCCTCCTGCATGGCATCGAGGTGTTTCCATTTCTCTACAAATTCGCGGTTAAGGGATTCGGTTGTCTGATTCCTCTCTGCCTCTTGGCGTTCGTGCATCTGCCGGGCTTGCTTGCGTGCCTTTCCTTGAGGGCGTTTTCAATTTTGAGAATGTCCTGAGTGATAGGCTTAGAAGTTGTGGCGGTGTAGGCTGTCTGGTTGTGGCTATTGTTTTATCTCTGGGGCTTCGCGCCTTGATAAGATTGGGCGTTAACGATCATTGGGAAGCATTGCGGCTTTTTAGCCGACAAGCCTGAACACGGCGGACCGGACGACGAGGCCATTGACATCGACGCATCCGCAAAGACCTCACCGCCCGTATTGCTCGCCTCAGTGAGTCCTAACAATGCACAAACATTCATCCAGAGCCGCAGCCCGCAGGAACTGGCGGTGCTGAAGCACACGGGGGTGTGTGGGGCGAGACCGGCCCCACTCCCCACGACTGGGAAGGAGTTGGGGGTGGTTCACCTGAATGATCGACGCGGGACGGGGAGTATGTTGCACAATAATCCCGGTATTTTTACTATTGATAATAGCCGTTATCGCTAGTAAAACCGTTTTATGAAACCCGCCCTCATTCCCACGCGCCCGCAAGACATCACCGCGCACCTCGCCACCTTCACGCATCGCGCGAAAGGTGCCTTCGCCCCCAACACGCAGAGAGCTTTCAGAGCCGATACGGAGCAATTTGCGCTCTGGTGCGTAGCCAACAATATCCCCAGCCTTCCGGCTACCGTGGAGGCCGTGGAAGCCTTTATCCACGACATGGCGACGCGCAAGGCCCCGGCGACCGTCCGGCGCTACGTGTCCTCGATCGCCACGATGCACGAAGCCGCCGCCCTGCACAATCCGGTCACCGACCCGATCACTGGGAAATATCGTCTGCCGATCCAGCTCGCCTTGCGAACCATGCACCGGGCCAAAGGCCGGAGGCAGAAACAGGTCAAAGGCCTGACCTTTGATATCAGATCCCGCTTGCTGGAAAAACTCGATCCCGCGACCGTGAAAGGATTACGCGACCGGGCCTTGATCACCGTGGCCTATGATACCGGCCTCCGACGCTCCGAACTCGTTGCGCTCGATCTTGCTGATCTTCACGCGGCCCCGGACGGCCTCGCCACGCTCTTGCTCCGCAAAAGTAAAACCGACCAGGAGGGCGAGGGCGCGCCTGTGCTCATTGCTACGGACACGCTCGAATACCTGCAAGCCTGGATTGAAAGTTCAGCCATCACCGAAGGCGCCCTCTTCCGCTCGATCAAGAAGAGCGGCACCATCCAAGCCCGCCTCACCGATCAGAGTGTCCGGCTGATCCTGAAAGACCGAGCCCGACACAGCGGCCTCCCCGCCTCGATCGTGGAAAAACTCTCCGGCCACTCCCCGCGCGTCGGCCTCGCCCAGGACATGACGGCCAGCGGTCTCGATCTGCCGGCCATCATGCAAGCCGGACGATGGAAAAGCCCGCAGATGGTGAGCCGCTACACCGAACACCTGCAGGCCCGCAAAGGCGGCGCGGCAAAGCTGTTTGCCCTTCAGCATCGCTTGATTCGGCAATAGCTCTTTCACATGTCCTCTATTTCTCCTGCAGCCGTTTTGCATTTCCATCCGGCTATGCGTGCTCCCTGCCCTACGCGCCCGCTTGTCGCATCAACAGGAAGCCTCGGTTCCCCTGAAGGCCCCCCCCCATTTTCCTGTATGACGCCGCGCCCGCTCCTGGCTTATCGGAGGCATACCCGGAAGGGCAACGCAAACGAAGGAGAAAACATCCATGCCCATGCACAACGCAGAACGCGCCAAGCACGCTGAACAGGGCCTCATGCAAGACTGCCAGAGCAAGGAAGGCCGAGACGGATACGATAAGCGGATAGACGAAGCAGCGGATTTAATCTGCGACTTGCTGCACCTGATCCGCAGGGAAGGCAGCCAGGTCTTTTCTAAGCTCCAAATGGCAGTCATCAACTTTGAAGCCGAAGTGAAGGAGGACGGGTACCCCCCACCCGCCCTTCTAAATCCCACAGTCTGACAAGCCTACTATCCCACATGTAAAAACTCTTAACCGGGCTTCCCTTCCCCGCCCAAGGCTCTCGTTTTAGTAAATAAATCCCTTTATAACTGTTAACCACTGGTTTACATTTATATGCTATGATAGTGACAATACGGCACAAGGGATTGGCAGCGTTTTACAGCAGGGATGACCGGAAGGGGCTTCCTCAAAACTCGTAAAGCGCATAGCGGCCCTCTTGCCAGTCCTTGATGCAGCACAGGGGCCTGAGGAACTAAACATCTCTGGCCTCGGCCTTCACCCCTTGAAAGGAAACCTCAAGGGCTATTGGGCCGTATCTGTCTCAGGCAATTGGAGGCTCATATTCCGCTTTGAGAATAAAGCCATCCATGACCTCGACCTAACCGACTACCATTGAAGGAGAAAATAAAATGCCAATGAAGAACCCGCAGCACCCCGGCGAAACGATCAGGGAACTCTGTTTAAACCCGCTCAAGCTCTCTGTCACGGATGCAGCGGACGCCCTCGGCATAAGCCGGGTATCTCTGTCTGAACTGCTGAATGGCAAGAACGGCCTTTCCCCGGAAATGGCCTACAGGCTTTCCAAAGCCTTTGGCTCGACCCCTGAATTCTGGCTGAGTCTGCAAATGAACTACGACCTGGCGCAGATGAAAAAGACCGCATCGAAGCTCAAGGTTAAGAGGCTTCACGCCGAAATACACGCATGAAAAGAGAAGCCCAAGAGCAACGAGACAGCCGCCCCGCAGCAGCCGGATCGTTTACTCCCATGTCCTAAAATGTAAGGGGAATGGCGCAGTATTCGAGATTTTCGAAAAGAAACAGAATACCGCTTGGATAGAGTGCCTGAAATGCTACGTCCTGACAGAAGCGTTTTCGCGCACCACCCGCGATCTCGGCCAGGACACGCCGGGACCACCTGAAGCAAAAGTTCACATCGTCAATCCATGGGGCTCCTTTTGTCATAGTGGATCTTGAAGGTACCGCCTCAATGATGGTGGCCTATGCCATTAGTCGCCGATATCGTGATTATCCCGACGCAAGGCTCATAGCTCGATGGAGAAAATCCTTCTCGCCAAGAAAGATCAGGCCGGTATCTCCATCGGCTCCCTGTTCAGGGTTGCCGCTCTCGATATGCCGATGCCGCGCGCCACCCGCCCCCCGACGATCAATCAAAAGCTGGGCGTTCAAATCCTCGGCAGCTTGGAAAGCTCGGCTCCAACCTCAATCAGGCCATGAAGCACATGAACGCCGGACACCCCCAATGGAACATTGTCGAGGAAGCCGCCCGCGCCGTCATGGAAATGCGAAACGATGTAATGCGCGCGCTCGGGCGCGAGATGGATCGAGCGCCTGATTAGTCACCACCCGCTTGACAGCATTTCTCACTATACATACAATCCTGATATTTGACTTAACTCCTTATAGGATTGTATACAAACCAGACATGAACACAATTGCCCTTATAGCCCAAAAAGGCGGCACCGGGAAAACCACCCTCGCGCTTTCCCTTGCCGTTTCAGCCGTCCAATCCGGCCTTACCGCCGTGGTGATCGACCTCGATCCCCAGGCTTCAGCCTGCAAGTGGAGCGACCGGCGAGAGAATGACAACCCGCTTGTGATCGACGCCCAGCCCGCCCGCCTTTCAACGGCCTTACAGAAGGCAGAGCAGGGCGGCGCAGACCTCATTATCATCGATACCCCGGCAAGAGTGGAGCAATCATCCCTTGCCGCCGCGAAACTCGCTAATCTGGTCATCATTCCCTGCAGACCGCAGGCACTTGACCTTGAAACCATACCGTCAACGATGGAACTTCTCGCATTGGCGGGAAAGACCCCCTGCATTGTCGTCCTGAATGCCGTGCCGCATTCAGGCAAGCGCCAGCAGCAGGCTCGGAAGACCATAAGCGAAATCGGCATTGCCGTATGCCCGCAGACAATCGGGAACCGCGCACCCTTCGGCGATGCCGCCGCACTCGGGCTTACAGCGGTGGAATACGACCCCAAAAGCCAAGCCGCCGAAGAAATCAAACTTGTCTACAAGTATATTTCGAGGCTTCTAGCCACACAGAAAGATGGAGGACATGAAGAAGAAAGCAGACTTGTCCGGGCTTCTCACTGAAAGCACCCGGAAAAGAGCCATCGAACCAGCACACGCGCAGCCCAGTAAAACCAACCACGAAGCGCAGAAGGGGAGGGTTGGCACCGTGCCGATAACCGTGCATCATCCCAAAGAAGTCCGGGATCAATTAAAGATTCTTTCTATTAAAACGAATACCGATGTCTACGAGCTGGCCGGGGAGGCATTCAATATGCTTTTCGCCACCCATGGAATGCCGGAGGTAGCTCCAACGAAGCAGAAAAGCAGCCGATGAAACCGACCCGCACGCCGCCTGCGCCGACCAAGAGCAAGCAGTTCGACCTTTTTTCGAGCTTCTTTGGCGATTCCAAAAACCTGTCCAACACTATCGAGCTATGGGATGCCATCCCCAAATATTCCGTTTCTCAAAAACAGCAAAATCACATGCGCGACGAGAAGGGCAATCTCCCGCTCCATGAGCACTATTTCGAATACAGGCCCACCAGACGCGGCGCGGCGCTAGAAATTAAATGCAGCGTAACAGTCCAGCCTGCTTCCATCAAAAACCCTGATGGAACTGTTACCCAGCACTATCCATCGACAGACGAGGAGCTGATCGAGGAAGTCCTGAAAAAGATTTTTACCGACCAGCACTTCGGTATCCATGAGCCAAACAGAAATGAAAGCTGGGTGCGGTTTTCTCTCTACATGATCCGGGAGGAATTAAAGGCGCGTGGCAAAACCCGCAGCCTTCCGGAGATTAAAAAATCCCTCGAAATCTTGGCCCGCTCCGTCTATTCCGTCCAGATCGAAGGCCCCTCAAAAAACCTTGCCTACGAAAACACCATCCTGAGCGACATGACCCGCACGACCAGGGCGGATTATCTTGAAGATCCCAAGGCCCTTTGGTGCGCGCGGCTTCCGACTCTTATCAGCCAGAGCATCAACGAACTGACCTACCGGCAATTTAACTACGGCAGGCTCATGAGCCTATCCATGCCGCTTGCGCGCTGGGTGCACAAGCGCCTTTCGCACAATTACATCAACGCCGGTCTATTGCAGCCCTACAACATCCTGTTTTCCTCGATCCATCGCGATAGCGGCCTTCTGCACCATATCCGGCCCGCAGGGAACATGAAAACGATCGACGCCGCCATTGAGGAGCTGAAAGATAAAAACGTGCTCTGGTGGTTCAAGAAGGACGAGCGCAAGCAGGGCAGGGCGATACAGGATATTCTCTACACCCTACAGCCGACCAACGATTTCATATCAGAGATCAAAGCCGCCAACGCGAGACAGCGCGACGCCCGCCAATTAACTGGCCGCGACTGACCCTCTCCACATCGCACATGTAGGTGCTGCGCACGGAAGGTTAGAGGCGCTGCGCACCGAAACATGTAGGCGCTGCGCACCGTGTCAAAAACCTTGCCGATTCTTTACCGGAATCCGCCCACTTCCCGGCTTCGAGCATGTAGGCGCTGCGCACCAAGGCCGAAAAAACATATAGGCGCTCCGCACGAACACTTCCCGGAATCAGAATTTTGACCGTGATTTACCAATCAAGCATGTAGGCTCTCCGCACGACGAACATCAAACATGTAGGCTCTCCGCACGGACTATTTTCACAACTATTTGATTTTAGAAACATTTGCACAAAGGTTTTTTCCTTATCCCTTCAACCTTTATTTAATCTTCTTATTCTTGTGGTTAATTAAGCATTGCCGGAAAACCCACCTACCCTCCGTGCGCTAATGCGCACTCCGCCCCGCGAAGCGCGGCCTCTGCAAGGACTGGAATTAATTATTCGAAATAGATACCGACACAGGAGGTAGGTAAGGGTAAAAGCGCAAGAATGAGACCATGAAATCCAGCAGATATCCCACGAGACTTAGGATCTCGTGTCCACGATAGAGCAGCAGTTCCTAAACCGAAGGTCACATGAACGTGTCGGTCTTGAAAACCGGAGAGGGGTTAAAAGGCACCGGTTTGCTAAACCGGCAGAGGCCAGACCTATGCGTACCCCTTTGTTTCACGGGAAACAATCAGACAGATAAACCCCATTCCGAGTTACGCCGCTTTGCCCTGCAGAACATCGATGGCGCGTTTTCCCGGCTGACCATTCCAGAGGAGCCCTTCACTTTTGACGCGCTGTACGGCCTTCCCAGGCCAAAGGGCGAGGCATCGGATTATCCCTCGATCCGAAAGCTGCTTGCCAGAGGCGGCGCTGCGCGCCTGAAAGGAAGGTGCTCGGCGCGGGCTTTCGCCCGCCGTTGATCCTGCCTTTTCCACTGCTGCAATAAATCGCTCTCGGTCGAGGATATCGGGCGAAGCGGGGAGGGGAACCGCCTTGTTTCCTTGTGCCACTATGGCGAACAGAACGGCGACCTGATGCGGGACCCGGATATCGTGTTCATGTTCCACGACATGCCACATGGCCATGCAGCCGAGCCGCTAACATTCCCCAATGACTACATGGCTATGTCAGAAAGTCTACAAGTACGATGATAGCGGCCAGCGCACCCCACGTTGTTCCGCGCCTGAAGCGCGAACCAAAGGACTTTTCTATCACCTGGTTCAAAAACCTTACGAGAAAAACTCTTCTGACCGACATAGACGATTAAGGGGCCATGCCCCCGGAGGGCATGGCCCCTTTGATTGTCGGAGTGCTTATCTGGCCCGTGCCTGTGTGCAATCTTACGCCGGAATGTTCACCGAGGCCTTTACCTGGATGCCCGCGTCGAGACGCTCAGGCCCCCCACCACACCCGAACAGCAGAACGAGATCGGGCTCGCCGCGCTCCGAGCCGGACAATACGCGCAGGCGGAACCCTACCTCCTTTCCGCCTTGGAGCAGCGTGAGCGGGCCCTTGGGCAGGACTATCCCGCTGTCGCCGCCAGCCTCAACAATCTGGCGGGGCTGACCTACGCGGGGCGCGCAGCTGCTGGAGGCCGACCTAACCTGTATCGCGCTCAGGTCGGCCTGAGAGCGTGAGGTTGCCTTGTATGGCTCCCAGAGCTTCCTTTCCTCGGCATCGAGGTCTGAGTGCGCTGGCTCCATTCTTGATCTGTGATTTTGGCTATGGCGTTGAGGTGCCGGAGTTCCTGCTTTTGAACCTTACAAATCTTACACCACGTCGGGCGGAAAAGGGATTTGTTGCGGACGTATCAAAAGAGATACAAATCTGTATCTTCACAGAGATTCTGTCATTCCAGACGCAAATTCACGAACGTGGCCTATCGCGCCCTGTGTTCCTTTGCGCCGTCTGCGGGACGTCAGTTTGGTCCACCGCAATGACCAGGAAATATTTCTTGTGCCGGCTCCAATACTGAAAGGGGCCGTCGGCTTCCTCTGGCGGCAACTTGCCTTGCGTGACAAGAGGCTCGGGAAGTGCAGGATCAAGATCCGCATATGCCGGTCCCCCCATAACGAGCAGGCCCAGCATCGGGCTTGCTGCACAAAAGACCGCTGTCACGCCTTTCTTTCCCTCAAGCAACAGTTCGGGGACGGCTATGCTCGCATGACCGATTTCAAGCGCGTATTCCGTCGCACCCTCCCTCTAGTCCGGGCTCCGACCGTCTATCCCATCTTGCAAATCACACGATCGAATGACCGTTGAACGCCGGCCAGGTAACGGCCTTCACTTTCTGACCGGGACTGCTTAGAAAGCCCTCCCGGCACGACTGTCGAATACGGGAACAAGACGCGGATCGCCGAGTGGGAGGATGCCACTCGGACCTTTAAGGATCTGAATCTGGGTGTGTAGGTGCCTTGCATGACAAGTTCATAACGCTTGCTATGGGCATGTTGTATGGTCAGCGGCGGCGTGCGGATGACATCATTTTACCGGCAATCAGTCGCGCCACGTGGAACACTCGCGAGGGGGCTATACAATTCCAGCGTCCCCACGGTCGAAAGGTTAACGTCCAGACGCGGCGGCGGCTGGCCACCGTGTTCACATGGGCGCAATGTAAGGTCAGCGCCCCATGGATCGTCGCTCCTCCGGCTGGGAGGGGACAGTTCACCGCCTTAAACTCCTCCGCATGGTCGGTCATCAATGAGGACGGGTCATTGGGGAAGAAGGGCCGATGCGGCAAGACGACCTGATTCCGTTCCATGGGAATATACTGCATACAGCCGTTTTCTGTTTGGACATCGTGCAGAGGGATCCAGAAGACAATGCTATCGTGCAGACTATACCTGCCATGAAAGCTTGCATCTTGATGCCAAGGGCTCCCAAGAGTTCCATAGGCTTCCTTATACAGCGCTCGATCGTTCCCATACATGGCCGTGCGCCCCAATAATTGTCTCGCCACTTTAAGACAGGACTGGTAGACGCAAGTGCTTTGTAAGGCAGAGGCCAATGTGGTTGGTTGGTCTATCACTCCGTGGGCGAGCCCCCGATGTACGTAGAATTGGTCGATCAAGTTCCCTATCCATGCAATCTCGCTTGGCTGGGTGAGTGTCGGGACACGCAAGTAACCTTCTTTTCTGAACCTGGTCACCTCTCCCATGGTTAAAATCCGGTGACCGTATTTGTCGAACTGAGTGGATACAACGGACGGCATGAGAGAATCAGTTGCGCATGGCTCAAGGGGAGTATTTTTCATGTCTCACCTCATAAGTATTTTTCATGTCTACACCTCATAATGGCGCACATTATCATGAAACGAACACGATGAATAGATGGGCCCCGGAAATTCGGACAGTGTGCTACGTGACCGCCACTCCCTTGACTCGGTCGTGTATTGCCGCCTCGGTATCTTCATCGCCTTCCCTTTCATGGTGACTTCGATTATCCGTCACTCGGAAGACGAAATTTCGGGGGAAGCTCACCTTCTTCTGTTTTGCCTGTTGCTTTGGACCGCCTGCGCCACCGATCCCAGGACAGGCATGAGCGGTCTTCAGAAAACGGGATATGTCATGCAATGCGTCGGAAACGATTTCTGTCCGCCCATGCCAAATCAGGGCTACGCAGCTCAAGCCGTTTACCAGCAACAGGTACAGCAGCAGAAGATCATTCAGCAGAACCAGCAGATACCCAACCAAGCCCCCGTCTCAACCGGCACAAAGGTCTACACGCGGGACGAATGCATCGGAGCCGTCATCATGGGCGAATGCCACGGCTCAATCTTCGAAAAGCCGGGCTATCATAAAACCTGTCACGGCCAAATTGCGGCACGATAATAGACATATATATGTATGAGCCTAGGTAAGACACTGCCGAGAGATGGCAGCAGCCACTTAATATTCATTCACCGGGCCAAGCGGAAGTGATTGAGGAGATGAACGTCCATTCCTACAGGCTTCATCCGTTGAAGGGGAGCCGGAAAGGGGAGTGGGGCGTAACGGTGAGGACGAACTGGCGCATTACGTTCCGCTTTGAGGACGGCTATGCGTCAGAGGTGAATTTAGAGGACTACCATTGAAAAAAGAGAGTGCCATGAAGGCTTTAAAAATGAAGAGTCCACCGCATCCGGGGTTGTCGGTGCGCGTGGACTGTCTGGAGCCGCATGGATTGAGCGTGACCGACGGGGCGAAGGTCCTTGGTGGGTCGCGGTCTGCGTTGAGTCATCTGGTGAACGAGAATGCAGACCTGTCATGGGATATGGCTATTCGCTTGGCGAAAGCGTTTGGCAGTACGCCGGAGGGGTGGATGCGGTTGCAGTTTCAGTATGATGCGGCCCAGGTGGAAAGACGGCCAAGAAAATAAAGGTGAAGACTTTTTCGGATGGGGTTCATGCGTGAAGAGTGAAGCTGACATGTTCCATTCAGGGAAATAGGACGGGCAATGGCGCGACTTGAAGATTTGATCAAAGACATTGCAGACCCTCGCTTGCGGAACCAAATTGCGGGCGAGGTTGGTAAGCTGAAGGCCAGCAAGTAATTCGGGCTCGTGTTCGAGGAACATCTGCCTGAAGTCGTGCAGTTACCGGCACTGGCTATCAAGCCGGGGGCACGAGACTGGAAGTATAACAACGACTACGTGGACAAAACTGATCAGTACCGTCACAGCAAGTGGCTGTCAATGATGAAGAAGCGTCTTCAGTCGGCGAAGCGGCTTCTCAAGCCAGATGGCGTGCTGATTGTGACGATCGACGACAACGAGGTGAACCATCTTGGAATTTGCTTGAGGACATCTTGCCGGAGCGGATCAAACATCTCATAACCGTTGTGATTAATCCCGGCGGCACATATAAGAGCAACTTGCGCGCGTCCACGAGTATGCCTACTTCGTATGCCCAGCCAACAAGGAGATTATCACCGGGATCCCTATCGTGCAGGAAGAGCTGAGTCTCGTCGCATATGACGAGCTGGGCATCTAGCATTCGGATGTAATGGTCGCCTTTACGCATCGCATCAATATCCGAACGATTCACATGCCGCATCAGTGCATAAGTAAAGGATTAATAAATACAAACATTTAACGCATAAGTATAACCACATTTTGCATTACTTATGAAAAATTTGTTGACGTGAGATATGGTGATGAGTAGTATGTCGTTGCGTGAGCGTTAACGCCTAACTAATAATTGATATAGGAGGTAATGATGAAAAATATTGCGACCAAGTTTGCTGTTACAGCATTTGCAGTTGCCGCATTGGCTAGTCCCGCTTTTGCCGGTGAGGAATCACGCGATAACGCCACCATGAATCAAGTGCCAGTGGTGGAACAAGGCACGTTGAAGGCGTTGCAAGAGATTCCAGGTGCCTTAAACCAGCTGAGCGAGACGGAATTGGCTCGTGTTGAGGGCGGCTTCCATGGAGCGACCGCCGCCGCGTTCTTTGGTGCCGCATTTCTGCTTGGGCTTCAAAATGACTTCTTTGCCGCGG
>MWWK01000113.1_pt1 | contig 13456 bp, 14 predicted proteins | sample 1047241 | NCBI WGS metagenome assembly MWWK01 (sample SAMN06349964, study PRJNA376086) | soil metagenome | isolation source: BG12-3 sample Antarctic (ecotone) soil | place: Antarctica | reverse complement strand
GCGCCCGAACACTTACCCCTAAAAACTCGGCTGCTTGATGCTTGTTCATCTCCATGCCCGCAAGCTTATACCAGAGATTGCGACACAATGCGACAAAAGAAAACGACCGGGCGCAATTGTCGCAATTTACATAAGGCGGTAGGGAATCCCCGTTAGCAACCTGCCTGCGTAGTGAGGCTTTGCCTGTCACCCGTAGGGGCGAAGCGAAGCGGAGCACTCGAAGAGTTGATAGGCAAGACGAACGAAGCAAGGCTTGGGGCGCGAGAGGGGATGACCGGGCCGGGGCGCGCTGCTGTCCTAATCTGCCGAATCACGACCTAAAAAAACATATCGTCAATTATCGGTCACGACGAGCCGTAGCGGGCCGAAGCATAGAAGCTTGCTTCACCTTGACCGGACAGGCTGCCGTGCGACAATGCAAAGAGAGGTAGAGAAAAGAGTATGGGGAGCAACGAACAATTTTTCGATGAGAGTTCGGAGCAGTCCATCATTAAGGCGGCTATAGTGCGCGATTACTTTTGGGCATGGGCAAAGGTAATCCTAGGAGCAACGAAGAATAGTAAGGATGCAAAGATAGCTTACATTGACCTTTTCGCTGGACCAGGACGCTATAAAGACGGAACAAAATCAACTCCTCTCCTGGTACTAGAGACGGCTATCAACGACCCAAAAATGCGGGAGAGGTTAATAACCATTTTTAATGATGGGAACGCTGACAATTCGCGCTCGTTAGAAGAGGCCATCAGAGCGCTTCCTGGCATAGAAACACTTAAATACCGGCCTGATGTTCGGAACGAGGAGGTTGGAGAAGAGATTGTAGGTATGTTTGAAGAGATGCGCTCAGTGCCAACACTCTTCTTCGTTGACCCTTGGGGCTACAAAGGATTGACGCTTAGGCTCATTAATTCCGTGCTAAAGAATTGGGGTTGTGATTGCATCATTTTTTTCAACTATAACCGCATTAATATGGGCCTCACGAATCAAGCTGTAGAGGCACATATGAGCGCTCTTTTTGGAGGGCAACGCGCGACTAACCTCCGACAACGAATTGCGTCAATGGAAAGTGATGAGCGAGAGATAGCCATTGTAGAAGAACTGGCAAAGGCCCTAAAGGACCTTGGCGGGAAATATGTCTTACCATTCTGTTTCAAGAACGAATCTGGTTCTCGTACCAGCCATCACTTAATATTCGTTACGAAGGATTTTAAGGGATACGAGATTATGAAGAGCATAATGGCAAGTAGAAGTACTCTTGCAGACCAGGGAGTTCCTTCATTCACCTATAACCCAGCAGACCAAAAATACCCTTTGCTCTTTGAGCTATCACGCCCCTTGGATGATTTGAGAGATATGCTACTCAAAGACTTTGCTGGCCGTCGGGGTATTAAATTTCGGGCTCTGTATGAAGAGCACAGCGTTGACCGGCCTTATATTGAGAGAAATTACAAAGATGCTTTGCGGAAGCTCGAAGCAGAAGGAAAGATAACCGTAGAGCCACCGGCTCACTCACGCCCGAAGCGCAAAGGTCAACCAACCTTCGGGGAGAAGATAGAAATCACGTTCCCTAGGAGACATTAACAATGGGTGCTAAATCTTCTATCGAATGGACTGAGTCGACATGGAACCCCCTAACCGGCTGCACTAAGGTGAGCCCTGGTTGCAAGTTCTGCTACGCAGAACGTATGGCTATACGGCTTCAAGCAATGGGTCAGCCAAACTACAAGAACGGTTTCGAGCTTACGCTCCATGAGAAGGCGCTCGAGCTCCCGCTTCGGTGGAAGAAGCCACAGACAATCTTCGTAAATTCGATGAGCGACCTTTTCCATAAGGACGTACCAGAGAGTTACATTCAGCGTGTTTTCGATGTAATGAATCGTGCCTTCTGGCATCGGTATCAAGTTCTCACAAAGCGTTCCGAACGACTGCTCGAGGTAAGTTCAAAGCTTAAGTGGGCACCACAAATATGGATGGGAGTGAGTGTAGAAAACATGAAGTATACACATCGGATTGACCATCTGCGGGAGACTCATGCTGCAATTAAATTTCTTTCTCTTGAGCCTCTCTTGGGGCCTCTACCTTCTCTGAATTTGAAGGGCATAGACTGGGTAATTGTTGGTGGGGAGTCGGGACCCGGTGCACGTAAAATAGAGCTGTCATGGGTAACAGACATACGTGACCAGTGTAATGCTTCTGAAGTGCCGTTCTTCTTTAAGCAATGGGGTGGAGTTAATAAGAAGCGGACTGGCAGAGAGCTAGAGGGACGAACGTGGGATGAGATGCCGCAAATGCCACCCGCTCCAGGACAAACGAGCTTGATGTTTGTCGCATAACAATGTCGCAAATCACTATTGAGCCAGGCAATCCAAATGACTTTCGGGGCGACGAACTCAAGGAAATAGCTTCCATTGTTGAGGCCATTGAGCCAGGTCCCATTCGTATTTTTTCTAGAGAACGTGTCGGGTATGGGGTCACTTGGTGGGAGGTTATATACATATGGCTACCGTATGCGCTTATGGCAGCAGGAACCTACGTCGGAACCAAAGCAGCGGATAAGCTTGTTGACGCACTAACAGATGAACTCATTGAATGGGCAAAGCGAAAATTCAAAAAAGAAGAAGCGCCCCCGCGACCAAAGTATATAGCCATACTTGGTCCTGACGGAGTGTCAGTAAAATCAGTACTGATTGAAAAATCCAAAGATGAAGGGCAAATTATAATTACTGATAAGACTGATGAAGACAAGAAGAACAGCCGACCCCGCCAATTACCTCCGATCTAAATTGCCCAAAAAACATAATCATAAATTAGCAGACCCACTTTATGCGAAAGGGCTGCATTGCGCGCGCCAAGAGGCTTTCATACCCAAGATATTGGGGTCTCTACTACGGGTGTAGGAGGCAAAAACGAGCACCCTATAAATTATGCAGCGGCCACAATCTATTGTGGCCGCTGGCTCATTCGAAAACCCCCTTTACTCTTTCTGAGGTAGCTTGTAAAAACTCTCTGTTCGGCTTACTTCACAAGAGAGGGGGGGATGAAAATCGTTGGTTGGCAGATTGTGCATAGAGAGACCCATGACCCCCCAGATGACCAAGCGACATTTGAGATCTATAGCTTTGATTTCGTTTCTTCGTGGCATGACAAACAAGAAGACCCCTCTGAGTGGCGTCTCCTACCCATCCGCGAAGGCACTATAGAAAATCCCGTCTTTGTTGATGAGGTAAGCGAGCGAGAGAAGTGACGGCCGCTCCCACTGTATCCCCAAGAAAACCCGGTCGGGCTTTTGTTCGCTAAGTCGAGGCGAAGCGGAAGAGGGCTGACACCTCCGCGCTCATCCTCAATTACAACCCGATACGCTCCATCCTCACAAAGTTTTCCAACATATGTTTTCAATCTACCCCCTCGGTGATTATTCGTAATGAGTCCACAGGCGAAGCACTTTTACTGTTCTTTCCTCTTCAAAGACCTGATAGACAAGCCGGTGCTGTACGTTCATACGTCAAGAATAAGCACCGGCTAAATCTCCAACAAGTTTCTCGTACGGCGGCGGGTTCGTGTAAGGGTTACTTTCGAGGATTTTTAGAAGCGCTTCCGCTTTCTCTCTGAGACCTGATGAAGTAAGTTTCTTTCCGTCCTTCTGAGCCTGCTTCGTAAAGACTATTTTCCACTTACCAGCCGGGCGTTTCTTCGCACTCTTCAAGTGGCGTCTCCATGCCTTTGCGGATTGACTCTCTCATACCGGGAATAGAGAGAAGGAAAAGCGTTTCCTGCATCGCTCTCCAATCTTCTTCCGATACTAAGACCGCATTATTTCTCGGGCCGGTAATTAAGACCGGCTCATGGGCTTCTGCTGCTTCATCAAGAAGGTTATAGAGCTTTTTTCGGGCTTCGGTGGCTGAAAGTGAGTTCATACTATTAGCGTACGTGATTACGTACGCTTTGTCATCAAAAAAGATGACGCCTTAAAAATTAGTCAAGGGAAAAAGTCGTGACAGAGTTCTAAGTATCTACAGTTCTTCATTACTTCCCGAGTACGCAAATTCTCGTGAAGTAACAAAAGTTTTAGAACAACGGTGCATATGCTTCATCCGGGCTTGGGTAATCGTATGCATACCGATTTCCCAGAAGGCATAGGCACATACTTGGCCGCAGAGAATGGGATTCTTTTACCTCCCCAAAGGAAAAAGGAGGCTCTCCACTTTATCGCCTCAATAATCGCCTGATAACGGGAACGCATCTTTCCTCCTCTCATTGGTTACCGTGTGCGGTCGCGCTCATCTCCCCGGTCTCTCTGTTGCTGATGAGGCGGCTCCCGCTCCTGGTGCCTTTGGTAATGCTCTTGGATGGCCTCAAGCGTTCGGTCAAACTTCTCAATTTCCTGCCTTCCGGCCAGGCGCACGTGAGGGCGTTGCTGCTGGTTGGCAATTTCATCCTGCACCTTATGAATCGCACGCACGAACTCAGGGCGTAAGGACGCCTCCTCGCGCGGTTTCTGACCCTCAGCCCGAAGGAGGCGGTTCTCTCTGTCGAACTTCTCTGAAATCACTCGAAAGTCATGGTGCAAGTTACAAATCGCATTTGACCTCGCCATCCTTTCGTCCTTAGGTAAGTTCATCATGTCAATCTGATGGAGACGGTCCCTAAAGGCGTACATGTACGCCTCCCGTTCCGACATTACTTTGCCGGTTTCACTGTTTCTTAGCGGCACAACCTTCGTACCTCGCTTTCTGTCTATGGTGTGGTTACGATTCTTCCGCTTCAACCCGACGTCGGAGAAGCTCTTGAATTGTCATCTCTTCCGACTTGCTGGTGGCGCTCACGTTGCGGCGCTCTCGCGCCTCCCGCTGTCGCTCCCTGACGCTTCGCGCGGCCCTGGCTTTCTCGTCAGCCGCCGCTCTCTCTTCCTGGGCCTCGGCGGTCTCTACCTGTAAGGGCGCCGCCGGTGTCCCGAGCGTGGACACATCATCGTTTGGGTTAGCTACCGTTTCATAAAAGAATTGGTCGCTCGCGGGCCGCGGGATAAACGCAGGAACCTTTGGGTCTAGTGGACAAAGCATCTTATTGAAAAGCTTTCGTCCCCGAATCCTCATCTTGTACACGCCGTAAGTCGCTGACTTTGCGAAAAACGTAAGGCCGTTTCTTCGGTTCGTCTCGCGCATGTGCTTGATGCTTGTAAGCTCGTTCGGGTGAACAACCCACCGCTCTTTTTCGTTTCCGTGCTCGTCCTTGTAATCCTGTTTTCCGATGTCACTGGCGGCGTAAAGCGCCGTCTTCTCGGTGCCGAGAAAGCAATACACTCTTGATTGGCACTGCCCGAAAAGTTCAGTCGCGACCTTTTCATTATATGCGTCTTCAAGGCCAGCTTGGTCTTGATACCCCAGCAATAACACCGCGCCGAATTTCCGGCCCATTGTCACAATAGGGTCGAGGCGAACCTTCAAATTCCTAGCTTCATCCAGATTTATATAAATCCTACGGCGCGAGGATTCCTCAAGGTGTATCGTGATTAGTTGCCCCAACCGCTCAACGATTAACCGATTAATGGCATCATGCGCCGTCCCTCGCTCCGCTCTCCCGAGTAACAGAATTGAGCCTTTTTTATTCGTGAGCCATTCGGTCAAACTCATGTGGCGCTCAGGCGGAATCTTCTTCCAGATAGCGAAAATCGGTTCATAGGGTTCCATGTAACTGTAGAGGGTTGCGTCAATGCTTTCTGTCGTCTTCCCCTGCTCTAAAATCTTTTGGACGATGTGCCGAGTTTCGGGCGAGTCTTCAATTTTCTGCCTCATGCGGTCAAACGAACGCATGTCCTCGGCCATCTCATACACATCAATCTTCTCCCCGCGTGCGATACGCGCTTTCATGTTAGCTTTGAGAAGGGTGCGCGAGGAGTTACTCCAAAACGGATCACCTGTCTCTTGAACCGGAATGAGAATCACGCCGATTTCATCAATGGTTCGATAGTCTTGAATATCTTTCCCCATATCCCAGGCCCAGGCGCGAAGGTCATACGGGTTAAGGGTTCTGACAAGTCCTCGCTCCACCGAAACATCAATGCCCATCCCAGAAAGCCTAGGAAAGTAATCATTGGAAGCGTCGTGGCATAAGGCTCTATGGTCGGAAGCTCTGCCGACCCAGGGCAGAGTTGATTGTTCATAAAGTCTAATGGTTAAAGTTTTGCCGCTGCCGGTCGCACCAATGACGACAAGGCTTCTGACGGCTGACGCAAAGCTGTGCCACGCGCCCCCCCAGAAATATGGATACCGCTCAAAAAGCGTTCTCCACCGTGAATGAAGTTTTACGTGCCACGTCGGACGAAGCCTTTCACCCCGGATGACTTCCTTCGCCCCGCCGCCGCCTATCGCGTAGGCCATCATGTACAGGATGCCGCCGACAAAAACCGCAGCCGTATACGGGAAAATTACCGTCACTCCTTCTCCGTCTCCGAGCGGATAGACCTCGGTGAAAAAGCGAAACGCTAACGCGGTCGCAAAGATAAATATTGCGACCTCAATAAAAAATCTGGCGATGCTCCGTAGCTGCTTACTCATTGAATCGTGCCACTGTCGTCATCCTCAGCGTGGGATGTAAAAATTCCCACGACTAAACTAAAAAACTCCGCTAAAAAACAAAAGACTAGTAAAGCGGTGAAGCCAACGACGTAGGGATTAAAATCCGGGTATATCGAAATCGCTACCGCGATAAATCCTCCCGTGATGATAATCATAAGGACTCGGCCCACTACGGTTGAAAAACAGCCTCGCAAGCCTTTCCCGACATTGATTTTTTTCTTTTTCGGCATGACTTTTACCTTCCCGATTGTTGGTGAAATTTTTTTGAGTACGCTTAGCGCCTCGAGCGCTTGGTGCCTCTCCGTCCGGGCGCTGCCCTCGGCGGAAAAGTTGCGCCACCGCCGCCTTCCTGGAGTCCCTGACACTTCATGCGAAATAACGCCTCGTCTTGAGCCTCCGAATGAAGCGCCCAGCGCTGCTTGTTATCGGGGTCATGAGGCACCCACACCACACGAGAGTTGATACCGAGAAGCCGCCTCAACCAGAACGGGCTTAACCCCCGATGTGCCGCGCAAACTGCTCTTTCTCGCGCAGGATTCGAGCCATGTACTCCGGGCTTTCGGGGATTAGGTACGACCGGAAAAGAGGGCGCAGGCGGGATGCCAGCGCCCCGAACGCGATGAAAAACAAAACAAAGCAAGTGGTGGTGGTGATTATTGTGAGCATCCCCCTCTCCTCTCTCCTCGCTTTCTTCGGTCTTGAAAGCTGCTAAGCCGCCCTATTTCTTTCGAGAAGTTGCTTGCAATACGTATGTTTAGGCGTTTAAATTTTGAGTGTTTATATTATTAAACGTTCATACATTTGTAAAGGAAAAAGGTGGGTTCTCTTAAGCCAAGAGAGGAGTTATGCAGAAGCCGAATTAATAGAACAAGATAGATCAGAGTAGGTAAAATTTACATAAGTCATTTTGACTCATACATTTAAGGCAGTTTACCTCAATTAAGTGTTTATGTTACTCTGTATAGATATGCCTAGAAATACGAAAGGCTATAAAGTGGTAAAACAAAATTCACAGAGAAAGCAGGACAACGAAATGGCTAAAGCGGCAACTGCAAAGGAGAAACGCAGTGAAAGCTTTGAGGAGGAATCAAAAGGGCAAGCAGACCTTACAAGCAATAACGTACCGCAACAGGCCCTTCATGCTAAATGGGCAGCGCTTGTTGAGAACGGTTTAAGGAGTGCGGTTACAGTCAAATTAGTTGATGAAGTAGATCAAATGGTTGAGTATTTAGCAAAGCGTACAGGACGGCAGAAGAGTGACATTGTTAACGAAGCTTTGACCGAAAAGTTCGCGAAGGAACGTCTGAGTCCTGTCTTGCTACAGGTCTTGTTACGTCCTGATATATTGGAAATCTTGTCTAGCCGTCCGGAGCTCCTAGAACTTCTGGCACGTCCTGATATATTGGAAATCTTGTCTAGCCCTCCGGAGCTCCTAGAAATTCTGGCACGCAAATAGATTTCGCACACGTAACCCTTTTTATAAAAACCCTGCTTGTAAGAGCAGGGTTTTTCTCTAATAAACCTCTGAAGCTTTAGCGTGTCCGCTCTCGCTCCTCTTGCTTTCTCTCAAACGTCGTCGCTAGTTCCTTCTGCTGTGATTTGTGCATCTCGCGCGACAGCTCGGTGATGGTGTCGCCGGCGTCTCTCTCTTCCGTGTAAATCTTGGTATTCCCCCGCGTCCTACTCATCTGCACATAACTTAGTTCTCTATCTTGCATCATCCCGCCCACGAGCACATACGCCCGCTCAACCGTCTTGCCTTGCGCCTTGTGGGTCGTGATTGCATAAGCTAGCTCTACATGGTTGTAGCGTTCCGGCGTGATTCTAACCACTTCCCCGCTATCGAGCTTCACCGTGAGAAGACGCTTTTTTAGGTCTATGCCGTTAACGGTTCCGGTATCCCCGTTGTTGACTCCATACATTTTACTGTTCCGGGTAAAAAGAACCCGGTCATTTTCATAAAGAGTTGACTCTTTGATTTTGATTGAATGCTCCCGAAGCTCGCCCCGTCCTTGCCGAGCTTCCTGCACCTGTTTATTGAGCGCTTCGGTCTCGGCCTTTGTGCCCGCGAGTATTAACCGCTCTTTGGCCGGGTTCGTGTCCTTCATCCAGTCAGACACTAACTCTTTCATCGCCTCGCGCCGGGTTTCTTTGACCGTTAGAAGACCTCGCTCGGCGTAGGCTTGCAACGCCTCTCTCGTCTCTCCAAATGCAAAGTTCTTTGCCGCACTTCTCGCCCACTCATCACGCTGCCGCCTGATGTCTTTGAGCGTTGATGTTCCGACCCTCTCCCCTATCGCCTTAAACGGTGCGCCGTGCTCGATTGGCTGAAGTTGCCTTTCATCTCCGACGAGCACTATCTTTCCGCCGCTTCTGTGAACGGCTTCAATCAACTCGCTCATCTGCCTCGTGCCGACCATCCCGGCCTCATCAATCACAAGTATCGTTTTCGCGGTCAGGATATTTTTCTTCGCTTCTCCCGCGCGCTCAACGTCCATCAAAAACTTTGCGATAGTTTGACTCTTTATCCCGGCTCCGTCCTCCAAACCTTTAGCGGCCACTGCCGCCAGCGCCGCCCCTTTGACTTCAAACCCTTGCGCCTCCCAAAACTCACGCGCTGTTTTTAATAGCGTTGTCTTTCCGGTTCCCGCCATTCCTGAAACGGCATGAATACTCGCCGTCTCCTGCGTGATGTCGTAGAGCGCTTTTTTCTGCTCGGCGTTTAAGAATGACGGAATAGCAATCGTCGCAGTACCCGGCGAATAGTTGGCCGACTTCTTAAGGTCTGCGACCTGTGAAAGCATCTTCTCTTCAAGCGCTATTACTTCCTTTGTCGTGTAAAAATATTCACCCTCCCACTTCCCTAAATTCACAGCCTCTCGGGTCACGTACTTTTTAACCGCCGCGTGAACATCATCCGCCCCAAGTCCCCGGCCTTGGCATAGCTCTGCCACACGCCGGACAAATTCTTTTTCGGAAAAGTAGCTTTGTGTCTCGGTGATTTTTTGCGCTGCGGCTTCCGCCGTAAAAGATTTTTCAAGCTCCCGGTCGGTAAGCCTCGGAAGAATCTGGGCTAAAACTTTCTCTTGAGAATAGCCGTGCGCTCGTCCTACCTCTTGCCACATGTCAAAGAGTAGCTCTCTGGCGACGTGCTGTTTTTTCTCTCTCGTCGTAACCGTAAAGTAGGCCGCTCGCGCCGCTCCTTTAGCCCCTTCTTTTTCCATTGCGGCAAGAATCATTTCCCGGCGCTTTGAAAACTCTTCGATAAGAGACTGTGGAACGCCCGCTATCTCAAACGTGTCTTTTTTCCCGCGAAGAATTTCTACCCCAAGGCGCTTCTCTAGCTGGGCTGCCATCTCAGCCCGGTAGACGGCCCCGGCTGCCATCTTGTGACGAAAGATTGAACGCGCCTCAAGCGTGCCGATGGTGCCGTCCTCCCGGTGGGCAAGGCTAATAGCTACAGCGTGCGTGTGTAAGTGTGCGTCTTGGGCGCGGGAAGTCCCGTGCTCGAACATGGCAAACAATAGCCCGCTCTTCTCACATCGGTCGCCCCGCTCCCCTGCCCTCACTTGCCCGGCTTCCCGCTCAAGGTAGTCGAGCGCTTTTTTGACCGCCTCCCGTTGAGCGTCTTGAATCTCTTTCCGGGTTATGTCGTCTGCCAGTGCCCAGACGACACTAACCGACTTAGGCGCACTAAATGTTAAGTCCCAACCTGCCCGGCGTGAGTCAGTCCCGGCGTTTCTGACAAGCTTCTCTTTGCCGTCCGCCGAGTAGCCTTCGCAGAGTCGTAGAAACTCGTTTCTATCAACCTTGCCCCCTACCCCGAACCGCTCCGCTTCCGTCCCGTGCCACAGGCCGGGCGGCTCCCCTCCTGCGTGGTAGTAATCCTCCCTCGCTAGGTCGGCGTAGTACCTACCCGTCGCGCTCCCGATTGATAACAACCTTCACCACCTTTCTTATCGCTTTCGGAAAGTATCGTTTATGTACTCTTCTGCCTCCGTCTCCGTCATCCCCGTTTGCACTAAAAGCATCTCCACACTGTTGACCAACCCCACCCGCATGACTTCAAGGGTCTCCTCAACGCCTCCTATCCGTTCTTTGATTTTTTCCCGCTCGGCGTCGTCCAAATAATCCATCACGATCTTTCGAGCCATCTCCCCGGCACTCATTCCCTTGTGGCTCTGGCCTAGTTCTCCAAGCCTTTCCCGGTAGTCGCTATCAAGCCGAAAACTTACCGGCTTTGTCTCCTCCGCCATACCTCTACCCTCCCGTTTCGCCCCAAGAATGCCGTGTAAACGCATTATATTCCCGTAGATTCGCAGTCTACAATCCGATTTTCGCGCATCGCGTTTACAGATTGTAAACGCACCTTTCGACAGCTCTAATGCCGCTCGAAAGAAGGATTTTGCCTTTCGTGTTTACGCTACTGCGAGTCAGGTGTGAAAAAATTATGATGGGATTTTGGATTGCTGTAAACGGTCAAGGTCTCTCTCTCTCTTCCGACACGAAAAACCCTCCTCAGAACGAAGGTTGATTTAGAAAAAATCCGCGTCCGTGTGCGAATGCTTTGGGCTGCTTCGCAGACGGTCAAAGTTCCGCTCTGCGGTTCTCGTACATGGTCTTGATGGAAAAGGGGGTTACTTTAAGGTGGTTAAATCAAATCCTATGGCCCTAGCTGCCTCTGGGTGAAGAGATTTTAAGGCGGCCTATAGTCCAGGATACCTTGCTTCAATTTCGGCGTTGTGGGAGCACTCTTTTGCCCCGCTACTCTTGGCAGTCTTCACCATCCGAAAACCAGACGCATCACAAAGGGAGCACGCTTCAATAGCTGACCGCCTTGCTCGGGCCTTCGCTACCTCCTCCGCTTTCGCTCGTGCCTCAAGGTAGGAAGGCGGAAGCTGCCAGTCGTCACGCTCAATAAAGGCTCGGACGTTCCCGCCCCGGTTCCTCTTCCCCTGGGTATCCGGCAAATGGTCAAGCGCCGGAACTTTCAGCCGACACGCTTCTAGCCGGTGGGTGACAAGTCTTCGGGCTTCGCTCTCCGTCACTCCCTTAGCCGCGAGCTTGGAAAGAAAACTAACTTGCTCAGCCGTGAGGTCCTCCGGTAATGCGGCGGGGGGCTGCTGGTGGTGCTTGCGTTTCGTCTGTCGCGGATAAGGGTAGCTCTTGCTGAATGGGCTTTTTCTTCTGCCTCGGTTTTCTCTTCGCCGCCGTGTGCTCGCCTTTGGCCTTCGGCCCGGGTACGTAGAGCATCGTCCAATCAAGCACCCCTTCGTTATTTCGCTCTTCTTGAAAGTGAACCTTTGCGATGTAACCAGACTTCAAGTGGGGAGCATGAACCTTGTGCATCTGCTTTCTAACGTGCTCCCAATCGAAATAACGGGTTTGAGTCGAGTAGGTGCAGAAGTCCGAGTAAGAAAGCTTTGCGTGCGGGTGGCCGTACTTCAATGCCGCATAAATCCGGTAGCTCAGAATCTCATAAAACCGCTGCGGCGCTGGTGCAAGTTCTTTCAGATAATCGTAGTCAAGGGGCCGGTTCTGGGCCGAGTTGAGCACCTGCATGTATATGTCGTTGAGAACCAGATAGACCGCATCGGCAAGGATTCCGTCGGGGAACTTCTCGCCGGTGAAAATCACACTGTACCGGGTAAAAGCTGCCTCTAGCATGCGCTCGGTTTTATCGGTCGCCGTGTAGCTGAGTTTCGCCGTAATAAAAGCACCGGCGTTTTGATAAAGAGCCTTCTTAAGGGGGGCCTTATTGCTTCCTAGTTCTTCTGCAATATCATTAAGGCTTCCGAGCTTGATAAATTTTGGGACTGGCTTTCCTGCTTCTTCAATTCTTCGATTGATGATGAGGGTATCGAGTTTATAGGCGAGAGGCCCGGGCTGCCCAAGTTTCCTCGGATAATCTACTTCCCACTTGGTCTTTAGCTCTCCGGTTGGTTTGGTCTCTGCGATTTCGATTGAGACGTTTCCTCGCTTCGCTAGTCGGTGAACGGGAAACCGCGAAAGGGCCGTTTCCGTTCTTATGAGATTCTGAGGAATTAGCTCGGGGAGCTGCTCGTTCATGGGTTTCTTTTCTATGAAAGCGAAGCTAAAAAAGCAACAACACTTTCTTGTTGTTGTAGTCTTATAAAGTCAATACAAAGTCTAGAGTCTGATAAGGTCAACATTCTCATCAATTAAGTCTATTTTCCGCTCCCCAAACTCACCACTTCCGCTCCCCAAACTCACCACTTCCGCTCCCCAAACTCACCACTTCCGCTCCCCAAACTCACCACTTCCGCTCCCTGAAACCACACGCCCATTGCCTCTGATATGTCACGGTTTATTCATCTGGTCGTAAGCTCTTGCACGTAGGTTCTTAACTCGCTTTTCTTCACTCGGTCGCCTCGTCCATAGCCTTTGTACTTTGGAAGCTGTCCGGCCTTCATATCGCGTCGTAAAGCTCCTTCTGATATGCCCGAAACCTCGGCTGCTTCTTTAACGGTAAGCATTCGTTCATCGAGTATTGAGAGGGCCGTTACTAAGTGGCCTAAAGAATCGGGATTCTTAACTAAGCTTGTTGTTTGCGACAAAGGCGACAAGGCTTTTTTGCCGTTGTCGTTATCTGGCGGAATTACGGCGGGGCTGTGGGTTGCGGTCTCAATCTTTGACTTAAACTCTTGTAACTCTGCTTCATCATACACAGGAGTCGGCTTTGTCCTTCCCTTCTCATAACGAGCGCCTATTTTTCGGGTCTTAGTGTACCGTTCGAGCGCCCGAACACTTACCCCTAAAAACTCGGCTGCTTGATGCTTGTTCATCTCCATGCCCGCAAGCTTATACCAGAGATTGCGACACAATGCGACAAAAGAAAACGACCGGGCGCAATTGTCGCAATT
>MWWK01000112.1_pt1 | contig 13513 bp, 14 predicted proteins | sample 1047241 | NCBI WGS metagenome assembly MWWK01 (sample SAMN06349964, study PRJNA376086) | soil metagenome | isolation source: BG12-3 sample Antarctic (ecotone) soil | place: Antarctica | reverse complement strand
GCGTCTTTTCAGACAATCCGCACTTTTTAGCAGCTTCGGTTATCGTTGCCGATTCGAGCAGCGCGGCTAATGATTTTTCTTTGTTTGCCGTTTTTATCGGACTTTTTCGGACATCTTCGGACATATTCGTTTATTTTCCTTTCTTTGTAAGCCGTTCCATTTTCGCGTGATAGTTCACAGCTTCAAACGGCAGCCGCTCAAACAAACCGCCGACGCGCCGAAAGTCAGCAATTTCCCTTTCACCCGGACCGACGAACCTTTGCGAATTTTCCGACTGATAACGGCTTTTTCGTCGGTCCGACAATCCGCAAAAACGATGAAGCCGGGAAAACTTGCGCCCGGCTCAATCACCAATTTGCATTGTTTGTCCCGTTTGACGCGCTTCAAAACCTTTCCCGAAACTTCTACGACCGCGCCGACAGCAAACGCTAACGATTTTCGCGCCGTTTCAATGTCCGAATTGCTCAAAATTGTCTGTATTGCCGCTAATCCGAATTTTTCTAATTTTGGTTTTTTCATCGTGAGTTTTATCTTCGTTATTTGTAAAAATACCTTATGATAATGTTGTTTAACGAAAGTTATTAAAAAACTTCACCGTCCAAAGTCTGAAATGTCGCAAACTCGAATTTTCTTTGAAGCTGAAATTTTCGGAATTTCTGAACTTCCTCGATTTCGTCCGCCAATTCCAACCGATATTGCCAGAGTGGTATCACCTTTACCCGGATTCGCCAACTCACCCGGCGCACTCGCTTTCCTTTTTCTAATGATTCGTTTTCCTGTCTGTTAATTAGTTCCTTTGTATCAAGATATGCGTCATCATTGGGGTTTGCGCTTTGATTAACAGATTCATAGTCGGCATTTGCAGGCGTTGTGGGCGGGTTTTCGTTCATCTTCCGCGCCGTTTGTCGGCACACACCGAACGACTCAAACATTCGCCAAAAGCGCGGCACGGCAACGATAGTTTCGAGCTGGTCAATCGGAATCTCCGACCACGATTCGTTTTTAGTGACATATTTACAAAGCTCATTTATGGTCTTTTCCCGGTTTGCGGCATTAAATTTCCTTTTCTCGACAAAGACATTTGCCAAGCCGTCTTTTGAATTTATTTTTAATCCAATGCCGAATTTATCAAACGCGAAGATTAAAGCCTTTGTCCATTGTCGGCGAATCTCGATAAAATTATCGCGTCCGATTCTGGATTTTGCGACAAGCAAAGTATGCAAATGATAATGATAAATTTCGCTTTCCGTGTAGGTAAATTCGCAGTTTTTGAAACCGCCTCGAATCGTCTTTTGAAACCAATTCGACTTTTTATCCTTCCGGGTTTCCAAAGCAGAGAATCGTTTCCACGCCGCTTGCATAATCTCTGCGATGAGCGGCAATTCGACATCCTTCAAATTCAGATTCGGCAATGTGAAATTTACGGCATACCAATTTTCGCCGACAAGCAATTTTTGGTTTTCAATCACATACCGGATTATTCTGCGGTTTCGCTTCGACAATTTGCCGACACAGTTCGGACAAAGGCGAGAATTACACGCCCAAAGGCTACCCTTGCCCTCAAATAATTCGCCGTCGCTCGTGTGAAAATCTTCGCCGACAAATAAATTATCATCGGAGCAGCATCGCTTGATTCGTTCCGCCTGCGCCATCATCAACGGATTTTCCGACGACCGACAAAGCGCAGCAATCACCTCACCCGCTAAATCTTGTTTGTATTTTAATTTCTCTTTTTCCTTTGGACAGAGTTCCGGTTTTGATTTCGGTCGTGAATTAGCGGAATTAAATCCATTTGTAAGGCAATAGGATTTTCCGGCTAGAAGTTCGGACGTTGATTTTTGCTGTGTGCCGGCAAGCATAATTGGTAAATAGGAAGGGCGTTTTACTTGCTTGCCTAAGTAAAACGCCCTTGAGTTTCCGACGAAAAGTCATCGGGAATTTGTAAACTCTTTATTCACCACAAATTAAATCAAGATTCACAAGTTAATGTTGCATAACGAGCTAAGTTTGTGGTAATTTTCAAAACGCAGTCGGCAAGCGGCTGTATTTTGGTTAAAAAATCAAATAACGATTAAGCGAGTTACTTGTTCAGGGCGACTCGCTTTTTCTTTCAGAAGCAACATAACAGATTGATTTGCAATCTGTAAAACAAAAAACACAATACTTGTGGAAACTTCTTAAAATCTCTGCATAACTTTTTTTAATTTCAATCAGTTACCTAATTAAAAAAATTGTGGAAAATGTGGAAAAGAGTGCAATAAATTTCTACAGGCTAGACGCTTTTAATTACCTTTCCGATTGTCAATAAAAGCCTGTAAATCAGCTTCGGAAATAAAATTGTGATTTCCTTTTCCTTTGACCGACCGCAGTTCGCCCAAAGTTACATAATCATTAACGCGCTTCCGACTCAATCCAAGTCTTTCGGCAACTTTAATCGTCGTTAGTAAATCGCTGCCGGATGCCGCGTTATTGACCATTCCGGGCTGATTTGCAGGCTTATCTCGTTTGGACTCATAAATGAAAATATCACTCGGTGAACATCTCAAAACATCGCACAGTATTTCTAATGTTTCCGGAGTAAAGTGTTTTATATTGTCCGCAAAAGCACGATAAGCAGTCGGCATCTTCAACCGGTTATTTGAAAGTTTCGCCAATTCATACGCGGACTTTATACTGCTCGCCTCACACAGTTCCTTGATTCTTGTTTCCATCGTTTATTACTCATTCCTACCATTTTGATAATAAATTACTACCGAATTGATAATAAACTATTACCAAGTTGTTATCAAGCCATACCAATTTCTCGGACTGACATCAGCATCATCATCATCAAAATCAAAACGTCATATTGACTTCTTGATTTTCTCTAGGATTTGCCCGGCAACGAATCGCCATCATAATACAGATAATCGCTAATCTGACACTCAAACAAATCGCACAACCGATGCAATATATCAATTCCAACTTTGCCAAAATCACCGCTCCACAGCCGACTCGCTGTTGTCGGTGAAACATCTAAAGCCTTACCTAGCTGAAAAGCGTTCATTAAACCTTTGATTTTTCTGTATATTTTTAATGTTTTCCATAATTTTTACTCCAAGTTTAGTTTTTTCCGGCGCGTGAATTTGTATGTCTCGAAAATCGTAGCCAAAACCGCAAAAAACGAGACACACACTTAAGATTTATCGAAAGGGGGGATAGCCTGAGTAATCTATCAGATTCGACTATCTCAATAACCCTCGTTTTAGACACAAATTTGCAACTATCTTAAAACCGCCAAAAAATCGCCGTTTTTCCGTATTTCAACCCGTCTCAAAATCTAAATCTCGAAAGACAAATTAAAATCGGGTAATGAGTCAATTTGAAATTAAAATACCGCGCAAAGTTCCAGACAACTCTATGAAACATACCCGAAACTAATAAGGCGATTCTCACGCTAGGAGGCAACATCCAGTGTTTAGCCTCTACTCACACTCCCTAAAGTTTAGGAATGAAATTAGTTATAACTAATAATCTGCAAATACATAAAAATTTATTTGCTTAGCTCAGATTTTGTCTGGGCTTTTTTTTGAGTCATTTTAATCTAGCGTCAAAAAACTAATGTTTTCTGACACCCTAAATTTTCAATTTCCGACAACGATAAACATTGAGCTTTAGCCGTTCAAAATCTCAGGGTTTTTTGACACTCTTAAAATAAGCTAATAACTGCGTAATTTCTAACGGAGATTCGCGACCTAAAACTATTGTGCTTTCTACAATTTTCTTCAGCTGTTAGATATTGCAAATTATTGTGGACTTCAAGACCACAAACATTTTGACCCTGGAGAGGAACAATATGGTCAATGGTTCTATCGAGAGGGCAATCTCTGAAAATCTGTTCGATTTTAGCTTCATCTGCCCAGGCTGCCGTTCGGTTGAGTTTTTTAGCCCTGTGTTTTTGTTTTTGGACAAATCCGGAATCTTGTTTTTGAACATCATTACCTCAATTAAGTATTTACACAATCCGATAATAACATCTAAAAAGTTCCGCCCGCGTGCGCGTGGACGGATGGCTTAAAGTTGATTAATCAAACGAATTCAGAACTTATTCCACACGCTAGGAAAGCCGCGAGTTTTTACGCTTACGGCTTTTTTGCGAGGGGTGATATCGGCGGATTTAGCTGGGTTTTTTGTCTCTCGGTAGGACGTTGGCAAAGACGTCAATTGAAAGTCTGTTTGATAGCCGCGCACGCGCACGCATTTCACTGTTCATTACATCATTAAAAGTTTGCTTGACTTCGTTCTCGGACGGCACTCGAAAAAGATGCGGATTTTTACGAATTATTTTTTCGACTGCTGCATCTTCGCTAACCGCGCCGGACATCGTTGTTTCGCGGAAGAGGCGCACAAATTCTTTTTTGTCTTTTTCCGTGCGAAAGATACTCGGTGTTTTTTCATTATTCATTATCCGCCTCCGCGCATTTGTTTAACGCCTTTTGCGGGGTTGGCTAAATAGATAAGCCTGTCCAATTCCCGTTTTTGTTCGCCAATTTGGATTTTTACATCTCGCAAATTTTCGTTTGCTTCGTGAAATTCGCCTTGCAGTATGCCCAGCTCCAAAACCGCCGCATCACGTTTTGCAATGGCTTCTCGAATCGGTTCGTGAAACTCACTGACTTCCGATTGAAGTGCGGGCAACCGCTCTTCGTAGAGTTGCAGATAGAGCTTTGCCAATCGAATCCGTGCCGCTTCAATTTCAACCGGCAATTCATTGTGTCGGCGTTTCAAATCAATCATCAAAGATGAATCACCTTCGCCAACAGCAAGCGTCATTTGCTTTTGAAAGTTGTTTTGCTGTGTTTCGAGTTCCGTCAAACTATTCGTTGTAATTTGAATTTGTTCGGCTAATGTCTTTGTCATTTATTAAATCTCCATTTTTATTTTTGTTTGCTTTCCATTCGTCCGGAAAGCGGTCTTTGGTTTTGCTGTCCACTAGTTGAACGGTAATACTGTTTTTTTCGGTTTGTTTGCGACAAACCGGGCAAATCTCAGGAATTGGCTTACTCGTTAGTACTGGGTCGTTGTGTTCCGCCTCTTCGCCTAAATCCTGAATGTAAGTTTCAAAGTGTTGCGGATAACAGGCGCAAAATTCTGAATTTGTGATATTCATTTTCTTCTCAACTGTTTTTAATCGGTTTTTAATTGTCATTGTATTTCTCCGTCATTTCGTCGGTTAAGTCGGTTAAGTTCGGCGATGTAACCGCGTCGTGTGCAAGATTCATCCAATAGTCATAGGTGTCTTTGCAGTCCGGGCAATACGTCAAAGCATCTGCGCCCGGCTTGCCGTACCACAAATCAAGCAATGTTTTATTGCAAAAGCACGGCGGTTTATTCAGACCGTCTGATTCGAGTTTCTTTAGCCTATTTAAAATGTTCATTTTCTAACGTCTCCAATCTTTGCAGAATGTCGAAGGTTTCAAAATCCTTGCGACTTGCTTCAATAACGATTTGCGCCGCTCGAATTTCCGACGAAGGAATTTCACAAGTCAAGTTTCTTTCGAGCGCGTCAACTGCTCCGGCGTGAAGCGATTGCAGACGGACAATGTTTTGCTCAAATATGCTTCGCCGCGCCGCTCGAAACTCTTTTTGGAATTCGGCATCTTCCAAATATCTTCGGAGCGTCTTTTCAGACAATCCGCACTTTTTAGCAGCTTCGGTTATCGTTGCCGATTCGAGCAGCGCGGCTAATGATTTTTCTTTGTTTGCCGTTTTTATCGGACTTTTTCGGACATCTTCGGACATATATCGTTTATTTTCCTTTCTTTGTAAGCCGTTCCATTTTCGCGTGATAGATTTCACAGCTTCAAACGGCAACCGCTCAAACAAACCGCCGACGCGCCAAACGTCTGAAACTTTCCGCGAATTGAAACAAACGAACCTTTGCGAATGTGAAGTTTTGTGAAGTTTTCAGCGTCCTTCAAACAATCAGCAAATACGACGAAGCCGGGAACACTCGCGCCCAGCTCAATCACCAGCTTGCATTGTCCTTCACGTTTGACGAGCTTCTGAACTTTTCCCGAAACGTCCACAGACGCGCCGACGGCAAACGCTAACGATTTCCGCGCCGTTTCAATGTCCGAATTGCTCAAAACTTTCTGTATCGCTGACAGTCCGAATTTTTTTAATTTTGGTTTTTTCATCGTGAGTTTTATCTTCGTTATTTGTGAAAATAGCTTATGATAATGTATTTTATCGAAAGTAATCTTATTTCATTATGTGCGACACCGCGCATAATGTGATTTATCGAAAGCTATTAAAAGACTTCGCCGTCTAATGTCTGAAATGTCGCAAACTGAAATTTTCGCTGAAGTTGAAATTTTCGGAATCTCTGAACTTCCTCGATTTCGTCAGCTAATTCCAGCCGATATTGCCAAAGCGGAATCTGCTTTGCCCGGATTCGCCAACTCACCCGGCGCACTCGCAATCCTTTTTCTAATAATTCGTTTTCGCGTCTGTTAATTAGATTATTTTTATCAAGATATGCGTCATCATTGGGGTTTGCGCTTTGATTAACAGATTCATAGTCGGCATTTGCAGGCGTTGTGAGCGTCTTTTCGTTCATCTTCCGCGCCGTTTGTCGGCACACGCCGAAACTCTCAAACATTCGCCAGAAGCGCGGCACGGCAACGATAGTTTCAAGCTGTTCAATCGGAATCTCGCGCCACGAATCGTTTTTTGTAACATACTTGCAAAGCTCGTTAATCGTCTTTTCTCGGTTTCTTGAATTAAATTTCCTTTTTTCAACATAGACATTCGCCAAACCGTCTTTGGAATTTATCTTCAACTCAATGCCGAATTTATCAAACGCGAAAGTTAAAGCCTTCGTCCAATGTCGGCGAATCTCGATAAAATTATCGCGTCCGATTCTAGATTTTGCGACAAGCAAAGTATGAAGGTGATAGTGATAAACTTCGTTTTCCGTGTATGTAAATTCGCAGTTTTTGAAACCGCCGCGAATCGTCTTTTGAAACCAAGTCGGCTTTTTGTTCGCTCTGGTTTCCAAAGCAGAGAATCGCTTCCACGCCGCTTGCATAATCTCTGCGATGAGCGGCAACTCGACATCTTTCAAATTCAGATTCGGCAATGTGAAATTTACGGCGTACCAATTTTCACCCACGTTTAACTTCTGATTTTCAATCACGTATCGAATTGTTCTGCGGTTTCGCTTCGACAATTTGCCGACACAATTCGGACATAACCGCGAATTGCACGCCCAAAGACTGCCTTTGCCTTCAAATAACTCACCTTCGCTTGTGTGAAAATCTTCGCCGACGAACAAATTATCAGACGAGCAACATTTTTTTATTCGTTCGGCTTGCGCCATCATCAACGGATTTTCAGACGAGCGACAAAGCGCGGCAACGACATCACCCGCCAAACCTTGTTTAAATTTTAGTTTTTGTTTTTCCTTTGGACAGAGTTCCGGTTTTGGTTTCGGCCGTAAATTAGCGGAATTAAATCCGTTTGTAAGGCAATAGGATTTTCCGGCTAGAAGTTCGGACGTTGATTTTTGCTGTGTGCTGGCAAGCATAATTGGCAAATAGGAAGGGCGTTTTACTTGCTTGCCTAAGTAAAACGCCCTTGAGTTTCCGACGAAAAGTCATCGGGAATTTGTAAACTCTTTATTCACCACAAATTAAATCAAGATTCACAAGTTAATGTTGCATAACGAGCTAAGTTTGTGGTAATTTTCAAAACGCAGTCGGCAAGCGGCTGTATTTTGGTTAAAAAATCAAATAACGATTAAGCGAGTTACTTGTTCAGGGCGACTCGCTTTTTCTGTTTCAAACAGAAGTTATAGAAACTCCCGCTATTTGTCAAAGGAAATTCAGTGACGTATGCAGATTTCCGCTTAAAATTGATGTAAAACATTAAGAAAAAATAAGTAAATATTTAAAAACCTTATTCGCTAGAGATTTCTACGACGATACCAAGTTTCAAACTCTAAATAATCCGCTTCACTAAAAAAACGCGCTGTTCGGTTGCCGCTCTGCTCTGACTTCAATTTTCCTGCTTTTACGTAATCCAGTATTCGCCTATTACTCAAAACCTTTCCGGCGAACGGCTCTAGTCGCTGTGCAACCTGTTCCGTTGTAATTCCCTTACCAGATGCCACTGTTTTGGGCGTTTGAGGCGGTTTGGCTGGCTTTCCCGCGTCCGGCTTAAGTAGCTGCGGTTTGACTGTCTGCGGCTCGTTATAGCCAAAAATGTCATTCGGCGAACATTTGAGCGTGTTGCACAGTTTTTCTAATACCGAAAGCGAAATTGCTTCGACTTCATTTTTATACAATCGCGCAGCTTGCGACGGCGACAAATCAGTTTTTTTTTGCAGTTGGTAAGCCGTTGCAATTCCAGCCGCCCGGCATAACTCGTTAATTTTCGTTTTCATTTAGCATCATTCCTTTCGATAGAAAGAATCCTTCAAGAATTATTACTTACGATGGAAATACTGTCAAAGATAGCAGTTCTATTAGAAGTAATCCTATTATCCGTATTATTCCTATTGACAGTATCATACTAACGCTAGTCACACGCGGACGGCAAACGCCATAAAACCCAGTCGAGCCGGGCTTTATAATGGCTTTCCGTCGTAGTGCAAATAGTCGCTTACTTGACACTCAAACAAATCACAAAGCCTATGCAGAGTGTCAATACCAACCTTATTAAACTCTCCGTTCCAAAGTCTATTTGCCGTCGTCGGGGCAACCTTTAACGCTTTACCCAACTGATAAGCGTTTGCCAGTCCTTTGTCTTTTGCCAGTTCTGGAATGTTGTTCTTAAACACATTCTAAACTTACCGCATTTATCGGATTGTGTAAATCAGCGCTTTTTGACTGGCTCACTAGGTAGCCTACTTTAGACTGCAGCGCATTCCCCGAATCTTGAAAAGCACTGTTTGATGTGAACAATTCGCCGAAAAGTATACTTTTTGTGACACTCAAAGAGAAGCGCGAGTGTCAACACTTTAACCACTCGCGCCTCTTTTTTCAGTTTGCCGAATTACGCAGACGGTTAGCTGAAAAAACTCAAGAGCAACTTATCATAATCCATAGTTTGCGAGAAGTTATAAAAAAGAAAAAGCCGTGAGCGTTAAAACTCACGGCTTTCTTTGTGCGAGGGGTGAGTGGAATCGGCGGTTTTAGCTGGGTTTTTGTTTGTCGGAAAGTGCTCAAAAGATGTCGATGGAAAGTCTGTTTGATTGCCGCGCACGCGCCCGCATTTCGCCATTCATTGCCGCGTGAAAACTTTTCTTGAGTTCGTCGGCGGAAGGCTGATGAAAATAATTCGGATTGTTACGAATTAATTTTGCAATCGCGGCATCCTGGCTAACTGCGCCGCTCATCGTCATTTTGCGAAACGCGGCGACAAATTCTTTTTTGTCTTTTTCCGTGCGAAAGATACTCGTTGTTTTTTCGTTATTCATTTATCCGCCTCCGTGCATTTGTTTAACGCCTTTTGCGGGGTTGGCTAGATAGATAAGCCTGTCCAATTCCCTTTTTTGTTCACCGATTCGGATTTTTACATCTCGCAAATCTTCATTTGCGGCGTGATATGAGCCTTGCACTTTGCCCAGCTCCAAAACCGCCGCATCACGTTTCGCAATTGCTTCTTGAATAGGTTCGTGAAATTTATCAACTTCCGATTGAAGTCCGGGCAACCGCTCTTCGTAGAGTTGCAAATAGAGCTTTGCCAATCCAATCCGTGCCGCTTCAATTACAACCGGCAATTCATTGTGTCGGCGTTTCAAATCAAGCATCGAAGATGAATCACCTTCACCAACGGCAACCGTCATCCGGTTTTGAAAGTCGGATTGCTCTGTTTCGAGTTCCGCCAAATTATTCGTTGTAATTTCAATTTGTTCGGCTAATGTTTTTGTCATTCTATTTATCTCCATATTTATTTTTGTTTGCTTTCCATTCGTCCGGAAAGCGGTTTTTGGTTGTGCCGTCCACTAATTGAACGGTAATGCTATTTTTTTCGGTTTGTTTGCAACATACCGGGCAAATCTCAGGAATTGGCTTGCTCGTTAATACAGGCTCGTTATGTTCCGCATCTTCGCCTAAATCCTGAATGTAAGTTTCAAAGTGCTGCGGATAACAGGCGCAAATTTCTGAATTCGTGATATTCATTTTCTTCTCAACTGTTTTTAATCGGTTTCTAATTGCTGTCATTGCGCCTCCGTCACTTCATCGGTTAGGTTCGGCGATGTAACCGCGTCGTGTGCAAGATTCATCCACATCTCGTATTCGCTTTCACAGTTTGGGCAAGGCGTTAAACCCGAAAAGCCCGGCTTGCCGTGCCAAACGTCAATGAATGTTTTGCCGCAAAAACACGGCGGTTTGTTCGGGTTGTCCGATTCGAGTTTTGTTAGTCTACTTTTTATATTCATTTTCTAAAATCTCCAGTCTTTGCAGAATATCGAAGGTTTCAAAATCCTTGCGACTTGCTTCAATAACGATTTGCGCCGCTCGAATTTCCGACGAAGGAATTTCACAAGTCAAGTTTCTTTCGAGCGCGTCAACTGCTCCGGCGTGAAGCGATTGCAGACGGACAATGTTTTGCTCAAATATGCTTCGCCGCGCCGCTCGAAACTCTTTTTGGAATTCGGCATCTTCCAAATATCTTCGGAGCGTCTTTTCAGACAATCCGCACTTTTTAGCAGCTTCGGTTATCGTTGCCGATTCGAGCAGCGCGGCTAATGATTTTTCTTTGTTTGCCGTTTTTATCGGACTTTTTCGGACATCTTCGGACATATATCGTTTATTTTCCTTTCTTTGTAAGCCGTTCCATTTTCGCGTGATAGATTTCACAGCTTCAAACGGCAACCGCTCAAACAAACCGCCGACGCGCCAAACGTCTGAAACTTTCCGCGAATTGAAACAAACGAACCTTTGCGAATGTGAAGTTTTGTGAAGTTTTCAGCGTCCTTCAAACAATCAGCAAATACGACGAAGCCGGGAACACTCGCGCCCAGCTCAATCACCAGCTTGCATTGTCCTTCACGTTTGACGAGCTTCTGAACTTTTCCCGAAACGTCCACAGACGCGCCGACGGCAAACGCTAACGATTTCCGCGCCGTTTCAATGTCCGAATTGCTCAAAACTTTCTGTATCGCTGACAGTCCGAATTTTTTTAATTTTGGTTTTTTCATCGTGAGTTTTATCTTCGTTATTTGTGAAAATAGCTTATGATAATGTATTTTATCGAAAGTAATCTTATTTCATTATGTGCGACACCGCGCATAATGTGATTTATCGAAAGCTATTAAAAGACTTCGCCGTCTAATGTCTGAAATGTCGCAAACTGAAATTTTCGCTGAAGTTGAAATTTTCGGAATCTCTGAACTTCCTCGATTTCGTCAGCTAATTCCAGCCGATATTGCCAAAGCGGAATCTGCTTTGCCCGGATTCGCCAACTCACCCGGCGCACTCGCAATCCTTTTTCTAATAATTCGTTTTCGCGTCTGTTAATTAGATTATTTTTATCAAGATATGCGTCATCATTGGGGTTTGCGCTTTGATTAACAGATTCATAGTCGGCATTTGCAGGCGTTGTGAGCGTCTTTTCGTTCATCTTCCGCGCCGTTTGTCGGCACACGCCGAAACTCTCAAACATTCGCCAGAAGCGCGGCACGGCAACGATAGTTTCAAGCTGTTCAATCGGAATCTCGCGCCACGAATCGTTTTTTGTAACATACTTGCAAAGCTCGTTAATCGTCTTTTCTCGGTTTCTTGAATTAAATTTCCTTTTTTCAACATAGACATTCGCCAAACCGTCTTTGGAATTTATCTTCAACTCAATGCCGAATTTATCAAACGCGAAAGTTAAAGCCTTCGTCCAATGTCGGCGAATCTCGATAAAATTATCGCGTCCGATTCTAGATTTTGCGACAAGCAAAGTATGAAGGTGATAGTGATAAACTTCGTTTTCCGTGTATGTAAATTCGCAGTTTTTGAAACCGCCGCGAATCGTCTTTTGAAACCAAGTCGGCTTTTTGTTCGCTCTGGTTTCCAAAGCAGAGAATCGCTTCCACGCCGCTTGCATAATCTCTGCGATGAGCGGCAACTCGACATCTTTCAAATTCAGATTCGGCAATGTGAAATTTACGGCGTACCAATTTTCACCCACGTTTAACTTCTGATTTTCAATCACGTATCGAATTGTTCTGCGGTTTCGCTTCGACAATTTGCCGACACAATTCGGACATAACCGCGAATTGCACGCCCAAAGACTGCCTTTGCCTTCAAATAACTCACCTTCGCTTGTGTGAAAATCTTCGCCGACGAACAAATTATCAGACGAGCAACATTTTTTTATTCGTTCGGCTTGCGCCATCATCAACGGATTTTCAGACGAGCGACAAAGCGCGGCAACGACATCACCCGCCAAACCTTGTTTAAATTTTAGTTTTTGTTTTTCCTTTGGACAGAGTTCCGGTTTTGGTTTCGGCCGTAAATTAGCGGAATTAAATCCGTTTGTAAGGCAATAGGATTTTCCGGCTAGAAGTTCGGACGTTGATTTTTGCTGTGTGCTGGCAAGCATAATTGGCAAATAGGAAGGGCGTTTTACTTGCTTGCCTAAGTAAAACGCCCTTGAGTTTCCGACGAAAAGTCATCGGGAATTTGTAAACTCTTTATTCACCACAAATTAAATCAAGATTCACAAGTTAATGTTGCATAACGAGCTAAGTTTGTGGTAATTTTCAAAACGCAGTCGGCAAGCGGCTGTATTTTGGTTAAAAAATCAAATAACGATTAAGCGAGTTACTTGTTCAGGGCGACTCGCTTTTTCTGTTTCAAACAGAAGTTATAGAAACTCCCGCTATTTGTCAAAGGAAATTCAGTGACGTATGCAGATTTCCGCTTAAAATTGATGTAAAACATTAAGAAAAAATAAGTAAATATTTAAAAACCTTATTCGCTAGAGATTTCTACGACGATACCAAGTTTCAAACTCTAAATAATCCGCTTCACTAAAAAAACGCGCTGTTCGGTTGCCGCTCTGCTCTGACTTCAATTTTCCTGCTTTTACGTAATCCAGTATTCGCCTATTACTCAAAACCTTTCCGGCGAACGGCTCTAGTCGCTGTGCAACCTGTTCCGTTGTAATTCCCTTACCAGATGCCACTGTTTTGGGCGTTTGAGGCGGTTTGGCTGGCTTTCCCGCGTCCGGCTTAAGTAGCTGCGGTTTGACTGTCTGCGGCTCGTTATAGCCAAAAATGTCATTCGGCGAACATTTGAGCGTGTTGCACAGTTTTTCTAATACCGAAAGCGAAATTGCTTCGACTTCATTTTTATACAATCGCGCAGCTTGCGACGGCGACAAATCAGTTTTTTTTTGCAGTTGGTAAGCCGTTGCAATTCCAGCCGCCCGGCATAACTCGTTAATTTTCGTTTTCATTTAGCATCATTCCTTTCGATAGAAAGAATCCTTCAAGAATTATTACTTACGATGGAAATACTGTCAAAGATAG